>Ga0325404_1003353_pt1 | contig 17079 bp, 3 predicted proteins | sample PopdelMetagenome_18_FD_205664 | JGI IMG/M metagenome (GOLD analysis project Ga0325404, IMG submission 205664) | Populus deltoides microbial communities from Bellville, Georgia, United States - Xylem-Control-R1 | ecosystem: Host-associated > Plants > Phyllosphere > Stem > Wood/Secondary xylem... | reverse complement strand
TAAAAAAATATTTTATATAAAGTATTATTTATTTCATGATGTAGTAGCAGTAGTTAAATTTACAATATTTAAATTGAAAACCATCAATATTAATATATATATATATATATATATATATATATATATATATATATAGTTATTTTATAACATCAATTTGTAAAGCATTCTTAACCAAATACATTAAACTACTTTTTGTTCAATTTCAATTGTAACCACAGTTTTAACCAAACATATATAAATATTAAACCAACCTCAACTAAAAATACTTTTTATAAAATAATTTTTTTTCAAACTACAACCACAAGAGCTACCACAATATCAAACACACTTGACAATGATATCAAACAATTTCATAAATTAAACCTCTTCCTTATATTAAGTCATAATAGAAGCTTATAAGTCAAATTTACACATCCTTTGTCATCTTGCACTTTAGTTAAAGACCTGAAATAATAATTTTTTATATTCAAGGAGTGAATGTATTTTAGCATAGTCTAATACGTGATGTGTTCATGTTTGTAGCATTTTATTAGCTCTTATTTTTTATTATCACTTTATTTTATGTTTTTACATTTAATTTTCAGCATGTCATAGTTTTAATGGTATTCTGGTTTTATCAATAAATATCTTGATTATTATATATAAAAAAAAAAAGGAAGTCATATTTACACCATATCACACGTATTATCTAACAAGATGGAGTTTATTTACAAATTTTCTTTCATAGAAAAGTGGTGGTAGGAAAAACTAAGCCAGTAGAAAATTAAAAAAACAAAAAATAAAATCTTGTTTCTTACAAACCATGTACGTACGCAAGGTTTATAATCTTTCGTATCTCGGCATATACATCATTTTGTAATGTTGAATTCAAATATTTGGCTTTGAATGAAGCGTTATGTACAACTTGGTTATATAGAGAAAAATCAAAAGTTGTGTTTTATTAATTAAAATAAAAATAAAAGATTGAAAAAAGAAAGAGAAAAAATAGATTAGAGAAGGGGGGGGGGGGGAATTGAAAATTATATTACATGTAGAATATTAAATAAATGTTAAGTCATCCTTATGGATCTAGATCGATCACGAGAATTATACAATAATTAATTAATGGGTGAATAAAGACCTACATATATATATATTATTAGCTTTTTAATTCAAAGTTTATGTTTTCACACCTTTTCACTCTCCTGATGCTTATAATATATTAATATAAATTTAACTATTAGAAAGGTTATTATTGCACACCTTGAGTGATTTTTATTTTATAAGCGAAACAAGTTTAATTAGCCAATAAATGGCGAGCAACCCCAAGGGTTACCAAAAGAACAGATACAGCAGCAGAAAATAAGAGCCCAGACAAACAACCAGCCCAGAAAATTACCTTAGAACACGCAGATCACCAGCCTCGGCCATTTCCTTCGCAGAATACCAACAGCAAGCAGCTTTTTAAGGTTCTTCTGATGGAATAGCTTAATTCGACAACATTTATTAAGCATTCTGCATCTCACAAAGCTTCAGCAATATGATCACAAAATTCCGTAGCCTCTTTCATGCTACCAAATTGCAAGATCTCCCATATAGCTTCAGTAGTTCATCCAATCACCAACAACATGATTTCAACAACAATCACAAGATGCTAGCAAGAAGATTGAGGTCCTTGTCACCAAAGCCTCCATGCAGGTAATGAGGATTCCACACACAACCGAGGGTCCGAGAGAATATATCCATAGAAGCATCAAATCCATGCTAGAAACCCATGTACTCTATCCACCCCTTGTTTAGCTAGAGTGTCAGCCATGTGGTTTGTCTCGTGTAAAATATGACAGTAAGATATGGAACCCAAATGAGAAGAGTACCGAGAAGCATGAATGAAGAGATCATGAAATTTCCATGGTCTGAGAGAGTGATTGTTCATCCAATTAACAACAGACACAAAATCTGATCCAACAAGTAATTCCTTGAAGAAGATGATTTCAGGGCTTTAATTACCGCGAGCAATCCGACTTCCCACCGAGGCAGAAAAAAGCCCCATCACAGTACCATTATATATGGTCATGTAGAACTCCATCAATACCAGCTGGTACAGGTTTACTCTTAGAAGAGCCATCAACAACAGTCCCTTGATTGAATTTATTAGAAAAGTATGTTGATACATATGGTTCTGATTAGTCATTTACAGATCTAACGTAATTAGGTTACACATATAGTCTGTCTTAAAGGGATATTTTTTAGATGGTGGCCTTATTCAACATAATTTTATATTACTTAAACTTTACAACAACTGTTTATCCTCCACTATTTACCTCCTAAATTCAGTCTAAAGTAATAATTTAATTTCAGAATTGTGTAGCAAGCTAGTCCTAAAACTTAAGTAAATCAAAAATAGATTAAAACCCATGTAAATTTGCATTAGATTAAAACTATATATATAGATACATGATATATTAATGGAGTCAACATTTGAATAAAAGTTCATGCAACTCGAAAACAGCTTGTCGAGCCCTTCTGTGAGTGGACCGGTGCCTTCCATTAAATCATTATTTTTTGTTCGTTATTCATAAATGTACCCGAATATGTTCTTTCGAGATAAATATTTCTTTCAGCGTGTATAGATTCCACTTTATACAATTATTTCTGACAGCTTTGGTTTCAGATGGTGACTTGTACAGCTTTCCTTTGACTCATCAGGATCAGAGGCTTACACATTATCAAAGACCAACTTATATTTAATTATCATGAGCTTCCATTGAATTAATTATATGACCCACTTCAAATTAATTAATTAAAAGAGAGGCAAACTATGGTTGACAGTCTTGCAAAATAAGGGGTGAATAGAGCATGCGAGTTTCAGGCTTGGATTTGAAACTGATATGGCTGCTCTTCCAGTTTGCTTCTTCCAAGGAATTGTTTATGGCTACTGCGGTGCAATATGTCCTGGAGATGGCAATGTCAGGAGATGGAAATGGGAAGGCCTGGATCTCTCTTCTCCACCTAGCAGAATATGTTTTTGAGTGCCCCATTACATGTTCCATCTTCTCAAGCCATGAGACACTCCTCATCACCATCTCCTCATGTTGTGACTCGTTTTGTTCAGGCTGCTCACCAGCAGCCTTGGCCTAAACTTTGTCAACTTTGTCATTCTAACTTTTTCTTCACTTCCTATTTTAGTTGGATTTGAAATTGAGCACTTGATTTCATGACTATGTCTGGATCTGTTACTTCATGTTTAACCCAAGCTTTTAGACATTCGAATTATGTATATGCCATAAAAGTTAGGTTCAATGGAGATCTTCCATTATGGATGCTTAGTGAGATGCAACGGCAGCTATGAAATCATTGTTGATGATACAGATGGTGTAGATGGTTGTCTTATAAAGTTGGATGTTTATGGAACTAAGGAGGAAACAAGGGCAAGAATTTTGTTTTTTCAGAAGCTACTAGCTACTTCTCCGGTCGTTAATGACAATACCATAGTGGAGTTACATCAGTGGCCAACCTAGTGTTTGGAAACTTCCAGCATAAGACTTGATATATGCTAGAGTACATAGCTTATAAGAAATAATGTAATTTTTAATTATGAAACTACAATCTTTAAACACAGTTTCTCTTTAATTCTTTATCACCTCTAGAATTGGCTCAGGTTTGCGGATAAATTTTTCATGGTTATTGACACTACTTTAATTATAGAGCCTAAAGGTATTATAGATTGGTCTAACACCAAATCAAGACTTTAAGCATGATGTATCAATTCCTTCAATCCTGATGTTTTTTTCCGGTTATGTATATGTTGGCTTTTTTTTTTTGTCTACTTTTTGTTTTTGTAATTGATCTCTTTTCTTTTATTTTCTGTTTTTCTTCTGTGTATCTTATTTTTTGCTATCTTTTGGTTAGTCCTTTTAATATTTTGACTTTTTAAAAACAAAAAAATACCATAGTAGAGTTTTTTTGCATTGAAGAAACAATAGCATGGTTTTGATTTAGCTCTTTTCAGCATTTTTATGTTTCTTGGTTATAAGTCTGCTGGTTTTTTATCTTTTGCAGATTCTTGATTTCTGCGGATTTATTCTTGTTCTCTTATATGTTACCTGTTTCAATACATTCTATTGACCATAAAAAAAAATTAATTGATTAATTAAATAAATTAGTGTCAAAACCCTAATAAACCTCATAATCGGTCTTAGGACAAACATCAACTTCCATTAATTTACATTTGTTAATATTGTCTAAACAGATTAAAAAAAAAAAGTCAATTGCATGACAGCAAGCTTTGGTTTAGTTGTTAATGCATAGAGAGGGATGGGGAGAATAAGTTCAAGCGATAAATAAATAAAAAAATAATAATTAAACCTTGAATATATATATATATTTCCCTTCTCATTTTCAATGTCCTAGATAGAGCATTTCAAATGACAGTTGAAAGTGATCAGCTCTCGTAAATATATTCATTGCTTGCCATTACTTCATTATCATTAATAGAGTTATTGCTTAATTTTCTTGTTTTGAGAATGTTTGTAATAGAAATTTTTTTTTAAAATTTATTTTTTAAAATTTTTTAAAATTTATTTTTGATATGAGTATATTAAATGATCCACAAATATAAAAAAAATTAATTAAAAACTAAAAAAATTAATTTTTTTAAAATATAGTTGAATCACAATTAATATTAAATAAAATTAACCTTAATATAAAAGATTGGTTAATTTTAATGGTGGTTAGTGGATATATATATATATATATATATATATATATATATATATATATATATATATATATCAAAGTTTTTCACACCCTAATTGGACGTTGACTTTTTAATGCTTTGATATGCGTAAAGAAAAAGCTACCTCTTTGTTTCTCCTTGATTTTTTGTGTCTTGTTTTAAGGGTTTTTTTTTTTTTTAGTTGCATATATGTAGGAGAATTGCTGTTTAATTAGTTTGAGAGAAAAGCCCCCGCTACAAAAAAGGAGAAAAAAAAATCACCATACCTCTCATTAATTTATATCTCTATCTTTCAATAGATTATACACCTTGAATTTAAAAATAATGTATCTATTTTCAATTAATTCCATTTATGAAGTATTTTTTAAATCTTTGATTCTAATATAAATATAGGGGTGAAAAACATCACGCTAGCTAGTGCATGATCAACTTATATATGTGTAAATATACATCTAAAGGATAAAAAAATCCTTCAATAATTAATAAGTTCATCTATTTTTTTTATTATTTTGCAAATATATATATTTGCTCGCTCGCTCTCTCTTTCCTAATATATATAAACATCTTTTGATAATTTTTTCTTCGCATCGAACTTTTACATGTATATGTTCCTCTTTCTCCCTTTTTTTATGTGGTCCTAAGAATTTACTCTTCGAGGTACGTGCATGCACAGAAAAAGCTTCCTCAAGTTCGATGAATGCAATGCTGATTAGTGATATGATTAATATCTCTCCCTTAGCCTAGTTTAATCGCATTTTATTTACTAGCTAGCCAAGAAATTAATCGATGAATTCTTGAGTGTGCTAACTTCTAATGAGTAGTATTAAAACTTTAAAAATATTTTCAAAAAATTATTTTATAGTATTTTCAAATAAAAAAACATTTTTAAAAAATATTCTACACTTTTTGCCTGAAAATTCGATTTTTGCCATCTAATGCATGCCTATGCCAACACAATAACCCTTTATTCCAAGAACTTATTCTATTCCATTGTCTATTGGCCTTTCTTCATTAATTTCACTTGAATTTGTTATTTTTTTAACTTTAATTATGCTCGTATAAATACTATATATATGCAGCCTTTTCTTATGAATAATATATGATTTTTTTTTGGTTTTTTTATAATTAATAATATATGTTTATAAGGGTTGATGTAGTTAAACAAGATATGTTTTATTTTTTTAGATTTAAATCATATATAGGGTCAGTATAAAAAAAGAATCTATTAAATTGATCATAATACACTAGATAAATATATATAGAGAACATATCTTAAAATTATTAAAGTATAAGATTTACTGTCAATCGACTTACAAGATGGTTGGAGTACGCTACTTGTAATAAAAAAACAAATTAACATGCATGCATATATACATGCATGCATATAGGAGTTGGGTGACAATGGGTGCCGAGAAACAATAAATTAATTCTAGCATATATATATATATATATATATATATATAAGGATGGACATGAACTTGATGGGTATGTTACGTATGCCTATATACCATCCAATTAGGACCCAAAACCATGTCAATAGCAGCAACCACAGCATTGCCAGCTGCATCTGATCAGTACTCCTTCCCTACCACTAATAATAACACTGCAATCTCATCTCATCTCCACCGACAGCCTTTCCTTCTGATCATGCATTATATATACTTTCTGCCAAATATTCCACCAATACCTAGCTAGGCTAGGACCCACTTAACTATCGTCACGTGCCTCACGTGCATCACATTTCATATCGTGATGGGATCATGATGAGTACAGTGCTATACATGGAGAGAGAGAGTCAAGAAACATGCACACGCGCCGCCTTCATCTTGTATCCATCTGTTCCTATGCAGCGAGAAATTGCATGTTAATGGTGCATTTGTGGCGCTGAGTATCGATCAGGCTGCATGGTGAGGTGTCCAGAGAAATCAGCCACTTGGGAACCCCTTGGACTTGTACATATTGCTCATTTTTATTAACTTTATTCGACCATCAACTCTCTCTCTCTCTCTCTCCCCCCCCCCCCCCCCACCCACACGCACGCTTGTTGGGGAGATATCGATCGAGTGAAAATTGTTGGACATGGTTGATCTGTTTTCTTCCTCTCATTTCTGATCTTGTAGCAGGCTCGTCTCGTATCTGTGTTTGATTCAGAAAACAGAAGACATAGATATATGTATCAAAGTTGAAAGCAGCAGCATAAAGTTTGCCTTTGAACTTTTTTCCAGAAAACGAAAAGAAAAAGATAAAGAAAAAAGGTTTACTTTAGCAGCGACTCTCGTTAGTAGAAAAAATGGTTTCTGAAGGTAAAGTTTCCAAGTTATCATAAATTATTAGTTCATGAATCTGTTTTTCATACGAGTATTAATATATCATCTATTAGAATGAAAAATAAAAATTGAATTTATGGAGGAATATATATTGAGCAAGAAACAAATGACACCGCCATCCTGTAACATCTTCTCATATCTGTTTCTTCTTATTAACGCAGATATATTTTATTTTCTTGTGAAGGATAGCATAAAAAAGGAGGCAGCAGCAGCATCAGCATCAGCATCAGCTGTCAGCAAAAGTTTCTTTATCTCATAATCAATTAGAAATTAAACAACTGTTTGTAGCTCCTAGCTAGGTTGAAGTTTGGCAAAAGCAAGTAAACTTGAAACTTAAAAGGAAGATTCCATCCTCTCAAATCGTTGTTAGCTTGTCAGAAATCACACGCACAAAGCCAAACTATGATACCGCAATATCACCGGTTAATCCGATGCCCTATTATTAGATTATTTTTTTTTTCTTGTTTGTTTCTTCCAATGTGGATTATATTTGATATCCGCTGCTTCTTAATCAGCTTTTTTTTTATCAGTTTGAACATCCATTTACGTAGTTAAGATACAATCTAACTATCTGCTATACACCAACCAGGCTGGTCAAAGATGAAGACATCAATTAGGCAGAGGCACATCTGCGAAAAAGCCTTGCATTGGATGACAATGACATGGGTGGGCTGGAAGAATTTGATGGGTTGTAATAATCAGCTATAGATCTGTTATTAGTGAATTGGATAAAAAGTCTAATTAAGAGAGTCGTTTATAAATTTGTGGAACAAAACTAAGCCCTAAATGAGATTTTTCTATGTTTGATTATGAGATTTTATAGGTCAAGTTTTACTTAGAGTTGGCTCTTTGTAACCATTTTAGATCTAAAAGATCATCAAATTAGATTTAAAAGATGTTGTTTGAGTTTATTTCTGTATTTTTTATTTTTATTTTTATTTTTGAATTTTTAATGTAATTTCAGATTTTATATTATTTTTACTATTTAACTTAAGATTTTAAGTCTTTTTATCTTGTAAAGGTCAGTTTCTAACCTATTTATAAATTTTTAAAAAAGATAGATCGAAATAGATAAAAAAATATTTAACAATAAAATTAATATAAATGAGAAGTTCCTGCGGTAAAAACACTTTTCTTCAAAAACAATTATCTTTTTTTGCTTGATGTCTTCTTACATTGTTTCCTTCCACGGCATGTATACAAATATCATCAACAAAGTTACTACATCATATCAACACTTCCAAAAAAAATTACAGTCTTGAATCAGCAAGAAGGCATGAGCTGCAAATTAACCCCATATGCAGTCGTTCATGGTATTGAGACAACAACCAAGAAAAGTTTCAGAGCATCGTATTTGGTCAACAAAACATAATTAAAACAGTTGAAAATTAATTAATGTGTGTATAAATTGGATCATAATTATACATATGGGATGGAATATTGTACCTTTCATAATATCATATAATTTAAAAGATGTAATGTAGAGATTGAAGTTTAAAATATAACTCCATGATCGGGCCGGGTAGTCCTCTAGATGGCATTCCGCAAGGGAATCAACTCTTATATAGTAGCATTTTGCATAGCATCTTTTTACTGTTAGAAACAAGCTGCAGTATTCTGATATTTGTAAATCAGCAACCCTAATCTGTTTGCTGTTTTTTACAATTGGGAATTAGTATAAATCCATTTTTGTTTCAAGCTTTGTAGCAGGGATTGGCTCCAGGCCGGTCCTTTTGCTTTGATCAATGATATTAATAAATTCATCATCTAAAAATTAAAAAAAAATAAACATGAAATCTCAAGTTGAAATGAGTTTTCTCGATAAAATATTTTGTAATGTACATGAACATATGGGGCCAATTCTATCATTGTCCCGTTGAATTCTTTGAAGGATCCGACATAATGTTTTAGATTAAAGATTCAGGATGAAATAATTAATGCTTTCAACTTATATTTCAGATATTAGTTCTTAAATATTTAATTAAGGTTTAAAAACATGAATTTTCTTTGTACATGGCCTGAATTTATATATATAGCTAGGACCATGAAAGGATTTTACAATGAATAAACTAGATTTTTAAAAGTTATCATTTTATTTTTTTCAGTCTGGTGTAGAGTTTTTCTTTCTTTTCTTTTTATCTGTCTATATACAAAAACATAAATTCTTTTCTAGTTTAGCTAAGTCTTTTTTTCTTGCAATAATTTTATATAAAATCTTGATTATTATAAATAAATAAAAAACATACACGTACGTACATAATTTGCTACACGCATTGGAAACTAGAGAAATTTCATAGACTTGGTCTAATAGACTCGGCTCAATATGTAACTAGCTAGATGTTTCACAACAAAAGATTAACTTAACCCATATCTATTCACATGATGGATCTTATATTTGATTTTAATTATTTTAATTGCTAGAAAATCCTTTGTGGGGCTATGTAAAATTGTATCGGGATTCGAAATTCACTCTTTTCAATTATTATTAATGATGCGTATTTAGAATTCGAAGATATTTTATGGTTTCATTTGTTGTATGCTGCTGCTGCTGCTATCTGTGGCCATTTTAGGTTGCTACTGTCTCTTATTTTGTCTTGGCCTTGTTTCATGTTTTCCTTGCCTTCGCACAGGCCCTTGTGCCCTCTCCTTTCTTTTGATTTCACGCTCATTGTATTTATAAAAGAAAAAAAAATGTCTTGAGTCAATCTTGTCGTTTATCTCAAAGGTAATTAATGCAGTATGAAGCCAATAGCAAAACTCCACCTTGATCAAGTTTAAACCCTGTAATTAACTCGTTGTGATGTATCATATTGTTAAAAAGCAAAGCAACAAATCAATATTTAATACCAATGTGAGCAAACAACCTGCGCATGCAGAGCCCCATGTTAATCAAATCAATGGTATTATTATAAATAAGACATTGTGGACTTGAAGTGGAAGGGTGTGAATGCCAGAAAAGTTTTTAGCCAGATAAGTTCCTTGCATTTGAAAAGGGTCGTGCTCGTGCAGGACAGATAATTGCTTGAGCCAATATTTCTTACCACCAGAATTTTCCCACCAATGTTAACGTTAACCAAGCCTCTGCCGACGTCTCGAAGTAATAATTTGGAAACCTGACCCAATTACGCAGCCTGTTCATAAGACCTTGCACTTTTAAAAAGTTGAATGTGTCTCCTAGACCAATTAGAGATCGATTCCATGCAGGAATATCATTGATGATGCACACCATAACTAGAGATAGCTTTCTTTATAGACAAGACCCCTTTGCTTAGAGAAAATTTTCCAAAAGATTTTCCAAAAGATTTCCTATCTCAAGCTCAAATCGAAGAAACAGCTCCTCTTTTTATTTGCTTTGCTCTCGAGAAAAAATCCGAAACTTCACTTTAATTTAATAGTTTAAATAGTAAAATATAATTTTAAAATATAATTTCTATTATTTTTATATATTTTTTTAAATGAAAGTTTTTTATGCTTGCATAAATTTATATTATATTATATTATCTTGTATTTAATTTTTATCAAATAAAATAAAAACAGTGATATTTAAACTTGTAACTATTTAGTCAATAAAACTTTAATACCATATCAAATATCTATCTCAATCTAAAAATTATATTATATCAAAAAATCATTTTAACACAATAATTAAAACTATTAAATAAAACCTCAAAAATTAATTTAAATTATTTTTTTACATACACATCACTCATTCACATTATCTAAGTTAATTGATTTGGGATATTGATATTTTAAGTATATGTAATCTTTTATTTATAAAATTAAATTAATTTTCTTCCCATGAACCCACCTTAATGTTTTTCATTATTTTAATAAAATACTTTATGATTTTTCTATCTTAGCATTGATTTTTTAAAATTTAATTACTTGCACTCATAAGATTTAATAAATGCTTCCATAAGTTTCCATTACAAATGATCATTTGACATGTCAGCTATTTTCCACACAAGTGTGTTTATGTATCCGAAATAACTATGATTTTTGTTATATTTTAATATTTTTGGTTTTCCATTAAGAGATTCAAAAAAAATAAAAATAAATTAAAAAGAAAACCTATAAAACTAACCAACTAAGTAATTGTGTGAGTTTATTTTTTACTCATTAATTAGGATTTAACTCTAGAAGCTTTAGAAACTTTAACTAATGAGTGACATAACTGTAAACTCATCTAATTAATTAATTAATTTTATTGGTTTTGTTGTTGTTGTTTTTTAAAAAATCAGTACAAGCACTCAAGTTAGGAAAAGAAAGATAAATGACTTCATATGTCCGAATATAAATTTACAAGTTTTCAATATTGTGTTTATATATATATATATATATATATATATATATATATATATATATATATATATATATATATATATATATCATTATGTAATATCTAATTCTCTAATATACCTTTCTGTCAAGTTTTTCTATCCAAATTAATATCATTACACATACTTCGAGTGCTATTATCACATTTGGTTTTTTCTCTTCTTTTTTTGTGAAATTAAGTTTCTATTTTTTTTTTAAATTACAGATTTTAATTTGTCTGTGAACGTGTTTTTGGAACGTCTCCCTCCCATCATGATTTCATCCAGCAACAAACAGCAATGCCACATGGTCTGAGCTTTAAATGTCATCTGCTACGATTTTATTTGGTGCAAGTGCCGTATGATTCCCTTCATTAATGGATGGAACAGAAAATGACACAAGGGAAACGGGAGCAAGGAACTGATCAGTTTCCTCTGATTGAAAGTTAGGGAAGGTTCAGCCAATTTCGTTTAATCTGGATCATATATGTAAATTTTCTTTTTGTTATCCAGAAATTAATTATTTCTCCTCATTTGGTGTTTAATTTTGAAAGAAGAAGAAATATAGACGATGGGAAAAGTGGGGTAATGCGCGCGCTCCACTCATCTGGTCCACTAAGGAATTATGGATTTGAAGCCATGCCAAATACTTTTTAAGGTGGCATCCATTTCATCTTCTTTTTTCTCCACTTTTTTGAACTGAATCCATTTCATACCGTGAAACAACAGCAAAACTGGAAAAATAAGAGTACAATAATCAAGCTTGATGTTAGTCACAATGCGACAGTATTATTTTGCATCTCATGATGAATACCTACAGACCCTATAGCGCGCTTCTTTATAAACCAGACCTTCTTTACAGAAATTAATACCCATTATGGGGGCTACAACTCCTATCTTTTGAACATATACATTGCCCCTCTAAGGCGCATCCTTCAGCTCTCACAGCTTGACCATTCCCCAGAAAACATGTTTTAGGTTCCCATTGCTGCTTTGCTGCTAGAAACTTGTTGAAATCAGGGTACTTATGTTGGTAAGGGATGGGAATTGATACTTAGGGGTTGGATTTTTTTTATATATATATAGATATTTTATTCACCATTCATTGAATAAGAATTTCGGTTTTTTTTATAGTAATCAAAGAAATTTTATTTAGATTTCAGGGTCATTGAAGAGATGAAAAACTGGAAAACAAGTAGAAATTGTCTTGGTTGTGCATGGAAATTAAAAGGACCAAAGCAAATTCTAGTATGGATCTTTCTAAAATTCTATTCGGACCTCTAAAAAGTTCAAACATAAAATTCAAACATGTATATATAAAGTTAGCTTTAATGAATAAAATGGTGGAAAATTAATTCAAAAGTTGAATCCCAATTTAACAACTGATCCTCAAATACCCTTATTAACTAATTCTTAACTAGCTAAATATCCCATTCACAGTCTAGCAAAAAAAATCCCAGCCTGGTAAACTCAGCTTAGGATAAAAGCTCACCTTACTCATCCAATATAATTTTATATATATATTCACTTAGGAATAATTAATAACGTTACCGGCACATGGTAGTGCCAAAATAACAAGATAACATCGCAAGTTATAGAAAACTCATTCAAGGAAAATAAAAAAAAAAAGCAATCCATTGCTATTGTAAGGTTGTGGTTGTCTCTTCTCGGTGGCATAACTCACGCGAATGTTTCTTCCTCCCAATACCTGGCCATCCATTGCTGACAATGCTTCACTGGCAGATTCAGTGCTTTCGTAACTAACAAACCCGAATCCACGAGACCTCCCAGTGTCTCTATCAGTGATAACTCTTGCTTTGAAGAAAAATGAGGGGAAGGGCCGGGTGGGTTTCGGCTTGGGAGAGAGTGAAACGAAGGAAACGGCTAGGGTTTAAGAAAGCGATTGCGCCCTTCATCGGTCGTAGCTAGTTGTTAACAAAAAATCTCACCTAACATTTTTTAATACTGTATATAAAAAATCTCTCAATTATCTGATTAGTCCTTTATCGCTCGCACCCTCCTGATATGGTGCTCACAAAAAGTCGAATCCAGCTTGTTCAACCTTATCGATAAGCTCGCGTAGACGTACACACCAGCATCAGCTGTCACAACTAAACCATCCGTGTCAATTTCAATGCTTTAATTACACTTTACTGTGCTTATTAAGATTGAATTGGCATATTGTGTCTCAGGGCAGGGCAACTTCGGTGGTGTGCGAAAATCGACTAACCACCTTAACCTTGAGGTTACTTTGATTAGCATGTGCAACAGCTTAGCATAGCTCTTCTTCGGTCGTAGAGCATGTGATACTTGGAACATGACAATCTTTTATATCATTCCATACATCATAGGAGCTGTAAAGAGTGCAACCACTGTCGTTGCAATGAACCGGGGGTGATGGTCAGTGGGGTTGGAGCCCAAAGAATAAGTTGCAAGGCAGCACGGAGCCACCACCAGACGTAGAACATGAGCTAGCTAGGCCTTGGTTTAGATTCCTGATTTGCAGAATTTTGGTAAGGTGAAGTCCTATAAATGGAATTTTCTTGCAAAAGCAATGATTTGAAGGGAAATTATAATGGGATCTCTTCCATAACTTATTCGCCAAGATTTATTAAATGAATATTGTAGACACATGTAAATTAAAATATACAGAAATAATTTTTTTATTTTTTTAAAATTATTTTTAATATTAACACATCAAAATAATTTGAAAATACTAAAAATATATTAATTTAAAGTTTATAAAAAAATAAAAATATTTAAATTTTTTTAAAAACACTTTTGAGATATAGAAACGTTAATATATGTCTACTTGAATTTTTTATATATCATGAATATATTTTTGGATGTAATTCATGGGTGGATGATTACTCTCAATAATTAAATTATATAAAATAATCTATTTATTTAGGTTTTTATTCTATTGAAGAATTATATTTGAGTTGAGAAATAAAAGTAATAGAATTTAATTGGAGAATATTTTTTAATTAACTCTTTACTGTTAGACTATTTTCAGTTAAGCTAGGAACTGACTTTCTGTGTTACATGGCTACTGCTACCCTTGTCTTCTTGGAAAGTCATTTACTTGTAGTATTTGAGACTTTAGTTTGGAGAAATTATTGAGTTGTGGGACTTTAGGGATGTCGACTATCTTCTATATTCCATCAATGGCAGGCTTAGTGCTCAGTAACAAAAACCAAACTAATCAGTTACATTGATATCTGGAATAATACGGGGAAAAAATCTGTAATAGTTTATTCCAATTAAACTAATCCCAAACCTGTGCTTCGGTGGATTCATGGGATCCACAGTATCCGGGACCCACTTTTGATAAGATTAACGTAGTTCTTTGTGGTTTGTCTGCCTTATTATGTGGTTGTGGACTTCATGAATCATGATTTCATAATTCAAACCGGTGCTCTTATCCAGTACTCCTACACATGTATATGAGTTCAAACAATATAAGTTAAGACAGTAAACATGTCGAGCTAGATTTTTCAATACTCTTGAAGATATGGTGGGTTAGCATGTTTGAAGATTTCGTTATCAAGTCTCCAAGATGTGTAATCTTTTTTTTTTAATTATTATTATTGATTCTAGATTATATATGAGATAGAAGTGTGATGGTGTGAAGTGTGATGGTGTTCTTCATTATCTTAATTATCTTATTATTAATGTTTATTATTATTATCTATGCTAGCTGTCCGGTCAAGTATATGAGATAGAAGTGTGATGTTTTTTTTTTTTTTTTAATCACAGTGGTTATATTGAAAAGGCTATAAAATTAATAGTAAATACAAAAATATAAAAAATAAAATAGATTTTAAAAAAATTGATAAAAATAACAAAGAAATTATCTAAAATTTTTTATTACACCATAATTTGATGTCATTAGAAGATTTTAAAAAATCATTTTCTATATAAATAAAGTTTGAATTTAGAATATGTAACTAAATAGCAACAAGTGATGATGTTCTTCATTATCTTAATTTTCTTATTATTAATGTGTATTATTATCTAAGATAGCTAGGTCAGTGTTTTAGCCACTGGTGCAATGTAGCTAGGAACCTAATTTGTATGAAGCAGTTCTTAAAACTTTTCAAACCTTGATTTCTTTTAGTACTGTTAACAATAATATTGATCGGAATTTTAGAGAGTTAATTATATATGCTAAGTCCAGCAATCTGGTCATTAATTAATCGTTAATGTTGTAGCCACTGTAGTGATCATTGTATCATATCACTTTTGTATTCTAAGATTAAGATTAAGAGGGTTTTTTTTATAGCGGGTTAGCGGGTTTTTTCAAATGTTTTGTATCTGGAAAAAATATTAAAATAAATATTTTTTATTTTTAAAAATTTATTTTTAACATCAGCATATCAAAACAATTTATAAATATTAATTTAAAATAAATAAATTTAAATTTCAACAAAAAAAAAAATTAAAACTAACTCTTAAACACCCCTAAACCTCTCTCATATATACATTTTTAAACTTGATTGAAAGAGATTAATCCTAAATAAATACACAGAATTGGAAGGTAAAGCAATGGACTTTGGAGTCTTGGCACCTAGGTCAGACGGACACCATGTCTACAACTCAAGGTTAACTGGATATTTATTTGATGAAATATTTTTTCCAAGCCTGTTTTTCAATTGTTTATTCCATTATTAGAGTACAGCGTTTGTTTTCAAAAACAAAAATGCATTTGGAAAAATATTTTCTAGAGGTTTTTTTAAAGGAAACAAACACCCCCTTATTTGACTGTTTGGAAAATACAATGAACTATATATTGAATTAATCTATGATTTTATTCATATTGCTCTAAGAACTAAAATAAAAGAGAACTCTCGCTCCCTTGCAGAATAGAATTAGTCATCACTCATGCAATACATTTTCCTCCTAAAGCAATCTAATTTTTCCTTTTCTTAGAGGATTTTTAATTATTCTTAAATTATATAAACTAATAATTAAATGGAATAAACTAATTATAGTCTAATATTGTCATTCTTTACTATAATAAGGTACTTTTTAAAAGTATTTTTTATTTCAAATTACATTAAAATAATTTTTTTATATTAACACATCAAAATTATATAAAAAAATATTAATTTTAAATTTATTTAAAAAAAATATCCAAATACAAAAGATATTGCACTCCTTCATCATCATCCTTCATCGTCATCACAGCCTATAGTTGAAGGCCATGGAAGGTAAAGCAATGGACTTTGGAGTCTTAAGGTTTGTTTTTAATTTACTTTGAGTTTATGTATATTGTTGTATTTCTTAATATTTAAAGCTTGGATTCCATTTATTTTTATATTTTAAAAGTGTTTTTTTTTATATTTATTTTTTTATTTGTATTTTCAAATTATTTTGATGTACTGATATCAAAATAATTTATAAAATAAAAATTATTTTGATATATTTTCAAATAAAAAACACTTTAAAAAATAATTATTCTTACAATATCAAACAAGTTTTTAATTATATTTAGACTATTTTAATTCAACTTGGTTCTTTTATTTTAATGAAAAAAATAGTTTTTTTTTTAAAAATCTATTATATATAATTTCCTCATTAAATGATTATTTTTTGTATTCATTGATGAGTGACCATCTATACTACTTTTTTAAATAAATAATAACTAGTTCTATGTAGGAGATTAAAACAAATTGACCACACTAAATTTATGAATTTTCATAAAAGTTTGTAAAAAAAA
>Ga0325404_1003350_pt1 | contig 17089 bp, 6 predicted proteins | sample PopdelMetagenome_18_FD_205664 | JGI IMG/M metagenome (GOLD analysis project Ga0325404, IMG submission 205664) | Populus deltoides microbial communities from Bellville, Georgia, United States - Xylem-Control-R1 | ecosystem: Host-associated > Plants > Phyllosphere > Stem > Wood/Secondary xylem... | reverse complement strand
TGCATTATTACATAAATTGTTCACAAGTTATAATCTGTAACTGTTGCTTTAGCTCTACCATTTGAGATGAGAATTTTAAAACCAACTTATAACTAATCTCTGGTATGTGTTGCAGAACAAGGAGATCGGATAGCTGGATTTCTTTTTGAACCAATTCAAGGCGAGGCTGGGGTATGTTTCCTCATAAATTCATTCGATTAATTGATGTGACACACACACACATGTATATGTATTGTTCGGGGCTAGATGTGGGGTTTCTGTGGGGCTTTTGTCCACCACAACCAGTCCTTCACTTCTCGGGCCTGGTGATGTCTGAACATGCCAGCCTCATTCGATCATTGACCTTGGGGATGATCAACGTTATAAACCTTTGTAAAGTTTTCCATCCCGGATAGCAAGCTCAAGCTTGTTACCACTAGGTTCCCTTCCTACTGAACTTGTGGTGGTTCTCTTGTTAATTATTTGGCAATCGCTTGGCTTGCCCCAATTATTGTCAGGCAACTCTACTAAATAAATTTGGATTGTCTAGACTTTAGAAAGATTTATTTTCTAGTTTTCAAACTTTAGATGCAAGAACAAAGCTTAATAGTCAATTTCTTCAATGACTCTCATTAGCTGACATAGAGTGTTTATGTCGAATAGCACTTCTGATACGATTCATGCAATGGTTGGACAATCAGATTCAGTTTTGAGCTTATTTCTTCTAATACATGGTTTTACACTAACAAACATAATTTTTTATCCGGCCGTTGGATCAGAATTAAATTTTACCAGAAATTTTCAGAGGTCTTATTTTATATAAGATTAAATTTTAGGTTAATCAGATATCAAGAAGGTCCTGCAATAAGGTCCAGAAGCTACTGTGCAAGAATTGTATTAGTTTCCTAATTGATTTAGGATTTTTTACTTTATTTTATTTAGAACTATTTTATTATTTTTTCAGCATGCGAACCCCATGGATATAAGAATCTAAAACCCATAATCAAATCAATCAATCACAAAAAAGCTAAATTCAGGCTTGTGATTTAGCTTGACACAACGATAACTTGTATCGAGTTACCAAGACTAGAAATAACCAACCCCCATCCAACATCTATTATCGAGATGCGAACGAGAAGTAAAGAAGACGCCATGAAACTTGGTTAATTCTTTGATAAGTTATTTAGATCATGAATTATCAATACAAAACAACGAATATGAAAATGTGAATACCAATAAGAATTCGTGCGAAATATGGACGATAAAGAAACACAGTAAAAGACACCAAAAATTAAGAAACTAATGGAATAAGATTTAAACGACTTAAAATAACAAAAGCACTTTCAATTAACATCAAGCTAAATTCAAAAACCTGCAATTAAATGAATCATTTTCAAGAAAGCTAAATTCACACTTGTGATTAAATTTGACACAATGATAACCTGTATCGAGACACCAAAACTATAGAAACTGAACCTCCACTTAGCATCTATAAAAAGACGCGAACGAGAAGTATTGAAGACGTCACGAAACTTGGTTAATTCTTTAACAAGTCAAAGTAGTTCCATGAGGAACCAAGAGTAAGAGCAAATTCACACATAAGTTTTATTTCTGAATAATCAATCCATCTCTTGTTAATTTTTTTACATGCTAAATAGCTTTATTTATACTATATAAAAACCTCCTAAACAATGTTGAAAAAATAATAAAAGAGTTCTAAATAAAATAGGTAAAAGAATCCTATATCAATTAGGAAACTAATGCAATTCCCGCACAATAGCTTATAGACTGGACCTTATTTCAAGGCCTTTCTGATATCCAATTGACCTGGAATTTTAAACCAATACAAAACAAGACCTCTGAAAAATTCTGGTAAATTTTCAACCCGAACTAACGGTTGGATTGAAAATTATGCATGTTAGTGTAAAACTGTGTATTATATAAAATAAACCTAATCTGTGTGTAAGTAAAAAAATAAATTGAATCCGCAAGTCTTGTAAGAAATAAAGCCTAAATATCTTGAACTAAACCATTGAATTCCTTTTTAACCTTCTTAACTTTTGATCTTGTAATAGGTCCAATTGACACATGTAATAGATCTTTTGATTTAGTTTGGATCACATCATCCACACTCTTCTAAAAAAGATTCAACCTCGAATCATTATCTTACTTTGATGTTCACTCGCTTTTGAAAGATATATTAACCTGATTTTGATCCCTTTTTTTTTTTAATTGTAAACAATCAACTCACATAATCTACCTTTTTTTTTTAACTTCTGCCACAACTAAGTGTGTAGATGACGACAACGATAAAATAATGCAAAAACTAAAAAAAATAAAAAGATATAACCTGATTTAAAACCCAACTCTGATTTCAACTGATACGAACCTCGTGGATATAAAGATTTAGAAATCCACAGTCAAATCAACTCTTTCCAAAAAAGCCAAGTTTGGAATTGAGCTTAACACAACGATAACTTGTATCAAGGCACCAAGATTACAAGTAACTGAATCTCCGCCCAACGCTTATAAAGAGATGAAGAAGTATAGAAGACGTCACGAAGCTTGATCAATTTTTTGATTTGTTGGAGTAGTTTAATGAAGAACCAAAAAATATGAGCAAAACCTCAATTACAATAATAATTGCTGAAATTAAAGTCTATAAAAAAAATAAAAATAAATACAAGCTTAATACTCTATTGTGTGATTTCAGCAATTATTATTTTATGAACGAAAACTCTCTTAATTTAGTTCTTTATTGAACTACTCTGACTCCACAAAACTTTAATATTTCTCGTTCGCGATTCTCTATAATCGTTGGGTGGGAGTTCAATCACTTATAGTTTTGGTATTTTAGTACAGATTGTTGTGTCAAACTCAATTATAAGTCTGAATTTAGCTTTTCTGGGAAAGAGTTGATTTGACTGTGGGTTTCTGAAACTTTATATCTACAAAGTTTGCATCAGTTGATATTAGAGTAAAGTTCTAAAATCAAGTTATATCCTTTTATTATGACTTTTGGTATAATATAAAAAAAGTTGATTATTTGCGATCTGGTTGTTTACAATATTTTTAAAAAAAAAAGGAAGAAAAAGACTTATCAAAATCATAAAATCAAGTTAATATCTCTTTCAAAAGTGTTTTAACATTCAAGCAAGGTGATGATTAAAGGTCAAATCTTTTTGAAGAGCTAATGATACAATCCATTCAAGAGGGTGACAATCAGATTTGGTTTTGGACTTATTTCTTCAAATGTATATTTTTACACTAATAAGCATAATTTTTTATTCAACTGTTGGATTAGACTAAAATTTTATCAGAAGTTTCAGAGGTCTTGTTTTATATAAAGTTAAAACTTTAGGTCAATTGAATATTGAGAAGACCTTGCGATAAAGTCTAAAAGCTACTGTGTGAGAATTGTATTAGCTTCCTTGTTGATTTATGATTTTTTTTTCTATTTTTTTTAGAACTTTTTATTATTTTTCCAGCATTGTTAATGACATTTTACCTAGTATATAAATAGGGTTAGCTTGTATATAGGTTTTAAAAAAATTAATAAGAGATAAATTGATTATTTAGAAAGAAAACTTGTGTGTGCCAATTTGTTTTTACTCTTGGTTTCTTATGGAACAACTCTGACTTATTGAAGAATTAGCCAAGCTTCGTGGTGTCTTCGTTCGCATCATCTTCTATATTTTTCGTTCGTGTCTCGATTGTAGGTGTTGGGTAGGGGTTGATTACGTATAATCTTAGTGTCTTGGTATAGTTTATTATTGTGTCAAGTTCAATCACAAGCCTGGATTTAACTTTCTCGGGAAGAGTTGATTTGACTATGGGTTTCTAGATCTATGTATTCATGGGGTTCGTATCAAATATGGTCCCTTTTATTTCATATATGAACTTAGAACTAAGCGAGAAAGGATGCTGGCAAAATCATGTTTAATAGGGTTGAATTTATCTACTCCTCTACTTATATTGAATACCTTCCTGTTCTGTCGAGTCTAATGCAGGTATTTCAGATATTTGGATTTGTCATTTAACACAGAAAATGATAGCTACTCAGCTTATTGCTGAACTAGATTTTTTGAATTTGAAAAAAGTAGCTAACCTATTCCCGATCTGTTTTCTTGAAAATTGTCTGTCTTAAATAGCTAATTTTCTATCATGTCTCCAATTTACCTGGTCATTTTACATAAAATGTCTGACAAATGCCCATTTGTATTCAAGCCCACTTGTTTTTTGACAAAGGCTGAAAGTTTTTCTTCCCCAATTTGGGGTGAGTGATTCGTCCTTCACCTCTTAAATTAAATTCCTTTTGTTATTTCTGTCTCCTCATTTTATTGAGACTGTTATATTTGGTTACTATTCTTTATGGTTGGCAGGTTATAATTCCTCCAGATGGTTACTTAAAATCTGTCAGAGATCTTTGCTCAAAATACAATGTTCTGATGATTGCTGATGAAATTCAAACTGGCTTAGCACGAACAGGAAAAATGCTGGCTTGTGATTGGGAACAAGTTCGTCCTGATGTAGTAGTAAGGCCCCTTTTCTTATTTTTGACGGGATCTTCCAACTATTTGATGTGAATATGTCAGTGGCACATTTCTGTATTGAAAAGCATGATTGTCTTTGTTAATAGGAGCAATGAATTTCCAAATTACTTCTGATTTTTGAACAATCCCTCCGCATGTTCTTTTAACAATTCTTGACGGTGTAGTTTGGCCTTAAAATAGCCACACTTCAGTGTGTGAGCTTATTTCATCTTTCTGCTTCCAATGAAAATTTGTAAACTGTACGAGTTCCTGTTTTAATATTTGTTTTCTATACTGTTCTTTGTTTGGGGAGAATGTCTAAATCTTCTCATTATAATTCAGTAATTTCTCTGTAATGAAATCATCTACATTTATCTAAAAAAACTGTAGGAGTTGCATGCAAGACAATTGTTGCAGTACTGTGATAATTTGGTTTTCGAATCAATAAAATCTGCTTGGAATCAAGAAAGTTGCTGTGAATTCTTATTGGGTAGTTTAAAAAAGTGGCTGATACTTCAAATAAGGCATTCAAATTCTTGCTTGTCCTTTTAATACCTGGCCATGTTTTCACTTTTTTCTTCTGATTATAAAATGAAACATGACACCCAAATTATAGCTATACTGTTGAACTAACTTCTTAGAACTAGAACTAACGTCAGCTTATACCATTCATGTTGGGTCTCCATATTTTCTTTCCCGTGTTTTAAATGATTTCTTTGATGTCCGATATGAATAGAGATTTAAATGCTGCAAATAAGCAAGTTGGTCAAAACCTTCCCAATTTCAACCCGCAAGAGATAATTAATATCCAAAGTTAGATTGTTGATAATAACATTTTATAAGTGGAGCAATACAGTTATCAGACCTTGCTTGATCGTTGACCTACTTGTCTAACCTTTCTTCATGCATCTTGACGAAAATTTTCTCCAGACTATTGTTGACTGATAATGAATGCTTATTGGTTGTAGTGATTCAACCAAATTATATGCTTCTCTAATGTGCCTCCATACATGCTTCTGTGGTTGTTCTGCTCAGATTCTAGGAAAGGCATTGGGTGGTGGAGTGATACCTGTAAGTGCTGTGCTTGCAGATAAAGATGTAATGCTTTGCATTCGACCAGGAGAACATGGAAGGTTTGCTACTATAATTGTTTACTTCTTTTGTTGTTTGTCTTCTGACAGTGCTAATTTGCCAATAGAAAATACTGCATGCTATATCTGGTGCCAGCATTATTCATCAATTATACATCTTGATTGGGAAAATTTCACTGAGACATTTAGTGTCAACTTGAGTTTATTTTGGTCAAAATACTGTTGCAAAGATGTGTAGCTTTAATTTTTTTTGAAGAAAATAATTTAAAGAAAAAAAGAATGAACAAGATGAAAAAACAGTACTTTTCTAGGAACTTTTCCTTTAGAATGTATTTTTGCAAAGGATTGGCATAGTGTTAGCAAGTCAGCTTAGTTCAATTTGATATTGTATAATGCACGAACTAAAACATAGCCAAACAAGTTGGAGCTGAGTCCTGATATGAATGGATATGAACCAGCAATTATTAGCTGATCTAGAGTACCTTACACAAAGTTGATCCAAATCTGATGCTGGGAAAAAAGAGATTTAAAATGCAATAAGAAAGAAAAGAAGAAGATAAGAAGAAGAAGCCAAAGAAGAAAAGAAAAAACTGAAGAAGAGAAGAATGAGCATTGGAAAAGTATTCAACTCTGCAATTTTTATTTAATTTTTCAAAAACTATCTAAAGAAAAATAGGATATAAATACTAAAACCCTAACTAAAACAAACAATTGGCCCACTAAACAAAATACCCAACAATAATTAAATCAAGTCCAACAAATAAAACATAATTAATAAACCTTAACTAAAAGTTCAAATAAATTAAACTAAAACTTAAGTTAAAGCTCAATCTCTCAATGGTTTGGACAACCCTCCATCATATATGATCATACGAGTGTGTAAACAATGTCTCAGGTCCAGTGTCCCCACCAACTCTCTTAGGGTTGGAGAAACTAAACCCCGTCAAGTGTAGTTCAAGGTGGCTCTAATAATACTCCCAAAGATCATGATTAAGTTGTTGTGATGTCTCTTTGATAATTCAAGTATAGTCTGAATCTGGTCGTTTAGCTTATATACTGGGATTCACTGAAGTTAACCTTTCCTGGTAAAAACTTGTGTATTCAAAGTAACATTAATATGTTTCTTTTATGCCAAAGATAAGGATAATAGTACAGAGATTTCAAAAGGATCATTAGGGATATGCTGTTGAGATTTCAGGTCTAATATGTATCAAGAAATAATCTCTAACATTAAGTGCATCATGATACTTATGTAAATTAGTTCGAAAATTGTATTGTTCATTACTTACTTGAATATGTTTTGTGATCTCAACCTGTAAATATGAATTCTACATGCAAAAAACTCAAATGAATCAAATATTTTAGAGTAGGGAGGCATAGAAAGAAGATCTACATGCTTTCTAGGTTTATAACTATGAACAACATTATATGACTGAGGGTTTCGAGTGGAACAAACACTATTTGAAACCTATGACGTGCTGGATGTCAAACATGAAGGGGTGAGGAGCATGTTGCTCTAAACCTTTAACGTGTTGGACATCAAGCATGGTAGGTGGGGAATCAAATAGTTTAAGAAAACTAATATCATGAGACTCTTCTAATATCATATTTACCTCTTCAGACAATTCCACTAAAGAGTTTTCTAAAACTTCTTCCTCTAGCACTAAAGTAAATTATTATATTATTTATTAATCTCATTTTCAGATTCATTTGAACTTATGGTGATAAGTCCCTCTTCTTGCATATACTTTTCATCTAGGTCACTAAAGTCATCAAGATTGAGTTTATTTATATGCACACAAAAATTTTTCATTTCACCTATATCTTTATGTTCTTAGATGACTGAGGGTTTAGAGATGCAATTGAAGAAGATATGATTGAAACCTTAACATTTAGCACAATAAACTTTTGAACTCAACAAAGACATTTCATTAACGATTTTTTTTCCCTTCTTTATAATTTTAGGCACTACTAGGATTAGGCCTATATGATGGAGCACCTAACAAAGAACTATCATTTCTAAATTGAGATCTAAAAGGGTACTATGAGGGTCTTGACATCTCATCCATTGCTAGATCCATCCACTAAATAAAATACTCAATAATAATTAAATCAAGTCCAATAAATAAAGTCTAATCAATAATCTCAACTAAAAGTTCAGATAGATTAAACCAAAACATAAGCTAAAACTTAGTCTCTCAATGGTTTAGATTACTCTCTATTGTCTATGATCATACGTGTACGTAAACAATGTTTCGGATTTGATGTCCCCACCAAGCCAAAAGCCTTTTTATGTTGAATGTTGATTGGTTAGTCCTAGTCCTAGTTTTCTACTTCCACGGATGGGAATAGATAGTTCACATCGGTTGTGCAACTGGTTTGAGGCCTAACAAAATAATCAAATTGAATCTTCTAGTTGAGAGCCTAATAATTTGAATCAGCATAATAACATGGAGAATGCACTATAGTTGGTGACCTTAAAGTGTTAAAAAGTGTCAAATATAATGAACTAGTGAGAGGAGTTATGACCGTAGATTATTTCTTTGTGAATTTGATGCCAGAAAAGAACAGCTTTTCTCCTTGTTATCTTGTCTTTTAAGATAGGTTAAGCATTTGTTTATGCATTTTGAATTTATTATATTAAATTATATACTCTTACCGCATCATCATTTCTTTTTAAGTAGTCTTCATTTCTTTATGTTACACATGTTGTGTTGCTTTGGCATTTGTCTTAAGAGAACTCTTCATTGTTTTATTTGTGATTATTCCCAGCACATTTGGGGGAAATCCTTTAGCCAGTGCAGTTGCCATTGCTTCACTAGATGTGATCAAAGAAGAAGGGCTTGCTGAGAGGTATCATGTGTTATCCACATTAAATTAAACTTCTGTGACTAAAGTTTGATTGCAATCTCAGTTGTCTGAGAAGTTGGAGAGTTTTTAGGTGTGGGTATCTGAGTGAATTACTTTGAAAACATTTCCAAACAATAGTCGGTTCTTTTTAACTGAATTCCATTAGAACATCTTCCCGAAACTGCATTCTATGACAAAATTGTGTGCTTAAACACGAGGAAGTTTATTTTGGAACTTTTTGAACATGAGTAATGTTGGAAATATATGCAAACAATTTGTCAGTGTTTTGAATAAAATCTCTTTGAACCTCATTCAGAAACAAAATTCTATGAAAAATTCATGTTTTATTTACAGCTAAACTTGTTTTGCCACATTTTATATTTTGAAATCTCTCTAACCCATTTACCTTCCTTCTTTGCTTTTGTTTTTTCCCTTTTCAAAAAGCTGATTAATTTGTGAATTACCGGATGTTTTCCTATTCAATAGATCCTACCATTTGGGGAAAGAATTCAGGCATCAGCTGCTTAAGGTTCAGCAACAGTTTCCAGACATCATTAAGGAAGTTCGAGGTAGAGGTTTGTTCAATGCTGTGGAGTTCAACAGCAAGACTTTGTCCCCTGTTTCTGCATATGATATTTGTCTGAAGTTGAAGGAAAGAGGAGTTCTTGCTAAGCCTACACATGACACTATTGTCCGGTTAACTCCTCCACTTTGCATTAGGTAAGGAAGATGTTTGATGAGTGCTAAATGTTATAATGTCACCGAAAGTATAAATATCTTGAGAATGATCTGGTGTGATGGTATCTCTTTCCATACAATCCAAGTTATAAACAAGATTGATCTGATATGGGTTAAAGAGAGAAGGTGCCTGGATGAACAGTCACTATCCAAGATTATTATCCTGTACTAGGCCTTTATGCTTTTCACAAAAAACTAGGACCTTATTGAAACCTGATACTATCCATTCACATTTGCTTGGCCCTTTGATTCGTAGTGGAAACTTTGTTTCTTTCTTCGGATTCAATGTAGTGAATGATGCCTCAAAAATCTTTTAGTTATACTGGAACATTTTCAGAAATGTATCTGAAAAGATTCTGTCACAAGACTAGTCATGCCAATTAAGGATGGCATTTGTTTTTGTTGCAAAATGAAACAAATAAAATCTGCACCACATGCAATTATGTATTCAAAGACCCACCTTACATAGTTGAACAAGATTTATGTGGTATGCTGTAAATCATCATCCTGCTATTGCATTATTGTTGACTCGTGAACAAGATACTGAGATGCTATTTACCTGGCAGTAAAAGTTGGAATGCACGTTTAATCAGGAAACAATGTTGTCATGAAATTTCTTATGGGAAAATTGTATAACTTAGAATAATTTTTTCTTTTTCAGTTCGGATGAGCTCCAAGAAGGATCAAAGACTCTGCATGAAGTTCTGGAACTTGATCTACCAAAGATGAAGGCGGCCAAACCAGAAAAGATGCCAATTGCTTCCACCACATGTGACCGTTGCGGGCGAAACCAGTAATGATTCTTCTGGTTAGGATGTCTCAATTATGTGCACATTTACGAGGCTGTTTCATTGATTCATCTCTTAAATGCTGGCATACAGATCCCCTGAAATAAGCATGGCTAATTTTCTAGTCCTCTTTTAATCGGGAACTATGAGATTGAGATCTCTCATCTCAGTCTGGAAGTTATTAATGTTTAAGTTAAGATACATGACAATTAATGCAATGAGGAAAGAATGGTTGAAAGTTCTACAGGGTACTTTATTTGTCTCTTGTTTTTACGAGTCAGTTCTATTTTTTTCCCGTTCATTCTATACTCCACAAAATTTATGTACACTTCTACCTACCAGAAAAGAGCGAATAATAGTACTTCCTTAGAATGAAACCCATAATGCACATCTACAAGCACTAAACCTGCACATTCTTGGATTGCATAAGATCACTGTGTTTTTTTTCCTTGAACAATATTGAGAAAATGACGTGAAATAAAGTTTGTGGTTTCACTTCAAAAGCCAAACACGCCAGGATGGACGAATGGCGTAGTGAGCCTTTCTCTTCCTCCTACCTGAGTATGTTTTTTAGTGTTCCTGCAATCCATTGCTCTCTCTCTGGCTGATTCTGATTGCATTATTTACTGGTGTACGCTGTCCGCTTGAATGTGTGTGTGTGAAGTGTGTTCAGACAGTGGGGTTCCTAATCAAGCAGCTAGGACCTGCCCATTATTCTCTCCCTATTTTATTTTACTTGGGAAAATATATTGGATATGACGATAATTAGAACATATCAAGTGTATCAAACCTTGCATATCTTATTATATATCATTGTTGTTTAGGGAGACGTACAATAATAATGCAAAGAGTTTGGTGACCAAGTAATTGTTTAGCAAGAGACAGCTTCTTAATCAAGTATTAATTAGAGATTCGAGTCATGAGAATCTCTTCTCAGGAGCTCGCCTTACTCTCTCTCTCTCTCTCTCTCTCTCTCTCTCTCTCTCTATATATATATATATATATATATATCTGAGTTTGTCTTGGTGTGTTGGTTTGAGCCTAAGCTGGATATCATTATTGTTTACAATAAAAGTTATGCTAGCTGGATATCATTATTGCTCTCTTCTCAGGAAGAGAAGGTCAATCTAGCAGAGAGTCTCATTTGCAGAATTTTTGGCATCTCATTCATGGTTGACAAGTGAGAATCTCTCTCTCTCTCTCGAATCTTAGAGCAAGCTAGCTAACATCATAGTCATCTCTGTGGATCCCAGGAACCTACTCCATATTTAATTTCTCAAGATATTATAAGAAATAAGAGTCTTGAAATTGCTCATCCATTAAAATCTCATTTTTCTTGAAAAATTAAAATTGTATTCTTGTATAGTTCACGAGAATTTTTGAAATACAAAAGTAATTTTATTAAAAAGAATGTAATTTTTTTATAGAATAACATATTGCATGATTAGATATTGTACAAGGATACAATTATAGACTTGTTCAAAGGATAAATTTAAGTCATAAAACCAAAGAAAACTTAACATGAAACTAAAGCTTTATCCAATTTGATACAATAAGTTTTTTGTTTCTAAACCAGGTGTTGGTAATTTTATTTTGGTTCTACAGAGCATTCAAGAGTTGATATATATATATATATATATATTAAGACCATATATATATATAATCTGGTCTTAATAGTTCACATTTTGTTATGTTTTGATAGTTGGCGTTGATGATGGAGAGAGAAAAAACTTTGAGAGTAGCAGGGTAAAGGGAGAAGGAAGAGCTCCTTTTTACTGTAAACTAGATTGATTCCGTGGGTCCGATTAATTTCTTTGTAGCTGAAAAAAAAATGCTAAAGCGCTATTATTATATTCTAAAGAGTAGAAATTAACCAATAACTCAACATAATAGAAAGAAAACTAAAAAGAATAATGATAGTCAAACTCCATGAATTGAACTATAGAATGATGAAATCCAGAAAAAAAATTTATAAAAAAATATTAAAAAAAAAGTACGAATAAAATCAAGTGAGGTCATCAAAACTCATGAGTAGTATCATGTCAAATCTCAAATAGTAAAAAATATTGAATTCAAGGGTAAAATCAAATTCATAAAAGAATCCAAAACATAAAAAAAAAAAAATTAATTTTCAACGAACTCAATGATTATAGATAAAAAAATTTAAAAATAATTAAAAATGACTGAAGTGAACCCAGTCCAACCTTCCAATTTGTAACAGATCATAAGACCAAATCACAACGTAAAAGAAAAATAAGAAAAAATGACAATGTAAAATTCTAAACAAACTAAATAATTAGGGATAAACATGAAAAAACAAATTTAAAAAATGTAAATTTGAAAAGAAAAGGAACTAAATTTGACTCAAAAATGAAAAAAAAAAAAACAAATCATAAGGGAAGAAATTGAAAAACAATTTCAATTAAGAAAAAGATAAGAAAAAGTAAAAATAACAATCAAACGAATAAGGACCATATTTGATATAAAAATAAAATATCAAGGTGTGAAATCCAAAGACAAATTAATACAATAAAGGATTGAAGACTTAAAACATTATAATTAAAAGAATAAGAACTAAATCTAATATAAAAACAAAGTGTAAAAGGATGCAATTGAAAAAATTAATTAACTTAATAAATGATCCGAAACAAAATACATTGCAATTAAAAGAATAAGGATCAGACTTGATATAAAAATAAAGCATCAAGGGATGAAATTGAAAAACACAAATTAACTCAATAATTGATTCAAGACCAAATAGCTAGATTTGTTTTTTTTTTTTTTTGCAATGGCCAACACGTTTTTCTAAGTGGAGAGAGGGAAAAGAGAGAGGAAGGGAAAAACTTCTTGCCGACACCCCTCCTCACGCCGCCGGCAAACATGCATCTCACTATAGTGAAGCGCATTGAATGCCGCCCCGGACAGCAACTTTCAATGCTATGTGGGTGCCACATGTGCTAGCCGAAACGCATGGGTGGCGCCCACTTGCAAACACGTGTTATGCATAGTACGCGCCAACAACTTTTTGAATTTAAAATTAATTTATATATGTTAAAATACCAAATCACCTCTAACCCTACATGAGAATTATCCAAAAAAAACATAGCAAAAAAAACTAAAATGACCATGCATCCATAGTAGAGAGAGTTTATTTTTTAGAGACATTTAAGTAATTGACATGCACAAAAAAAATAAAAAAAAAAACCTGGAAAGCCCTTAAACCAAAGAGATTTGTTTAAGGGTTATTTCATAATTACATTATAGAAAAAGCATGAAATTATTAATTAACACTATTATTTAATGTAATTACTGATGGCCTTGTGGAAAAGACTCATATGCCTCCAAAACTAACATTTCCCATCAATGGCAAAATCAACCTTTCACTGTGGATTGGCACAGTGAAAGGCTGATGCCTTTTATTTATAGTAATTTATGTTAAAAAATATCTCATCTAATTGGGTTTCATGAATTAACAAATTAATAAGGTTTCCATACTTTCTAAATTACATATATATAAATTATTCTTAAAGTATTTATTTGAAATACAAAAATCTCTTCCTAATGGAAGGTTAAATAGATCAATGACAATTAGGAGGTATTGAGGCCTTTAATAGGAAAAATATTTGAAACACTTAATCAACTACAAAATTCATAATAAACATTTGCATCATCGTAATTGCTAATGTTTACTAACTATACAAGCAGGACCTATTTTTTTAGTTTTTCCGTGAACTCCTCAAAGTTGTATCAGTTCTTAGACTTAGTATATTCTTCATAACTACTGTTATGTTCTCTATTCATCATTATAAACATCAAACTATCTTAGTCACCTTGTAGTGACTCATACAATTACGATCTAGCTTAGCTGCACTCAATATAATTATTTGTTTCATCTTATTAATTTATCAGATTTATTTTAGCATTTTCATATTGTGTTCTTTTACACCTCATATTCATTCTGCATTTCGTTTCACTTCATAAGTGCATTTAATTTGTTATAACATCTATTATATCATCTTTCTCTTTATTTTTTATTCAATATCAATTCTAATCCCAACATCTATTATACCCATTATGTCTTAACCATATAAATCATTAAACTCGTTATGTTTCCGGCTCAATTTTAGCTTATAAATATATTCAACTTAAATATTTCTTGTGCCCATTTACGGCACATTCCAATATTTCTTTTAGATTTTCAATAAAATCTCCCCTTAACATAGAAGCTACCTAAATTTTCACAACATGTAAATCATACATGCACAACTACACACACACACACACACATTCGATCCCACCATCTTAAATCATATTCCAACTCGATCACGCGAGTAGCCACACGACTACTTCATTTTCCACAAAATTTACCATTACTTTCCTAATATTCATATGAGTTCCATCTCAAATAGTATGAATGTTATACATATATCAATTAATCAATCTGTTTAATTCAAAAACCTATTATCATCTAGCCACTATCATTAAGGTAAAATCTCATTATCCATCACTCATATGGCTGACTAATTATAAAATTCTCCATTTATTTTCTCACATCATTCTAAATAGTAACTGACTAACTTATTACTGAATACCACATATCTAGTGTAAACAAAATCTTAACCTTGGTAATTTATTTTCTTTATATTTAAAATATTATAACACAATGTTTTCATGTGTCTTCAATGTTTAAACAACATTACTAGCGGCGAGATCGGAGTAGCACTTGGTTGGGGTAACGAGATCAATAGCTATGTAGAACTTCTATTTTAATAGTTGTTTTGTAGATTAGTAGTTTAGATTAGTTGGCCTATTGAAGACAAACCGAATAGAAAAACAAATGGTTTGATAGTTGCACATTCGCTTAGTGATACATTTGGCATAACAATTGGTAGTTATTGTTGTACGTCGTCTCGTCATTGCCATTAGAAACTCATTGCATTGTTATAATTGACACCAAATTCTTATCATGTTAGCAACAACACAACCTTAATACAACATATTTATGTTATGAATAATAATTTCTTTGACATCCTCCATGTGCACAGTACACGATTCTCAAATTATATCAATTACAATTCATCAAATAATTCAAAATACAACACACGTATACCATTGAATTCCTCAATTGTACAACACACATTATGGTCAATGAACTTTTATTCTTACTTCCCAGGCAATACAATCTTCGTTTCTATCCTTTACAAGGATTAGATTTTTATCAATTTAATTTTTTATTTATTCAATAATTCATAACATAAACACAATTTACCTTTTTTATTTAACAATTAGGTTTCATTCAACATTTCATTTATAGTCTGACAGGTTGATCATCTTAACAATAGTAACTCCACACAAGTCAATTTAACTCAAATTAAATATCTTGATCGTTAGAAAAAATTGATGTCACTAGCTCATTACCGGCTAATTATTTCTTACGTCTATTATCAGGCATTAGCCCCATTACCGGGTAACTAGTTCCACCGCTCAATACTAGGCACTAGTTCCATCACCCATTACCAGATAACTAATTCCACTGCTCATTACCATGTACTAGCTCCATTACGGGGTTACTAGTTCCTCTACATATTACCAGTCGTTAGCCTCATTAACAGGTAACTAGTTTCATTGCCCGAATGTAATAAAATTAAAATACCCTATTATTTTAATAAAATTACCAAGATGCCCTTATTAATGACTCGTGTTATCTTTATTTTACCCGAATGTAAGTACTCTCGCAAAGCCGTTTGACATGAAAATTTAACATAGGATAAAACAATAAGTATGGAGATTCCTAAAAAAAATTTATCCCGATTCAATGATCGAATTGCCAGATATGATCGATATTGTAAAACTAGAGAGTCAGTGTCTTTTACGCTAAAATTTGAATTTCATGCATTAATTTATTTACTTAGATCATCATGAAATTTTACCTTAATATATACTCATTAAATTCAATATTACCCCACTTATCATTGATTTGTCAAAACATGTTTATATATCTTTTTGTTTTTTTTTATTCCTCTATCCATTGTAACTTGTTATTGATTTTGTCAATATTATAGATTTAAATTTAAAATTCATAATTCTCATTTTGACTTAACAATGTCTCATTAATTCAATGTATATTTATGTGGGGTTTATATTTACCTCTCCTAAAGAAATTTCATTCTTGAAATCGAGGCTGCAGTGTACGCTTGACATCAAATTTAGGTTACAGTTTAAGCAATCCAATCCACCCAGTCACCAAACAAACCGAGATGCTAATTGAAAAAACATGGATTTATGAGTCTAATTAAGGTTTGGGACTAACAAATTCATGAGCTGGAGAGACTGAAGAGAAAATAAATAGATAGGAAAAAAGAGTTGCAGAACAACACTGGCAGGAAAGATCTCTCCGGGTTGGTTGTGCTCCATTCACCGGTGAACCTCACCGGCCACACAATCCCGACCAGTGGTTTTGAAAGGCAGAACCTTAGAAACCCAACATCGGACAATTTGAATCACCCTCTCTACTCCTTCCTAAAAACACGTCCCTCCTCCTTGCAATCCTCCCTCTCCTTATCCCAGCAAAGACAAGAGAACAAACATGGTGGAAGAGAAGTCACGCATCTGAGCATCAAAAGAAAGGAAAGAAAAAACCAAAAATAGCCTTTCATCCACAAACCATTTAATGGAGTTGCCCATTCCCTGCACATGAAAATTTAATGGAGAGGACATTGTTTTTTAGTTATTTTATTTTATTTTATTTTAAAAAAGTATTTTAAAAGAAGTTTATCTGATTTTATATATTTTTAGATTGCTTTCACGCATTAATATTAAAAATAAATTTTAAAAAATCATTTCTAAATATTTTTAAATAAATAATATTCCCATCATCAAAGCCCATGAAATATTTGTCTTGAGTGTTCCAGCTTGGGACAGCGTCAACAATTTCACCTAAAAACAGCGCATTATTTCTGGCCCCACTACCTTGATAATTTATATGTATATATATATATATATATATATATATATATATATATATATATATATATGGTAATGGCACCCAATCATCCAACAGTGAGAGTACCATCAATCATTCATAAACATGTATGTATGTATGTATGTATAT
>Ga0325404_1003348_pt1 | contig 17092 bp, 10 predicted proteins | sample PopdelMetagenome_18_FD_205664 | JGI IMG/M metagenome (GOLD analysis project Ga0325404, IMG submission 205664) | Populus deltoides microbial communities from Bellville, Georgia, United States - Xylem-Control-R1 | ecosystem: Host-associated > Plants > Phyllosphere > Stem > Wood/Secondary xylem... | reverse complement strand
AAAAATAATATTTTAATATATTTTTAAATAAAAAAATATTTAAAAACAACTGCTATAATAAATACTCTTCACTCATTCAAATAGTATCATTTGAAAGGCTGAATGACGCACAATACGTGGCAATGGGCAATAAAGCGCGCACACAAAAAAAAAAGAAAAAGAAAAAGAAAAAAGAAAGCAAAGACACCGTACCATGCTTCGAAAATAATAATGCTTACGAGAATAAAGAAAACAACCTAAAAAATCCCATCACACAAACATTATAATGTTGACGGACCAAACCATAAGGCCACTTAATTAAAGCTGCTGGCAGAAGTCCCCCAAGAAACACATCATCCCCTCACCTCTTCTCACAAGGACACGTGTGTTTGTCCAAATTTAACATCACCATCACTGTCACAGTCACACACAATCTCCATCTTCCTCCCCCTCTCCCCCGTTTAAAACTCCTCCTACGTTTATAATCACACGTGCTTCCCTTCCTTTTTCCTCGCCGGAATTTCCTCCCCTTTCCCTCCCCCAAAAAACAAATCCCTTTTCCTTTCCTTTGCTCTCCTTTCACTATCTCCCCAGCCAAGCACCCCCTAACTTAACTTGTCAAATCAGATTTGATTTTTTCCACTGTTGGATTGTAACTGAATCTAAGTAGCAGTACTCTGGTTACTAGTTCTACTTTGTTATTTTAATGGGGGCGGTGACATCGACGATGGCGGCGAAGTTCGCGTTTTTTCCGCCGAGTCCGCCGTCGTATGAGTTGGAGGAGGAGGAGGCGGAGGATTGTGGAAAGAAGTTAAGGATGGTGATGGGGGCATCTGTACGTAGTAACAACAACAATAATAATACTAATAGGAAAAGAGTTGATGTGTTGAAGTTGGAGACGAAGAGAGGGAATCAGGTGGTGGCGGTGTATTTTAAGAATCCTGCGGCGTCGTTGACGGTGCTATACTCGCATGGAAATGCAGCTGATCTAGGACAGATGTATGATTTGTTTTGTGAGCTCAGTTTGCATCTCCGTGTTAACTTGATGGGGTCAGTTCACTTGGTCAAAGCTGATACCTCTTTTTTTTTTTTAAAAAAAAATTAGAAATGCGAGCGTTGATTTTTGTTGAGTATTTATGCAGGTATGATTATAGCGGGTATGGACAGTCAACTGGAAAGGTACATTATTTTGATTAAATTTTGTTTTTTTTTTTTTAAACTGCTTTGGTTGGTGTTGTTGCGTTTGGTTACTGAGAGAATATAGGGAGAAGAGAAAATTTGTTCTTGTTTTTGGTGGGATTGGTTTGGTCGCCGGGAAAAGGGGAGGAAATGAAATTTTGGAATTTGATTTTTTCTTGTTGGTATTGACTTGTTTGGTTATTGAGAAAATGTTGGGTTAGAAAATTAAAAATCCTCCTTTTTCTTCGGAGATTTGTTTTTGGATTGTTTGGCAGCTGATGGAAAGAGATGAAATGGAAGGGAATGAAATTGGAGAATTTTATGGTTTTTTCTTTTTTTTGAATCTTTGTTTGAGAAGTTGAACAAGTCATATAAAATATAATAGTAAACCAAATTATTGTTTCCTCTTAGTTGATTGACAATTGTTGGACTACCAAAATGACAGTCGGATTTAGTTGTTAAGGTTTCTTGAAGCTAAATGGGGTCTTGGTTTTTTTGGAAATATTTTTAGTCTGGCGCTCTTTTGAAGACAGCTAAACTGTTTGTTGTGTCACTGTTCTTTTTGGACAGCCAACTGAGCAGAATACATATGCTGACATAGAAGCTGCATATAGGTGCCTCGAGGAGAAATATGGGGTGAAAGAAGAAGATGTTATCTTATATGGACAGTCAGTTGGGAGTGGACCCGCTTTAGATTTGGCAACACGGTTACCGAAGTTAAGGGCTGTGGTTCTTCACAGCCCTATTGCTTCTGGTCTTCGTGTAATGTATCCAGTGAAGAGAACTTATTGGTTCGACATATACAAGGTATTTTTCATCACTGAATTCTCTCTGCAGAGCTTTGATGTCTTGAGTATTTTTGCTATTCACAAGTTAACTGCATTTTAATGGTTTCTTGCTTTTTTATGGCACAGAACATCGATAAAATACCTTTGGTCAATTGTCCTGTACTGGTTATTCATGTGAGTATTTCTTTGCATTGAAAATGATGGCTAAATTCTGTGATATGTTTCTGATGTTTTAGCTTGCTGCTATAATGCTTCTTCACTCCATCCTCCTTTCCCATGACCACACTGGATGGGAAGTATCAGATGCATGGTTTGTCCACACAAGACAGAAATTATATTAAGTGAATAGCCTATAAATGCAATCATGAAGTGAAATTGTTTGTAATAACTTCCTGTTTACACCAAAAAATCTCACATTTGCTTATTCTGGATTACACTTTGGAAAGTTCTGTTGCCTAGATGATTTTATGATGCAATAATGAGTTTTAACTTTAGGATCATAATTTCAGACTATTGTTCTGAGTGCTGCAATTTGTAGAAAAGATGTTCTGTTCTTTCTACATGTTTAATACCTTCTTTCCAATGATTGGGACTCAACTATCCTGTAATCAAATTGAACTATTCTACATGTTTAATACCTTCTTTCCAACGATTGTGATTGAACTATCCTGTAATCAACTTGAACTATAGCTCAGATTAAGTTTGAGCAAAAGATCCATGGAGCTGACTATATAGTTTAAGAATGGGTGAGGTAGGATTTATTTCAATCAAAGCAAGACTCACCATTCATTTAAACGTTTGAGTTTTCATGGCAAAAAATCATTAACTTATGAGAGAACAAAAGAAGCTGCAAGAGATATTGAGTTTAGAAGAATGCCATCATAATCTGTGAGTAAATCTAGGTCTTAATATCACCTTTAACCATCTTAAATTTTAAAGACTAATCACCAGTTGTCTAAACATGTTTATTTCTTAAAATTACAGTTTTCAGAATAGAAACATAATGTTTCTATCAGATAGTACACTCCATATTCCATCCTCTGGAGAATGCGGTGACACCAAAGGAAAATAATTTGCTTAAAGAAAGGACAATGAATACCGAAATAAAGGATGAAAAAAAAAAAAAAACGATGAAGAAATGCAGTAAGAAAAGTATCTGTTGAATGTCAAGAAGATGGATGAAGGTGACAAACTCTTTTGAAAGGTCCAAAAAACTGAGAATAATCGATTGAATGGAACTAGGAGATGCTGCTGTTTGTGTAGTGAATATAATGCAGGTGAGGATAAAAAAGAAAATAAAAGATGATACAGAATATACTTTAAACTCATATGGTCTATGAACAAGGTACTTTAAGACCAGCACAGGCTCTGCTATATTATTTTGGTGTACAGTTTAAGTGGTTGTCTTATGAGATAAATGTGCATGTTAGTTTGATAGTTGACTAATGCCATCCACCATGATACGCAATTATACATAACTTGTCCACCATAATACGCAGAACTTGTCTCTTTCTTTGGATAATGAAACTGAAGGTTATACTGTATAAAAGTGTCATGGTTACTAGCATGCAACATTCTGTCTAAGTTTTTTTTCAAGTTTACTCTCTGTTGAGCTGTTGCATTCCTTTGTGATTTCTGTCTCTTGCAGGGAACTGCTGATGATGTCGTGGATTGGTCCCATGGTAAGCAGCTTTGGGAGTGTTGTAAAGAGAAGTATGAACCATTATGGGTGAAGGGAGGGAATCATTGTGACTTGGAGCTTTTCCCGCAATACATCAAGCATCTCAAGAAGTTCATTTCGGCCATTGAGAAATCATCTCATCTGAGAAATGTTTCTGGGCCCATTGTGGATCGAACAGAGGATCATCGAAAGAGCACAGATTTTAGAGAGGCATCTATATCAAGCATAGATCAGAGAGAGCGGTGTAGGCTAAGTGCTGAGCAAAATGAAAAGCCTAGGTTAAGCATAGACTGCAGAGAGAAATCAAGATGCAGCACTGATAGGAGAGAGAAATCAAGAAAAAGTATGGATCGCCCTGAGAGAGATAACAATGGTTCATACCAGCATGAGAAAGCGAGGAATAGCATTGATCGGTAAGCTAGCTAGGAGTTCCTGTTCCCCATTCATTGCATGCTTTTCTTTTGTTCTTTTATCCTTTGTGACCAACATGGCGGCATGCGCATGCGGTTCTGCTTTTTCTTCACTGATGATTGAATTCTTCTGGTGGCAGATTTGGGGGCATGATAAGATCTGTTGGTTTGTGCAATATTGATTGTTTCAAGCCCACAGCGACAGCCATCTGAAGAAAAAGAAATGTCAATACGCAGTTTAAGGTTGTATTTTACTTCAATTATTTATTTGGCTGACGGGGTTGTTTTGGTGATAGTCAAATTTTCCACATAAAAATAGGAAACTGATTAAACTGATAAATTATATTTTTCCCACTTTTAACATATCTCCAAGTTTAGAAGCATCGCTCTGCTCAGCCCCCAATCCCCGTAGGATGCATTGCAATTTACTTTTGATGGACTGTGTTGCAGAAACTGGTCTAATCGTGCTGCCATTTAATATTGCATAGCTTTTCTGGTCATTGTTTAGTTTCTTCACAATATCTCCTTACAATCCTATTGAAAGAACTTTGAATCCTCCCCACAAAATGCTGACTTTCTTCAGTCTTCACTGGTGAGGGAATTCAAACTCTAACCATACACTCGGAGAAGGAAACTGCCATCTTTTTAGGGATAATCTGCTAGAATTGCCTATGATTTTCTGCACGTGATATGCGATCACAATTGTGAAAAAGGCAGAAAAGCTATGACAATGAAGCAATGACGCCTTTAAGTTACTGAAGGATTCTCAAGTAAAACTGACTTTCTGAAACTTAAATGTGCTATTTTTTATCTAATGATCTTTCCTTTTCGTGGTAGAATTTTGCCTCCATGTTTTTTACCCTTTTGTGATTTCCCACGGTATTCATGTTTTGTGATTTTGCAGTGCTATCTGTTACAAATCATTTTCCAAGTCATAGGTTTTTGCTTGTTCTGGTCAGGAGATTAAACTGCTATCAGAAAACTGCTGGTTCATCTGCTCGGCTGTTGCTACTGATAATAACTTTCTGAACTTGTCAAGTATTGTATCCTTTCCATCACTAGTTATGAATCGTTGTGCTGTTCAGGGAAACTTTAATTTTTTTTCTTAATTAAATAATTTTTCATTTCGTAAATAGTAAATCAATTTTTAAGATAAACCCTAGCAAAATATATTTAAAATGAGATATAATTTAGTAAGAGATGGGAGATTACTTGGCTTGACTTCCTAGTCAGATGGGAATTTTCAGAAATTCTTTTTCATAATGAATTCTCAGAATTTTTTTCGATGCAGTATGCACTATCTAGGATCCTCCTCCCCATTGCCGAATCAGATTTAGAAAATAAGTTGCAGACTTACTTTCAGTGCTTCTTGCAGCCATCTTCACATAAAAAGGGTCACAGTGAAATCTACAATATATGCAGCATGGCAACATCACAGTCAAATTGGCTTTGCTTCCCATTTAGCATCAAATAAAATTAAATTGAATTTGGATGAAACCCAGAACCAGGGGCATTTTTAAAAGAAATCCAGTCAAAGTCATAGCATTAGTTAATTATCTAGTACAGATAGCTTGAAGGTATTCAACACTTAATGCTTAAAATGTTTTATCATTAAAAAAAAAACGTACGGAAATATCAATTACCAGTTAATGGTTAATTGCACGCTCATAATTAAATTTAATAAAACTGAGTAAATGAGACAATTGCAGGGGACTCAGGAAAAGAAGACCCCTGTACATGTGCAAAAAGACTGCACGCAGCAGTAACTCATTTTGAATGTTCATCAACTGAAAGGAAAGGGACCTCTAATCTCAAATAAAATTTTCAAAATCAACAAGATCGAGAAGCACAAGAAGCATTAAGATACCATGAATGCAATGAAGATTATGACAGGTTCACCATAAAGCTTCATTGCAAAATATACTCATTAAGTGCAGCAAGACAAGGCAACAGGACACTCCACCGAAGTACAAAAGACTCTATAATCAATCTAGACTGCAAGATAAAGAGTAACACTCCATGGACCTATCTACTAAAAGACCGAATCAATGACTCTTTTATTCATCACACAACCACCATGACAGACTCATACTCGGGAATTGCAAAATAAACGAGAGAAAAGCACATCATTCTTCCTCGAACTCGGATTCGGTATCCCTGGAGACAATCAGAAGAAGGGCTGAACTTTCTTCCAAATCTGAGAATCCATGCTGTCTCTCTCTAGCCCTTCTTAAATTTACTGCACGATGTACTCTTCCTCCAGGACATCAGCATCCTAGAGTGCTTTCAGGACAAGAGCCACTTCCTTCAATGCACTCGAGCTTGCTTCCCATATAATTCCTCAATTGCTCGGAGCACAAGTAATTGTGATCCCTCATTCTGAGCAACAGCAGCCAATAATTCTTGTTCTTGACATCCTCCTTTGGAAAATCCTTTTTAAACACCGTTGAAAAATGTCTCAAACATATTAGAAAAATTATATAAATTATATTTTAAAATTTTATTTAATAATTTAAAGTGTTTGGGTTAAGATATTTATTTAACATGATATTAAAACTTTTAATTTGTTAATTAAATAGTCACGAGTCTCACTATTTTAATTCTAATTAATAAAATTAAATATAAAATAAAATGAAAGGGTACAAATAACTTTCCAATATTTAAGACCGTTTCCTAAGCTGACCAGTAAGTAAAGCAAGAAAAGACTTCAGGTTCACCTTCACCTCATTGACGAGAGTTTCATGAGTTCTTGAATTTCCATTCTCAGCTGTTGGTTTCTCCTCTCGAGATGGTGAAGCGCACACTCAATTGCTTTTGAATGCATTTGCAACCTGCCTCGAGAGATGTGTCGGTTTGCTTCTGGACATCATCTTCATCGTCAACTTCTTCCTTCTCATCAACTTGGCTATGAGTTGGTGACAAACATTCCTCATCAGAAATGTTTGCATTCTTTTTCGTAGAGCTAGCTTTTGCTTGGACATCTTTTAGAAGACCCTTTCTTTTTACCTTTCTTCTTCAGTTTCTTCTGCTCCTCATTAGCATTTTTACCTTCCTTCAGTCGCTCCTTCTCAGCCCTCCTCATTGCCTTTTTATCCTTCAATCCTTTTTTTGTTTCAGAAGGATTCTTCACAGTGAAAGTGGTGAGCTTCATATCAACATGTGACACAAAACCACAAACAGTACATTTCAACTGGATCATCAGGCTTTTGGTGGTGATTATCTCAGTCCCAGAGTTTCCACAGCCATAACACTGGACATATTTCTTGATAAAATTCTCAAGAAGGCCAGCTAGTTTGGCAGTGTCATGAGAACCATTTATAAGTGAAATCCCTGTTTTCGCATCAAATTTGGATTGTGCACCAAGCTCGCAACCGAAGTACTTGTAGTATAAGAAGTCGGCCTTGCCAATATTAAGCATATTGACAATGTTTGTCTTGATGCTTTCCTCGGCCCTTGATCTGGTAATCATCTTGGGCATCTTATACCTATAAAAGGCATCATCGATATTTGAAGCATCAATATTCTGCATCACCAATCTTGATCGCAATAAAGCAAACTCACAAAACAAATTCACTAATGTCACTGAATGCAAATGCTGGTATTCAGAAATTAGGTAGCAGCTATGTTGTTTTTCCGATATTCCTGAACATGAAAAAACTCTTCTTCCTTAGTCAGGAAAGGTTGAATATATCAGCCACAACCATGAAAGTGACGAAGCTTGGAATAAGCTTCAAGAAATCCTAGGATTTTTCTCAAGCAAAAAAAGTTTCCTATATAACATTGGAGACCCTCCATGCTTAAATTAGCAAGATCGATTGTGGGAGGAAAGAAACTATAAATGCCATGTATGTTACGTTGTTGGACAAGAAGTAGAGGAGGATAATGAATGCAAATGAGTAGAATGTTTTTTTTTTTTTTGATATATCTATATCTTTTTTGTTTGTTCTAACAAGATGTTTTTATGGGATATTTACGTGTTATTTGGCATAGCAACTTAACCACACTTTTAAATTTTTTTAAATTTTAGTAATTTTATATGTATTTTTAGATTATTTTAATATATTGATGTTAAAAATAATATCTCTTTAAATATATTTTCAATACTTAGAAGAAAAAACACGATTGCTTTAGTCTTAGGATAATTAATGGGATTTATTATAGGGTTATCTTCCATACTTTTGACCTTTTAGGGTAGTCATTTTACCAGTAATTAGTGCCATTGAAGCTTCCTTGGAGAACTCTTCCGGTCAGAGTAAGTTTTTCTCACTTCTTGAAATTTCAACGTATTTAAGGTTTGATTAGAGGATACAATGAACTATGATGAGATAACATGGAGACTGGCTAACTAGGTTAGTAAGAGGAGGAGAGTTGATATGGGTCCCTTACGTTTCTTCATCGATAAAGGTTAAACCTCTCGACTTTCCAATGCTTCTAATATGGAGGATCATTTCTCTAAAAGGTGTTTAAAGTTTTAGTAAATTGGAATTGCATGTGAATTATAAGTCATATTTAACACATACGACTTTTGAGTTGCAGATGTTGCTTTTGACTCTGTTAAACTATGCTATTTTTTTAATTACATTTTGAATTGTGTTATTTTTTCCAATTTTTATTCTTATTGTGCTACTTTGAAAAAAATAATCAGGGATATAATTGCAAATGCTAAACTAACCGGACTAGAACGAAACAATGGTGGAATCTACGTGGTGCAAAATATACTTCACCTAATCCAGATCGGGCTCCGGATCCGAACGATCACAATATTATGATATTATCCCTCTGTGAATTGTCTCTCTTTCCCCCTCTCTACATTTGAAATCGGAGCACGGAGCTAATAATCGGTAATACTAAAATCTCTCGTCTTGTATTTCGCTATGTTATTTGATAATATACATCTCTCTTCTTTTCGGCTCTTTATAAAAATTCCGCGTTAAATAGAGTATTTAATAGAGAGTGGTAATTTTTTTTCTATATTTGTTTCTTCATTCAATTATTCTGTTGTTCAAATTATTATGCGTTTGATGTTGTGGTTAATCAGTTTTTGTAATTCCTTAAAAGGTTCATGAATCAATTAATTCATTAAATATTGTCGATTATTTTACGATTTTCTCTTTTTGTTTATGCGAGTGGAGCAAAGTAATTAAAGAAAATTCGATTATAAGAATGTGATTTAGCAGTGATTTTCTGGAATTATTGTTCAATTTGGCACGTGTGGGCATAGGAGTTTGGAATGTTTAGACGAGTCTTTGTTGATTTTATTTTGTGGTTTTGAAGGAATGTTTGGAATGCATAACAAAAGGTTAGATTAGGAAGTGCTGTGTTTGATTAGTATAGCAGTAGCAAGCATCTTGTTAAGCAGTTCTCAAGCTTGCTAAGATTTGTTCTCTCCGGATTTGGTTAAAGTTTGTATGCGTGAACGGAGGATTTGTGTGATACTTGATTGATGTGAGGAAAATGTCTGTTTATGATGACAACTGTTATACTGTTGTGGTAGGTTCAGGTATGGAGGATGGTAACATGCAAGAGCAGGTTAACGGAAATCTTTCCGAGGATAAAAGCTGCATGCCTTCATCTAAACAGGAGGTCTGTCATTCTTTTCTGCCTTCTAGTTGATAATATGCATGGTTTATTGTAGACATATATCTGCATGATTAAAAAACTTTCTATTTGCGGATTTTCCATTTATTTATTTGTTCATTCTTATATGTAGGAGGAAGCTGTAAAGAAGAAATATGGAGGAATAATGCCTAAGAAACCACCTCTTATTTCTAAGGTGATGCCTTGTTACTGAGTCTGGATTCTTTATGGATATTTTGTCTATTGTGATTTTTTTTTTTCTAAGTTATGATTTGGATTTTAGGACCATGAGCGCGCATTCTTTGATTCTGCTGATTGGGCGCTTGGAAAGGTACTGTTTTTCATGTGTTTTTTCTGTTATTTTACTTAAAACTGGTTGCATTGAGATGCTCACCTAATATCATTTGATGATCATAACAGCAAGGTGCTGAGAAGCCCAAAGGACCACTAGAAGCCCTACGGCCTAAATTACAGGTACATATGTGAATGATATCATCGACCCATTCTTTGTCTCCTTCCTTGTTAAAGAGGAAAACTTGTGAATAGTTGATGTGCTTACTTTACCCATGCTTATGTTTGACTGTGGGTGAGTGATATTAAATAAATTAGACTGCATAAGTGATTTTTGATTACTAATGAAGGTTGCGAGCTGGCGGATGTCGTTGGGAGTTTTCTGTAAGGGTTTTCTAGATAAGCTACAATTAGAGTTAAATGAATCTGGAAACTATCTTACAATGATGAGGGGTAAGAATTGATGAAATGGTAGAGCTAATAACACCTTCCTGGCCTCTTGAGGTACCAGACCTGTTGGAAAAATTAAGTTTGGGTTGCTTAGAAGTACATTTTTCGCTTATCCCTTATAAGAAGATTAATTTCTCTTTGTTTTTGTTGACCACTACTTTAGATATTTAAGTTCTTAGGAATTGTTGTTTTTTCTCCTATTCAGTCTGTCCTCCTTTAGTGCTCTGTTCTGTACTCCCCCTGTGCTAGATTTCTTTTGCCTTATCTTGGCATTCTCTGAAGAAATTATTGTAAACCTGAAAAAACGAGTGATGATAGAAGCCAGACATTTTCCCAGATTATTTTTGCCAATTTGGGGATCTGCATGCAAAAGTAACCAACTACTTGTGTGTTATCAGCTCTTGATGATGGACAGTATTAAGAAGTGAACCGGTGAGTGTTATTAACTTAGAAAATTGGTGAGGATAGAACTACTTCAAAAGCTGAAGAAGTTAGGTATTCATTTATTTTGGAATCTTGTGGCCTGTTTAAAAGAAGGAAATTATTAGAATTAAGTTCGTTCTGTCTAAAGATCTATTAAATTTATGGAGCATGAGAAAATTAATATAACTTTGAGATAATTGGTCTGTGAATGTTCAATTGAAGTTGGTTTTAGGTTTTTCTTGAGCTCGCAATGGGATATAGGTGAACAAATGATAAATTGTCAATGGCTTGCAACCACTGCTAGTGCTCTTCTGCAACATGTAGGCTCAATGGAAAAAAAAACAAGGACAAATGAAACCAAAAATTCTGAGGGAGGGGTTGGATTGCCACCATAGATGCATATGAATGTGGAATGAGGTGAAATGGATCAACTATACAAAGGAGAAATTGTGTTGTGTGATAGTTTCTTGGACTTGCTACCCCTCCCCGTGATAAACTAGGAAATATAAAAAAGGACCTCACCAGGCAGAGATTACTGGGAAAATACAAGCTTTTATTTGGAGCCAATGTCTAGAATGTTATTTTGAACTTTAAGTTCTTTAAACCGACAATAGGTGTTTTCTACATAAGTCTCATATACAACTTTTCAACTATAATCATTTCCGTGTGCAACTTGATTTCATTCCATTATAGGCATTATCAACAATTGTTTAACCTATTGGTTTAGTTGGTTCCAATATTTGCTAAAGCAATCCCTTCTGTAGTTCCTAGGTAGGGATTTGGATAATAGTGCATGTGTACCTACAGAAGAAATTGTTTCTCATCTGTGAGTTTATCAATCATTAACATTCCAATAAGTTTATTCCTCTTGTGAGCAGTCATCATGTGGAAATGTTTCCTTTCAAAATCTTTAAAGCTTTAGACATCACCCTCCAACTATGCGTCATCTGTGGTCCTCCTTAATTCTATTTCTGGAGACGATGTTTCAACTGATCTTTCTGCTTCTCACTAGTAGAATTCAGAGCACTTATCTATTACTTCCCATAAGATCTTACCCCAAACCTAGTTACTTCTTAGCAAGGAAAAACTAAAAGTAAGATCACCTGATAAAATGATGCTCCAGAATCAAATGCCTGATCAAAGAAACAATCTACTTTCAACCACATATCCTCAAAGTGGAAAAGGGGTTTGTGCCCCTTTAAGATCGCCACCATCTAAAACCACTAGGAAACGGTCAGAAGTTGGATGAGGTAGCGCATTATATACTTCCGTTGGAGGATTTTTCCCCTATAAAATCAAAGTTTCTCTACTCCCATCATTTTTGGAGGGCACGGCATTCCACCCGATTCTGAGATGAAAAATAGAAGTTCTGAGCCCTCACTATTTAGTGATTCGGGACGGGATCCAAGTACAGGTACAAAAGCAATTAACTGGAAGGGACGTGATTTAGCCTACGATCCCATCTCTCTTCTCTTAGGAAATTGATAGTTACCCGGCCTTCTAACAGGACATTCATTGATTCACCCTACTCCTATTTTGCTGAGGAAACAGTTGCACTGATAGAAGATTGATTTATCCTAATTTATTTGGATGAACAGCTCTGAAGTCTTCTCGTTATTGCTCCAAGCAAAGGTTCTTCAATGACTTTGAACGATTGTGTTGTTTTCTTTAAATCCTTAATTTAAAGTGAAAGGCAACGCAACCATAAATAGAGATGTTGCCTTCAAGGCATGGTGTAGATGTAATGCAAGTGAATTTGAAAGAAGCATGAATGAATGGCTCCTGCTATTCTTGTGATTTCCTCCCTGTTATTTTTTGCCTAATTCCATTCAACAAAAGACACATCGGCAGACACCCTGAATGGTTTTTGGTTTTCCACACTTTAGTTTTTATTCATGCATGAGAAATATGTACATTTTTCTTCTTGGGTTTGTGTTATTGTTGAAATGCTAGCCTATCTTTTTACTGGGTGCTTATTTTTGTAATTTCTCTTTCTTTTTTCCAGCCCACACAACAGCAAACACGATACCGGAAGTCTCCTTATGCCCCGGCAGATGGGGAAGGTATGAATGATCATCATTCTGTAACCCAAAGCTATTACCAGTAGTGTTAGAGAATCGCTTTTCTCTGTCTGATTTTCTCCAAAGGAGCCAAGGAAACTCAACCATCTCTTTCTTCTTATGCAGATGGAGGAAGTGCTCCATCCGAGGATGCAACTGCCAATGAATGAGAAGTTACTATAGAATATAGATCTCCTCTTGTGGGGACTTGATTGTTATTCTAATACCTACATTATTGGTGAGTAATTTTCTGTTATCTGCTACCATAAAGTTCGGATATTTCTGAAAAGAAACTAATATATAGACAACATTTTGTAAGTTGGAGAGGGTCCATTCTTCACTACGCATAATTCAAAAAGCCTTATCCATTATCACTTTGTCTAATCCAGCATGTATTCTTAATGATCGTGACTTGATTGTTTCTCATAATAGAGCAGTAGTAGAACATTATGGGGGACTGAAAGGCACCATTATTTAATATTACCAGACTTGAACAACACTGCCATGACACAATGCAGCTGATATTTTAGAAAGGTGACATAGCAATGGAAGATCTACCGACCAAAATAGAAACCCGAAAAAGAACTTGCTCTACTGAAGGATCTGAAATTTGATATTCAGCTTTTCTCAAAGTTGCTCAGTATTCCTATACCTGTGTGCCAATTCTAAGATTAAGTAATTTGGGTGTCGATGTGGTGACCAAGGATCTTTGTCTAGGTCTGGCAACCGTGTCAATTCTAAAATTGTGTGCCAATTCTAAAATTAAGTAATTTGAGTGATTTTGGGGTAACACAAACTTCTCAAGTACGTTCCTTCTTCTCATATAGTTTTGATTACATATTAAGTGACTGTTAATTGTGAGATATATTACACCATTAACAATGTCGTGGGATGCTAATCCTCTTGTTATGATGATCAATGGCTAATTATATGTCATCAAATCCTGGAAACTCAACGTCCTTATTTACATCAGAAATCTTAAAACCCCTTATATCAAAAGGAATCGTGTAGAACTGGATAGTTTTAATTAATTAGACTTGACAAGTTTAGGGTTTTGGGAGGTTAAATTCTAAATTAAAGGGGTAGATTTAGAAAATAAAAAAGAGCAAAAATCAATCTAATTACACTTTCACTGATTGGGGTGACATTTGATATTCAAATAAATTATTTTTTATTTCTTTTCTTGTTTAAACAAGAAACCCGGCAAGATAATATATACATGTAGGAAAACTAGACCCTAGAGAACGGTTAAAACGGTTGCTAATATACCAACGGCTATTTTAGGACAGCTTGCTTCTGCAAATCCGAATCCAAAACAGACACGGATTTCCATAAACCGCCTTCAATTAATCCTGTCTATATAAATACAACCTTAACCTAAAAGTCTCTCTCACTCCCTCCTCTACTAAACAATAACTCGAGCAATATCACAAGCATAAAATCATGAAGCTCTTAGCAGCACCTTGTGTCGATCCATTCGAATTCGATGCCAAGGGAATCACAATAGAATTCATCGTCGTCAAAGTATCACAAGATGGGTCGCCTGTCAAATCCAGACAATCATTCCAGGTAAAACGAGGGGAACTCTTGTTGAATCCTTTGAAGGAACGCACATACAGGAACTTGCTTTGGAGCATAGGCATCAGGTTACCTTCGACAGCAAGAGCTCAACTTATTGAAGCCATATCTCGCGGTGCTTCTTCATTGCCCTGTGAAGCTGACCATATATTTGTGTGCGTCGTTGCTCTTGAACCATGGTATGAAATCCACTTCAATGTCATGACTGGAATTCATGTTGATGAAGATAAGGAGATCTCGTGGGATTTTGTGGAGAACCCTTTTAATCATGTCTTACAAGCTTGCAAACCTCCAATTCCATGCCTCAAGAAAGTTAAGATTGAGGACAATATGGCTTCGAATGATGCCTTGTGTTGTCCAATTTGCTTACAAGATTTCTCTGTTGGATCTGAGGCTGCTGCCACTACTTGCTCTCATGTGTATCATTCTCATTGCATTGTCAAGTGGTTGTTGAGGAGTGCTTCGTGCCCTATGTGTCGTTCTAAGTTGCCTACGGGTTGATTCTTCGTTCAATCGTTAGGGACCCAGATTTGAATTTTATTTTTTATTTGATCTAAATTGCCTACGGATGAATATCAAAGTAACTGAGGTGGATTATCTTTATGTAACATCCTAGTAAATATTGTCTTGGATAGTCTTGATATCTTTTTTTTGTCCTGGTTTCTACAAGTTATCATAATGTTGGTAAAAATTTATTCATTTTCTGTAATTGAAATACTTGAACAAAAGTACTTTATTGGCTTTTCTGTAAAAAAACAAAAAGAAGTGAAGCTAATCATGAATTGAAGTCATGGCAGGAAACAACGTTTCTCTGTTGTATTAACAGCGCCATGCGGTTGTGAACTGTTAAGCTTTTTTTTTTTTCTTGGTATAGTTCAAGAAAAAGGAAAAACTAAGATTCTCTAAGGTAAATGTATCCTAGAGAATCAGATAACAATAAAGGATAAACTTTCAAAGAAGAGTTCTCTCAAATACATAAATCAGAGTTACTTTTAACTGCAAGCTTAATCATATAATTAGCACATGAATTAGCTTCATGCAAAATATGAAGCAGACAAACTTTCTAATTTCATGTCAGGAGTTCTTTGATGTAAAAATTAACAACTCCGAATAAGTGGTATTTATTAAAATCATCATGAATCAATCGAATAACACCTGTAGAATCAGAGTTGTATATGTTCTTTCTGAAACCTCTATCCTATACCACCAATAAATCATATTTAATTTCTAGTAGTTCTGAAAGTAAATTAGAACCAAAACCTTCATAACTCGTAAAAACCATCAACCATGTCCCTTCATAATTTCACAAGAGACCTCCAAATCCAATTATCCCCCTCTTGTTAAGCTTAAGCAATCATTTATGATTAGGGAGTTAATCAAGATTACATTATGGTTGGGCCTTTTCTGATACTACCCATCCATGAGAGAAGAGGCTAACCTAATTAATTTTAGTTGACTTGACAGGTTCAAAGATTATCTGAACAATCAGGAAAAATATAATTTGACTTAATAAAATTTCAAGACAACATTTTATTTTAAATATGAAGACGATAACATATTAGATCAACCCGTGTCAACCCAAGTTAACATATTAAAACCGTGACCTGGATCATGAAACAATGATAACCTCATAGAAAACAAATAAAAAATATTAAAGGATGAAATTGAAAAAAAAATTAATTAAAAAACAGAAAAAAAACGGAGTCAACCTAAGTTAACCCGACAAACTCAGGTGATGATATTGACATAACCTTATAGAAAGAAAATAAAAAACAATTATAAAGCTCAATTCTCAATTAATCAATATTGAAGAATGATTTTTTTTTGAAAAATCAATTAAAAAAATAACACAAAAATATAACCCGAGTCAACTCAGGTTAACACGGCAGAACTATAACCTGGATCATGAGATCATGATAACCTCATACAAAGCAAATAAGAAAAAAAATTTATAAAGCTCAATTCTCAACCAATTCAATGTTAACTCATGAAATTGAAAAAAAAATCAAATAAAATAAAGGACAAAAATATACAAGTGGAGTCAACTTGATTAACCTAACAAACTCAGGTCATGATATCGAAATAAGTATATAGAAATAAAATCAAAACAAATTATGAAACTCAATTTCTAATCAATCTAATGTTGAGAGATGAAATTAAAAAAAAATGATTAGAAAAAGGACATAAAAAAACAAATAAGTCTACCTAAGTTAACTCACCAAACATATCCATTTACCCGATTGTGTCAAATGACTCTATTTATTAAAATTATTATTTATTTAATGCAATGATAGTAAAAAAAAGACACGTGCATAAAATTGATTGAATAAATCAAAGGGAAAAAATATTTCACAAGGTTGCCATTATTAGAAATACTATGCAAAAATAAATATTTTTTATTTAAAAAAATAAATTTCAATTACATAAAACATAAAAAATAAATTATAGATAAATTAGAAAAATATCTTAAAAATATTACATACAAAATACTTTTAAAAAAAACCCCGTCTAAAAAATACAAAATACTTAAAAAAAAACAACCACCATTTATAAAAGGCTAAATAAAAAATCAGAAAAAATAGGTATTAATTTAAATATAAATCAAAAAATTATTTTAAAAAATACATATAAAAAAATGATTGTTTTCGTTTCTGAAAAAGCCAAAATTAAAAAAAA
>Ga0325404_1003347_pt1 | contig 17092 bp, 20 predicted proteins | sample PopdelMetagenome_18_FD_205664 | JGI IMG/M metagenome (GOLD analysis project Ga0325404, IMG submission 205664) | Populus deltoides microbial communities from Bellville, Georgia, United States - Xylem-Control-R1 | ecosystem: Host-associated > Plants > Phyllosphere > Stem > Wood/Secondary xylem... | reverse complement strand
TCTTCTTCTTCTTCTTCTTAATCTTAACATTTTTAAGAAATGAGGAGAATTCTTGTATATTTATCTGCTTTTAAGAGAAATTACCTTTCTTTGCTTTTCTATAGAAATTCGTTAGTCCTTCATTTTCTCTTATTCCAACAACCTTAAATTTGTCCGCTAGTGTAATTTCTATGCTCCCATGTTGCTCCATTAGAGCAGACATTTGAGAGTGGCAGGTAGAAGAAATCGTGTTAGAGAGTGTGGTGTTGATAGAGCTTGTGAAATTTTAATGGGCAGCTCTAGTTTTTCGAATTGTATTCATAATAATCATAATATGGAGAAAGCCCTCGAAAACTTAGGTTAGAGCTGATTACTGACTTGTTCCTTGAGGTGCTCGGTAGGCTTAATTTCGAGGAAAAGATTGCGTTCAGGTTCTTTATGTGGCCAGGGCATCAAGAGAATTATTCCCAAGAGCCTTATGCTTTTAATGAAATGATTGATATTTTGACTAGTACGAAATATAAGAAGCAGCTGTTTCGAATAGTCTGGGCATGTTTGATTACTTGAAGAGGAATAACAAGAATGTGGTTCCTGCTGAGTTTTCGTAACCATTTTGAGGAATTATACCGAGAAGTATCTGACCGAGTCCAGAAATTCGCCAAGAAGAAGAGGATAAGGGTCAAGTGCAGCCCGAAATGAATGCCTTTAACTTGTTGGATGCTTCATGCAAGTGTAATTTGGTCAAGGATGCCGATGCATTGTTTAAGACGGTGAAGGACTAGGTTAAGCCTGATGCTAATACTAATTACAATTAATGTATTGTTTTTTCGCTGGTGTGGAGTTAGGAATCCGACTAGAGGAATGAAGGTTTTGGAGGAAATGATACAGCTTGGCCATACCCCTGGTAGTTTTACATACAGAGCTTCCATTGATGCACTTTGCAGGCTTTATGAAAGAATGATTGAAGTGGGTTGCTTTCGTACGTAGTGTCCAGACTTGTAATATGCTGATCTCAATGTTTTTTGAAATGGGTGATCTTGATGGGGCATTTGAGGCTTGGCATGAGATGGATAAGAGAGGTTGTGCAGAGGATGTTGTTGATACTTGTATTCTGATGATCGACGGGCTTTTCAGTTACAACAAAGTAGAGGATGCATGCTTTCCGGTAGAAGATATCGTGAAATTTTCATATCAGAAATTTGACTCTTTTCTGATGCAGCTTTCAGTGATTGATAATAGCTGAGCCATCCACAGGCTCTAAGAGCACATGAGGACATTCTATAACCATCCCATGGCAAGACGCTTAATTTGCACTAAATGAAAAAAGAACCAGCTTGAGCGTCAGAGGGAAAGTAAGGCAATATTTTAAATTACCTAGAAAAGTAAAGAAACATGCTTCATGTTCTTATCTTTTTCACTTTTGTCGACGATGAGCTCGTCGTTGTCATGATGGACAATATTCGATTCATTCGTCCATTTCACGCATCCGTGTCATTTGTTTCACAGCAAAAACATTTTTTCGAACAAACCCAGCTAGAAGAATCCTTCCAATACTTTTGACGAGCTGATATTAGTTTATAGTCTAAACTCTTATCGATTATATATAAAAAAATCCTTGTAGATGTTTAAGAGTTTTTTTTTCAAATAAAAAAGTTATAGTCATAATTATTTTATTCATTTTTTAATTGTTTATATTAAAAAATTGCTTATCTAATTTTATTCTTTAACATTTTATATATTTTAAATTGGTCATAATAATTTAGTTTAATTTTTTTAAAAAGTTATTATAATCTTAAAAAAAAAACAAATTCTCATAAACTACCCATGACATTTCCATGTGGAGAAGGAGCGCAAGAAAAAAAAAAAGGAGCTTTTTTAAGTCAAGAAAGGAACCAGAATATATACGAGAAGACTTGAGGGAAGACAGACCTTCTATTTTCTTTCCCCAGCGATACGAAGAGAAGACTTGTTTCCTGGGAATCCCTTTTTTCTTTCTCAATAATAAAGAAGCAACACTCCCTCTTACCTATAATAAAGGCAACACAGAGATGGATAATGCTTGTCTCTTTCTTTCTTTCTTTTTCTCTTTGAATCCATAGCCAGGGAGCCTCCGTACTGCATTGTATAGTCAAGGTTATTCTTTTCTTTCCTTCGGTGTTTATATATACCTGTTTCTTTGTGGCGAAGGAACTCCCCCCCACCTTTTTTCCTTCCTTTATAAGTTTGAAAGTAGGAAGCTCTTTTCATCATCGCAGATAAACGAGAAATTGATGATGGAAAGATCAGAGAGTTCAAGCAAGATGAAGAAGAAGAAAGAAATTACTAATGATCATGGCTTCGTTGACACCATTTTTTCATGGTCTCTTGAGGATATATTCAATGAAAATCTTTTCAAGGTTTTTACCTTTTCTACCTTCCATTTTCATCATTCTCTCTTTAGTTATTTATTTTGTAAAATTAGATTAATTGTTGGCATGCGATTATTATTTGCAGCTTTTGGATTATTGTACTGTGCAGTGAATTGACGTTTCGTTTATTAAACAACTTCTTGATTTAAGAAAATTATTTGGTTTTTACATCGATAGTGGGTTAGACCCTTACAAATCCATTCCATTTTGAATTGCACATTGCTTGCCCTGAACGTAAGCTGAGGCAGAGCAGCTCCACCTTACCATAAAAATGGAGAGTTTTGGAAACTCTTTTAATAATGGAGTTTGTTCTTGCATGCATGCTTGGTGTCAAAATATTTTTTAGGAGTTGACAATTCGTAGCTGTTTAGATAAATGTCTTAGTCTTAATGCTACTACATGATTGATTAATTGTGCCAAAACTCCTGACATGGATATCCCCTGTTTATGGTTCGATTCGGTTTGAACAACAAAAACCAACTAAACCGAGTAATTTAAATTTTTAAAAATTCAAACCGAACTAAACTGAATTTCGGTTCAGTTAAATTTGGTTTTTTGGCTTTAAAACCGGGAAACCCAATCATCAAATTAATGGGCTTACATTAAATTGGGCTTTTAAATTTTCTTGGTGGGCTAAGTTTATAGACTTTTTAATCAAAACTCTTTAAAATTTTTTTAATTTGGTTTGGTTTGGTTTATTATAAGCTTTTTAATCAAATTAGAAGATTGATATATTTTTGAAATGCTTATAGTAACAATAAATTTGAAATGCTTCACATCTTGCTATCTTTAATATACAAAGAAATAGGCTATGAAAATTCAAATCAATGCAATATACAAGATGCATGATCAAATTTGGACACCTCAAATTAAAAGAAATCACACTAAAAATTTACATCAGCAAATAGATACATTAGCAACCAGTAATAAATTATCATAAACATCGACATAATTTGAAGAAAAAAATTCAGCACCAGCACTACAACTGCATCCAAAACTTCTAGTAACAGAAAAAGCCAAAAGATCCAGCAAAGATAATGCTATAAAGAAACTCAAGCAAATTAGTAACACATTAGAGTTTGACTATTAAAAAAATTAACAATGCAAAATTTTAAAAAAAATTAACAAGGTAAAGTAAATTAATTACCCAAAACAATTATATTTCAGGATTGCACCAATATCATCAATATAACTTACAAACTAACAATCAGTTGAGTTTTTTAAATTTTCACCGAATTCTAGAACAACATAAATTAAAATGTTAGATTCAACATATGTTAATAAATGATATTATAAAATAACTATATTTAAATTTGCAAAAGAAATTATCTGACTCAATCATCTCAGAATTTTCAATATAATCCATGAAAGTTCTGATGTTGATTGGAATTGGTGCAAAACTCAACCAATTCTGACAATAAACAAGTGCTTGCACTATTGATGAAGATAAAAAGCTTCAAAATGGATCTAATATACGACCGTCAATACTGAAAACTGCTTCAGAAACAACTATAGATACCGGGATAGTTAACACGTGTTGTGTCATCTTAGAAAGAATCTTGTATTTTGTAGCATTACGTCTCCATCAACCCAAAATATATAATTTAAAATCATTAGGATCCTCACAATCATCACCCGAATACCTCTCAACTTCATATTTTTTTTGGACACCACCTTCTTTCTCTAAATATTTTTTGAATTAAAAAGCTAAGTCATCTAACACATCATTATTTACCACCATTAAATCAACATTAAAATATTCATTTATACTAGTTCCAATACTATGAATAACCTCAACATTCTCATCAACATTCATATAATTTTATATAATGCTCAAACAACTTAGCAAAATATATTGTTGACATTTTATGTTATGCAATGGCGCACCCTGTTAAATAAATGTGTAATTTGATTATACATTTAAATATTGTTCAGTGTTGTTAATATTTTTGTGAAAGCTCCTCAACTTTGAAACTAGTCGCTGTGTTCCCTGGAAATAATTTTGTTGCAGTCGAGCTGTCCTCGCATCGTGTAAAGAGATTAGATTATTGTAGCAGCCGAATATTTGGAGATAGCATGTTTTGAGGTGCCTTCATGTCCTTTGAATGACCTCGTGTTTTGCTTTCCTTTATAGGTGGAAAATATTCCAGAGTCATTTTACTCGGTTGAGCATTATCTTCGATCATATGAAATTCCTTTATTGGAAGAAACCCGTGAACAATTGAGCTCAAGCATGGATATTATATCCAGAGCACCGTTTGCTGAAATGGTTGGTTTCTTTGAGGCCAAGCCCCAGGGCACATTATTGTATGATGTTAATATTGATTATTGGAGAAACAGATTCCGTGGCAGCGGTAATGAGCATTACAAAACACTGCCCGGCGACATCGTTATTTTAACAAGCGCTAAACCTGAAAATGTCTCTGATTTGCAAAGGGTTGGATGGACATGGACATTTGCTGTGGTCACCACTATAAGAGGAGATGAGACGGAGGATGCTGCTACATATACTTCTTTCACAGTCAAGGCGCAAAAAGAAATTGAAATTAGTGATGGACTGCAGAAATCACTTACTGTGATTTCATTGACTAATATAACAACTAGCAAAAGAATATGGAATGCACTCCACATGTTCGGAAACTTGAATATCATCAAAGAGATTCTGTGCACTGATTCTGTGGTAAGATATATATATATAACTTCCAGGAGACGAATTTGTGTCTGTCTTGCATGTAATATACTGTTTTGAACTTGATTGAGTTTCCATGGTGGATAACAGGTTGAGGAAAATTGCAACCAATATTCTATGTGGGAACGTGCAATCTATGATGAGAATGTTGTGAATTTGTCATCTAAACTGAATGAATCCCAAAGCAAGGCGGTTTTGGCATGTCTGCTTAAAAAGCAACGCAACCATAAGTGGGCAGTTGAACTTATTTGGGGCCCGCCAGGGACTGGGAAAACCAAAACAGTCAGTATGTTGCTCTTTAGCCTCCTAAAAATGAAATGCAGAACTCTAACATGTGGCCCAACCAATGTTTCAATTACAGAAGTGGCCTCTAGGGTGCTCAAGCTGGTCACAGAATCGCATGAAGCAGATTCAGGAACCGATTCTTTGTTTCATTCTGTGGGAGAAATTCTTTTGTTTGGGAATAAGGACAGACTCAAAGTTGATTCTGAAACTCAGGAAGTCTATTTGGATTATCGTGTCAAAAGGCTTATAGAATGCTTTGCACCTCTGACTGGTTGGAGGGATTGTTTCAATTCGACAATTGATTTTTTTGAAGATTGTGTTTCGCAGTATGCCATTTTCGTGGAGAATGAATTAATCAAAATGCAGGAGCATGATGATGAAAATGAAGAGAAAAGGGAATCCTGTAGCTATCAAGCTGTTGCACTCAAAGGAGAGCTGAAAACGTTTCTCGAATTTATGAGAGATAGATTCCGCTCTACTGCATTACCTCTAAAAAGATGCCTCACTTTATTATGCACTCACATACCAGAAACTTGCATTCTCAAACATAACATTCAGAACATCGTATCCTTGTTTGGTTCACTTAACTCTTTTGAATCTTGGCTATTCCCCGAGGGTGTGATTTCTGATGAATTGCTTGAAGTTTTTTCACGCCCAGGGTTAGATGAGGATTCTTTCCAAGGTTTTAATGATATATTGTTGCGGTTGAGACTAAAGAGAAGTGAATGCCTTACTATGTTGAAAAGAGTACGGAATTCTCTCCGCCATCTGGATCTTCCAAGTGCTATAAACAAGCGGTCAATAGAGGAATTCTGTTTCCAGAAAGCAAGCTTAATTTTGTGCACAGCTTCTAGTTCGTATAAGTTGCATTTGTTGCCTATTGAACCACTGGACTTTTTAGTAGTTGACGAAGCAGCTCAGCTAAAAGAGTGTGAATCAACAATACCCCTACAACTTCCTGGTATTAGGCATGCTATTCTAATCGGTGATGAGTGTCAATTACCAGCTATGGTCAAAAGCAATGTATGAAAAAGCTACCTCATTGTTTTATTATTGTCTTTTTTGTTGAACTGAATTTTAGATTTGTTACTTTCTACACTATTGGCTTCTTATAGCTTATGGTTCTTAGGTTTGTGATAAAGCTGGCTTTGGAAGGAGTTTATTTGAAAGGCTCAGCTCATTGGGTCATTCAAAACATCTTTTAGGTATGCAGTACAGAATGCATCCAGCCATCAGTTGCTTCCCTAATTCAAAATTCTACTTCAATCAGATCTTAGATGCACCAAATGTGAAGGCTAGAAGTTATGAAAAGCATTATCTTCCAGGGCCAATGTTTGGTCCCTATACATTCATAAATCTATTTGGTGGAAGAGAAGAGCTAGATGATGTTGGGCATAGCAGGAAAAATATGGTTGAGGTAGCCATTGTGCTGAAATTACTGCGAAGTCTGTACAAAGGTATATTATGCAAGAACTTGAAGTTTCTGTTACCATCGTGTTTTGGACTTTTTATATATGATTACAGCCGAAGGCTTGGAAGTTTTCTGTGCAAACTGATGCTTACAATTGTTTTGCTTTGGCATATGAGGAAATTAAATGATCTTGAACTACCAAACTTTCTCTGACGGTGTTTTCATCTTGCATTAAAAACACTTGTATGACTGTTTAGCTCCTTCAAAGTCAATGCTTATAGACATCTTGTTTTCAGAGAGACTAATAATAGAGAAGTGAGACAATGCAAATGACCTTTCACTTTTGAAGAAAGCATAGACACCATGAATTTGATACTTTTGTATGATAAACTTTTGGCTTAACATCATTTCATCGAAAAAATTCCTGCCCCAAGATTTTGCTATCACTTATTATTATTATTATTATTTGACATCCTTTGATGTTTCTGCATGCAGCATGGAGTGGACAAAAGGTTAGAGTTGGTGTAATATCTCCATACACTGCTCAAGTTGATGTGATTCAAGAGAAGCTTGGTAAGAAGTATGAAAACATTGATGGTTTTTCCGTAAAGGTGAGTTCAATCGGTGGATTTCAAGGTGCTGAAGAGGACATCGTAATATTATCAACCGTGAGATCCAATACAGGTGGCGCAATTGGGTTCATGTCTGATCCTCGGAGAATTAATGTTGCTCTTACACGGGCGAGGTAGTGCTTCCAACTATCTCTTTCCTGGTGTCTTTTAATTGTTCTAACGACAGTTCTTACCTTTTTTTAATGCCATTTCAGGCATTGTCTTTGGATTTTGGGGAATGAAAGAACCCTATCAAATAGTGAATCTATTTGGGAAAAGTTAGTCCATGATGCCAAGGAACGCAATTGTTTCTTTAATGCTGATGAAGACAAGGATTTGGCCAAAGCCATTTTAGAAGTCAAGAAAGAGTTTGATCAGCTGGATGATTTGATTAAGGGAGACAGTGCACTATTCAGAAGTGCTAGATGGAAGGTATTTATCTCATACTTACGTTTCTGTCATCCATCATATTTGTATTATGGCAGTCCTTATGGCAGATGTTTCGTGTTAAGCATCATAGTTATTTTCTTTTGATATTTGTGCGGTCCAGGTTCTTTTCAGTGAATACTTCAAAAAATCATTTGGCAAACTAGCATCAGTAAGAAAGAAGACACCTGTTCTGAACCTTCTACTGAAACTTTCCAGTGGCTGGCGTCCTAAGAACAGGACTGTGGACTTCATTTGCGGAAGCTCTTCTCAAATCTTGAAACAGTTCAAGGTTGAAGGACTTTATGTAATCTGTTCAATTGACATAGTGAAGGAAATATGCTACAAACAAGTTTTGAAGGTTTGGGATTTATTACCATTAGAAGATATTCCTATATTGGCAAAACGTCTAGAGGGCATCTTTGAGACGTACACTGACGATTTTATCAGTCATTGCAATGAGAAATGTCTAGAGGGGTATGTCTTTGCAATATTTATTCTATCTCTCGTTGTGCACTTGTGTTCCTAAATAATTACATAGAAATTTGCTTCAATTTGGCTGAAACGGTTAGATTTCCTTTTCTTTTGTTGAGTTTTTCTTATTGTTTGTTTTTGTTCAGAGATCTGGAAGTTCCAAAAATTTGGACAACCTCTTTTGATATTCCCAGATATAAGAGTTGCAGCAACAATGAAAAAAGAAGCAATTCAAATCCTGATGGTCCTGATGGTGCCTCCTATGTAGAGAACTCAAAAGTGAGTGATAGTTTGTTGCTGATGAAGTTCTACCCATTATCTCCTGGGGTCGCCAGCCACTTGCTTTCTGACCGTGATGGAAGAGAATTGGAACTCCCATTTGAAGTGACTGATGAAGAACTCGAGATAATCATATTCCAAAGAAGTACATTTATACTAGGACGATCAGGGACTGGTAAAACGACTGTTTTGACAATGAAGCTGTTTAAGAAAGAGGAACTATATTATACGGCAACACAGGGATACTTCAATACTTCAAAGGACAGCAGCAGGAGAAACAATGTTGCTGATGACATTGAATCTGTTGGGGATGGTGTTGGAGATGCCAAAGAAACTGTCTTGCGTCAACTTTTTGTGACAGTCAGTCCAAAACTCTGTTATGCCATCAAGCATCATGTGATACAATTGAAAAGGTTTGTATTGTTTTAGAAAATACACTCTACGCTGGAGCTGATACCTCCAGGTTAAATTTTTTTCTTTCAAAGTGTGCTTTTGATGATGCAACTTGTTATTAAGGAAATTTTATTCTCTAAAACAAGCATTTTTTCATATGCATTGCTGGATTGAACTTTTAGAAATTTATAGCAGGGTCTTAAAATTAGCCTAGCTTACTTCTGTACTTCATAAGCATTTTTTTTAATCAGATCACCGCATTCCATTATTGTTAAACTTCGGAAAATTCTTCCTAAAATTACCCTGCTTTCTGTATTTGTTTTCTTATACGAGCCTTGTTGTGTGTGTACAGCGTTGTCTCTGGTGAAAAGTACTCAGCAGAAGGGAGTTCAGTTGACATGGAAGATATTGATGATGTAGCACAATTCAAAGATGTTCCAAACTCTTTCTTAGATATTCCTCCAAAGTCATACCCACTTGTTATCACTTTCTTTAAATTTTTAATGATGCTTGATGGAACAGTGGGTAATTCATACTTTGAAAGATTTTCTGACATGAGGCAGCTTTTGCACGAAAAAGTGGGGAATTCAGGATCAATCTCAGCACAAACTCTTATAAGAACAAAGGAGGTTAATTTCGAGAAGTTTTGTGCAGTTTATTGGCCATGTTTCAATGAAAAATTCAAAAAAAAGCTTGATTCTTCCAGAGTATTTACTGAGATAATTTCCCATATAAAAGGTGGCCCGCGAGCTGGACAGTCTTGTGATGGCAGACTGAGCCGAAAGGATTATGTTATTCTGTCAGAAGGTCGTATATCCACTTTAAATAAGCAGCAGAGAGATTTAATATATGATATATTTGAAGGTTATGAAAGGATGAAGGCAGAAAATGGTGACTTTGATATGGCTGATTTTGTAAATGATCTTCATCTTCGTCTTAAAACTTACAAGTATGAGGGTGATGCGATGGATTTTGTCTATATTGATGAAGTCCAAGATCTTACATTGAGGCAGATTGCTATCTTCAAATATATCTGTAGGAATGTAGATGAGGGATTTGTTTTTTGTGGTGATACAGCGCAAACAATTGCTAGGGGGATTGACTTTAGGTTTGAAGATATAAGATCTTTGTTCTATAAGGAGTTTGTTTTAGCATCAAGGAGTGCGGGAAATGACAGAAGCGAGAAAGGTCAAATATCTAAAATATTTCATTTGAACCAGAACTTCCGTACCCATGCTGGTGTGCTCAAGTTAGCTCAGAGTGTTATTGATCTTCTTTACCGTTTTTTCCCTTCATTTATTGATGTCTTAAGCCATGAAACAAGTCTTATTTACGGGGAAGCCCCTATTTTACTTGAATCTGGAAATGATGAAAATGCAATTGTAACTATTTTCGGGAATAGTGGGAATGTGAGAAGCAATCTTGTTGGGTTTGGAGCAGAGCAGGTGATATTGGTACGGGATGATGCTGCTAGGAAAGAGATTGATAACTATGTTGGGAAGCATGCTCTTGTTTTGACTGTTGTAGAGTGCAAGGGCCTAGAATTTCAGGTCAGTGGTTTACTGTACATCTTGTTTTTCCTATTTAGAACATTATCTTTGTCATTTGCACTTCTTTCCAAGCGCATTTTCCTTTTGTCCAAGTCCAACACATTTGATCACCACATTGATAATTTTTACCATGCTCATAACTTCAGCCTTTCGATAATTTGTACCTGTTTAGTTCTGAATTGCTGTTTGAGTTTATAGATGCGGTGCAGCATATTTTTTTTTTAAAATCTGATGGATGTTTACAATCCTGAAAACATTCACATTTCTCTTTTAGCCACTGATGTCTTTGCCCTTATAACTATTTGCCTCATCTTTTTTTTTAGGATGTCCTCTTGTACAACTTTTTTGGCTCATCACCTTTGAAAAATAAATGGAGAGTTGTCTATGAGTTTACGAAGGAACAAGATTTACTTGATGCCACTTCCCCATCCTTTCCAAGTTTCATCCCAGCAAAACATAATGTCTTGTGCTCTGAGTTGAAGCAATTATACGTTGCTATCACTCGTACACGGCAAAGGTTGTGGATTTGTGAGAATGTGGAGGAGTTCTCCAGACCTATGTTTGACTACTGGATGAAGAAGGGCCTTGTCCAAGTGAGGAAACTGGATGATTCGCTTGCCCAAGCAATGCAAGTTTCTAGCAGTCCTGAAGAGTGGAAGTCTCAGGGTTACAAGGTTTGCTTCTTGTTATACTAATGTAGCATTTAACTTATAATTTCTTGATTTTGATGTTCTTAAAAAAAATTAATATGCAATCTCTATTTAATTATTTTTGTGATTGATCCAAAGTTGATGCATTCACTTGTCGAGGTAAAATTTGTCTTGGACTGGAGGTTATCCGTATTGTTCACAAAAATTTTGTGAGTTTGGATATCTTGGTTTATTGCTTTCAGTGATATTAGATGTTTTCAACATCCCATTCCTACTTGTTTGAAAGGACACAAAAGTGTCTTTCACACTGCATTCTTGCCGTCTCGCCATGCTCATACAAGTGTAACTTGCCTTTTCTATACCTTTTGTTGGTGTCACACAGCTTTTACGTGAGGGTAAATATGAGATGGCAGCTATGTGCTTTGAAAGAGCAAGGGATGAATATGGGGAGAAACTGTCCAAGGCTACTGGGCTTAAAGCAGCTGCTGACAGAATGCATAGTTCAAATCCTGAAATGGCTTCTGTTGCCCGTAGGCAGGCTGCAGAAATTTTTGAATCAATAGGCAAGGCTGAGTATGCTGCCGAATGCTTTTACATGTTGAAGGAGTATGATAGGGCAGGTATGCTTTTGTGCTATCTTCACTTCTTTTTCAGCGTTTGTACAGAAACAAGAGCTGATCGATGGAAAATATATTTGACAGAAAAGGAGTCTTGCAACCACTGTTATTCTGCACTTTTGGTTTTCTAATGTTTCTTTTAGTTATGACCATTGCCTGTGTCCCTTGTACACTGAATTAATATTCTTCATTGCAAATTGCACCATCTTTTCTGTGAGAAAATTATTTATGAAATTCACAGATTTGCAAATTAGTTGACTGGATGATCATAACCTTTAGTTGCAGTTATTACCGAGTAGGATTTACTGGCCTCTGCAGGTAGGATTTACTTGCAATGTGGGGAATCTACAATGGAAAGAGCTGGAGAATGTTTTTTTCTTGCTGGAAGTTACTGTTCTGCAGCTGAAGTATATGCAAAAGGCTGCAATTTCTCCAAGTGCTTGTCTGCGTGTACCAAAGGAAAACTCTTCGACACGGGCTTGCATTATATACAGTACTGGAGACAACACGGGACTGCAGATCAAAGAAGCAGAGAAATGGATACAATTGAACAAGAGTTTCTGGCGAGCTGTGCTTGTCATTATTACAAGCTCAATGACAACAGAGCCATGATGAGATATGTTAGAGCTTTTGAATCCATGTCTTCAGCTCGTACTTTCTTGATTAATTTAGGGTGCCTTGATGAGCTTCTGTCATTGGAAGTGGAATCAGGCAACTTCCTGGAGGCGGCGGGCATTGCAAAGCTGAAAGGTGAGCTTGTCCTTGAGGCAGATCTACTAGGCAAGGGTGGACATTTTAAGGACGCGTCATTGCTTATTCTGTGGTTTGTGTTTGCAAACTCTCTCTGGTCAAATGGGAGCAAAGGCTGGCCTTTAAAGCAGTTTCTTCAGAAGGAGGAACTTTTAACAAAAGCTAAGTTACTTGCAAAGGGTGTGTCAGACCAGTTTTATGAGTTTGTTCACACAGAGGCTGAAATTTTATTGAATAGCCAGCACAACTTATTCAAGATTCATCAAAGTCTAGATTCTTCTCGGAGACGTAGTAGTATCAGAGGTGAAATATTATCAGCTCGAAAGATGCTGGACATGCATCTTCATTTAAGTACCTCAAAGTATTTGTGGGAAAATGACTTAGTATCAGATTTAGCAAGGTTGTCAGAAAGAAACTTTTTGAACAACCAGGTCTCTGCTGAGACACTTGTTTACATTTGGAATTTTTGGAAGGATAAGATTGTGAACATATTCAAGTTTCTTGGACGTCTTGAAAGGCAAGATGTAACTGACTATGGTGATTTTGGTGAATTCTGCTTGAATTACTTGGGGGTGAAGAGACAGTTTAATAATCTGAACACTATCTATTTTCTGATGATCTCGGATGCTCAGTGGGTGAGGGACATACCCAGAAAATTTATTCAAAGCAAGGGGAACTTGGTTTCTGTAGATGTTCATCAGTTTGTCACTGCTGCTCAGGGTTATTGGTGTTCGGAATTACTTTGTGTCGGCATGAATGTATTAACCAATCTTGAAGCCCTTTACAATTTATCAGTTAGGAATTCCTTGTCCCTCTTCTGCCAAAGCAGGTCTCTTACTCGTATATATGAGGTGGCAAACTTTCTTTTGAATTGCCAGTTTCTAAGTAGTCAACATGGTGATATCAAGGCGCTCCAGAAATTCATTCATCTGGCAACTGGATGCTTCTATGATTGCATCTATCCTAGGGACTGGAGAGAATCACTGAAAGAGAATATGATTTCGTTGAGGAGAACTGAGATTTGTAGGAATTTACTCAAGGAAGTTATCTTTGAAGATGTGAGCTCAAAGAACAATCTGTCTTATGCGCAACTTGGAAGGATCACATCGATGATTCTTGGTTCTGGTGAGATGGTATGTGAACCATATGAGAAGATGGCAGATGTTTTACAATGGAATTCTTCATGGAAGGCTTTGATTGAGGATCTCTGTAGGAATGTGAGCGAGGTGTCCTATATGCAGAAGTTGAATGAAGCTCTAGTAGATACTTATAACGCCAACTGGAGGAAAGAAGATTATATCTTGCCTGGTTGTTTCTTATTCATGCTTGAACGCCAACTAATTTTGTTATCCTACTTCCAAGGCTGTTGTTTTACAACAAAGTCTTCTTTTGTGGAATGGCTTATCTACCAAGAAGGCCATGAGAGTCCAGATTTTGAAGGTTTGATGGGACATGCACCCCAATCTACAGAAAGCATCCTGAAGTTTGTTGTTGACACTGTTCAGCTGTTGCTTCATAATGAGAAGGAAATGATGGAGTGGATAAGAGTATCAGAAAAGAACGTGAAGGTCCTGAATGACTACCATGCTGTAGTAGTGTTGAGATTGGTTGTCATAATATGTTTAATTTATGTGAACTTTGGATGGTGTGAAGGCTTGCTTTCTGACTTGCTGGGTAGGAAGTACATCACCAAAAAACTGCCAAGTCAGTTTTATGATGCCATCCAGAAGAGGCAGAAACATAAGTCTCTGAATGTAAATCCAACTGTGGTAGCTGAAGCATTTAGCAAGATTGGCAATCCTCTGGTAGTTGTGAGTTTTGGTAAAAATTGCTCAAGATTTTTATGTCCAGATGCTATTTTTGTGGACATGAAGGTCAATGAAAGCAAAGACAACGTATTAAGAGTCTTGTTTGCAAAGACTGATGCTACAGCTCAGGATCACACGGGAGCTGTTGAAGCAAACACTAGGAGCTCATTCGAAGGAATAGTGTCTCAGGGCATTGAAGATCTGGGGAACATAACTGAGCTTCCATCTAATGTTGGAGATACGGCTAACTGGAACTCGAGGTGTGGGAAAAAGGATGAGGGTAACCCTCCATTGCGCCATGGACGGCTTTGGGAAATATTTGAAGCACTAAAATCTCCAAACCATGGAGTAGATGAAAGAAGCAATATTGCATGCGATCCAACATTTAAGGTAATGCTGCTTTTCGAATTATTTTTTATTTTTTTAGCATGCTCAGAGACATTGTTATTTCTTTCTGCTAATCATTTTATCATTTATTTTCAGGTGGATATAGACAGAATTACTTGCCTTTTAAAAGCAGCAATTGATGGAAATTTTCAGAACCCTCCCGGTATTGATAATAAAAACCTGCTTGAGGAAGCTTCCACCATGCTTCACGAAATGGGGCAGCTTAATGCTGCATTAGAAATGAGGTCAGTGTAAACATGATGCCTAGATCCATGGCATTTAATGAAACATTTCATTCTACTTGCAATGATAATATTTCAAGTATATTTTATTTTCAGGGAACCAGAACATGAGAGCGACATTTCTACAATTGGAGAACTTCTCGAGAAGCTGCAGTCAAGAAGGCCCAGAATGAAACTTTTTCTAAGCCAGATATTCTTGCAACACGATGAAAATCTTAAAAGAGAGATGCCAGAGAGAAACATTGCGTCAGATGGCCAACGTGATGAGGAATATAATACCAGCAAGGCTGAGGGGAGTTGCGTTTCTGCTAAAGTTGAGATAAACATTTCACAGAGTAATGCTGAAACAAGGCTGAGGCAGCAATCCTGATATATAGAACAAGGGGTAGGGAAACAGCAAGTCTAAGAAAAACAAGAAGGGAAAAGGAGGGCGGAAACGCAAGTAGCCTTAAACCTTTAACGAATTAAGGAAATACTATTTCTCAAAAAAATGACCTTTTCTTCTGCATTTGTTTATAGCAGTGTGATTTTTCCTTTCCTTTTTTTTTTCCTGTATGGAGAAAGAAAAAAAGAAATATTATGAGGTCATAACACCTACAAAAAACTTGCAATCTACTTTAATTATTTTCAATTATTTATGTTGACTTGTTCATCTCTCCAGTGGCAGGATCGTCAATGGTCAAATCTTACACCATACAGCCTCTCAAGATAAAAGGAACTGTTCCCCCCATGCAGGCATCCTGAATGTGCAACTCTATTAATATAAATCACTTCAAAATTACCCATATTATTATATTGCACACTCTCCATCTTGCCTCATCATCCTCCACCTTCACTACCATGACATAATAACCTGAAAGAAATTGCAGCTCCAACTCCCTGTGATGCACATCTCTAACAAAGCCAATTGTCCAGTAAATAATTATATCATGGAAGATGCAGCCAAGATCTCACCAGATTAAATTTATCACTAGCTAACTGTAAAAACTCAAGAGTTTGGCAGAATTTCTAGACTGGCTGAAACTCTGATGAGAAAGACAAAATAGAGAAGTTTCAGTTCAGCTTATAGCCTGACATGAGCTTAAAGGCATAGTTCATCTATAAACTCAACTCAAGGAAACCACAAGTCTCTTTTTGTATGGCATGACCCAAAAGGCCCTCAAAAGTGTTGGCGATTCCAAAGATTGAAGGTCTAAGTGCACCTGTGGCCTTGTCATTGTAAAGAACCAACAGGAGGGCCTTTGGCCAATTTTTTCCCCAAGTAATGACGCATCCACCGCATAGTTCTTGTGTAATGCTAGCAGGAATGAGTACACACCAATGAATAATCTATATGAGCCACGTGCAAACTAAACAAATTTCAATAGCAAAGCAACCAAGACATAAGAATCCACAATTCATGCCACACTCAGCAACCCTTCACCTTTCATAGCAAACAAAATTCAATAGTAAAGACAGCAAGTAATAAGAATCCACAATTAATGCCAAACTTAGAAACTCTTCAAATCAAAGTGAAGTAATCCAGGAAGAAGCAGAACAAAATAACAAAATTTTCCTAGATGAAGAAAATTAGATTGACGGACTGAAAAGAATTCCAAAAGCATGATGGAGAATACAAGTCATCCTCAAAAACGTGAAAGCAATATCATGAAAGAGCAGCCCAATCCTGCCGAATATGGGCAAGGAAATTCCCCTAAAAGCATAAAAACCATGACGCAACAAAGAAGAAAGGAAAACTATCCTATCCAAAACAATTGTCTTGAAGTGCACCGGTTTATTAAAATTCTATCATTTCTCTCCAACCAGGAACACCATTTAGACATCACAGACAGTACAATACTGCAAAGAGGAATAACATTCAATATGCAAACATAATAAACTGTGGAGAAACTTCCTTCCTAGGGTCCCCTCTCTATTGCTAAAATGGTATTTGCTCTGAATTAGAACTTTAAGTACCACTCACAGAGCTTTAGAAAGTGTTCCTTTAAAATAAAAAAATAAAAAATTGAACTGTGGAGAGAAATCTCTTCCTTAAATGCACATCATGGAGGTTGGATTATATCAAATACTACAAGAATGCATCAACTTCCAAGTCATGGGAGATTGATAATTCATTAAGGAAATCAGGAAAAT
>Ga0325404_1003346_pt1 | contig 17094 bp, 10 predicted proteins | sample PopdelMetagenome_18_FD_205664 | JGI IMG/M metagenome (GOLD analysis project Ga0325404, IMG submission 205664) | Populus deltoides microbial communities from Bellville, Georgia, United States - Xylem-Control-R1 | ecosystem: Host-associated > Plants > Phyllosphere > Stem > Wood/Secondary xylem... | reverse complement strand
AGCTTTTGGTTTTTAGATTGATTATTTTTTGTTATTGGACTTTTATTTGGGTTATTTGAAACATAAATGGGTTTATTTAGGTCACCATAATGTTTTTGGGTCAAAAAATGGTTAAAATTGATTTTTTAGGTGTTCGACTTTCCTATAACATCTTGTCACTAGAATCTAGGTAGAATAGGTGAAGCGTCACCTTTTTTTTCAAAAAAAAAAAAAACAAGGGCGGACGACTTAGAAAAAAAAAAATAATAGGCTTAGGCATGCGAGCTGCCTCAACCACTGCGCGTGAGCCTTTTATTGGGAGCCCAAGCACACGAGGCTAACTGAGCCTACATGTTATGCCTTTTTCACCTTCTTTTTATTTTTTTTTTGTTTTCTGGCATTTTTTTTTAATTTGATCATTCATAATTGGGTTTTTTTTCATTTTTTTATTGGTTTTTTTTCGCAATTTGATCCTTTAAAATTGGCATTTTTCCCTTTCAATTTGATCATTCAAAATTGGATTTTTTTTAGTTTTCATACTTATTTTTTTATGATTTTATCCTTTAATATTTTATTATTTTTTATTAGGAAACATAATTTGTTAGAGTTTGATATTTTTAGGTTTATCACGATCTCAAACAAATAGCTCAATATTTAGTTGGTTCTTTATTTTGTGAGTGTCTATTTTTCTATTGTTAAACTCGATTGAGTTCATGACTTCAGTTATAGGTTTAACTGATTAACTTTGATTGGTTAGGAATTGGATTTTATAATTTATTTTGGTTGCACAAATAATTTTTGATTTATTTAATTAAATTCATGTATAAACTTTTCATTTCAATTGAGATTTTTCTTAAGTCACAAAATGTAAGAAATGCTGACATATTCATTTTTTTGTATTGAAAAAAGAGAGAGAATTCATTTTTTTTCATGGTGGAACACCAATTATATATCTAGTTACCTTAATAATTAAAACAGAATGGGATTGAATAATGTAGATACTATAGCTTTTTGTTTCTTGTCTTCAATTTTTTTTCAATTGCATCTTATGGATGCTCAATTTGTAAAATTTTGTTGATGAAGGAAAAATTCAATGACAGGGGATACAAGTGGAGAACAAAGAGAAAAGTCATAGCTAATATATGTTTTGTGGATAAATATCATTTTCTTCCTTTTACTTATATTTTTTAACCTTGATAATCCATCAAATTCTTCAAAATTCAATTTTAATCCAAAAAATTATTTATCTTACTTTTCAATCCATGGGTTTTAAAGAGGTGAGAGAAAGTTGTCAAATTCTAATTAAGAAGAGAGAAAAAAGTTGATTGACATCAATTCAACAACAAAAAAGATCTATCATGGTGTTAACAAATTCAATAAGGAGAGCTTGATGGTGATTGTTTTTGTATCTAAACATCCATGGAAAAGAAGATGGGGTTCATATTTTTTCTGGTTAATTTGGTTATTTCAAGTGACTTTTGATTTTTTAAGGTTACTGAAAGGTTTATAAAAGGTTTTATAGTGTTTTGAGATGTTTTGGGTAAAAAATGATTGGAAAGTGGAATATTTAGTAAAAAAAAATCAGCTTCCATAAGTGTTCAGCCACTCCTGTTGTGATTGGATTCTAGACAACAAATAAGTGTCGTCGCAAGCAAGCATCTTCAAAGAAAACTTGAAAGTGCCTATGCTTTATATATATATATATATATATATATATATATATATATATATATATATATAAAGCATAGGCACTTTCAAGTTTTCTTTGAAGATGCTTGCTTTCATTTTATTTTCTTTTCTCATATAATCTTTTGTTTTTTCTTTGATTTCATTTTTTTGCTAAAAAAATTATCTAACCTCCATCATATAGCACGTGAAGATGGCCAGTTTGGTACTAAAAGAGAAGATAAGAAACTTAAGAAGATTTGAAACGGAATCATTATCTCTGAGTGATTCTAACACGTCGTTATTTTTAACCCGAAATACAATGTCTCAATTACGAGAAATTGTTTTGAAGCTTGATTTGGCCCAACATCATTGACCCCCCAAAAGACGTCATAAAACAAAAGGTGTAAAAAGCCTTTATCGAAGTATTTTTTTATTCGGAGGAAGATTCAATGAACTTTAAACTTATAGAATCAATAATATAAAACCATGGAATTAAGATAGTTATTTAAGTTTTAAATTAAGATAGTTATTTGACATTATGTTATTTCAATCATAAACGTTATTAATTATATCCCCAGTTTTAGAAGAGCACAAAAATAACGTTTAAACCATGTTTGTTTGTTTTCATGATGTATTGCTATAAAAATATTAAATTAATATTTTTATTTCACTGTAAAAACAATCATATCCTTTGTATTTTAGGATATGGAAATATTATTATAAAAGCTAGAGACTGACTTAATGGTTAAACTAATGTATTAAGGCAAGTTAAGTGTGAATATGTTACGAATTTACCAATACAGGCATAGATAGGATGTTTTCAATTAGACTGGAAAAATGAATTTAATCTATATATATATGCATGAATGAAAAAATAACCTGAAAAGAACTGATGGGATAGGCCTCCATTAATTAGATACTGGTAAGAAACTTCTACATGAATTCATCTTCCACGTGATATTAGGTCCTTTTTAAATATTTATAGAGAAATTACAATATTTAACTATTATAATTAATTATATAAACAAGAATTCTAATTAACTGGACTAGACAGCTACTATTTAACAAAGATTTCTATTAGCCTAGGCGCCGTTTGGTATTGTGGCTACGAGTGAGGTTCACTCATAGCCATAAATATTATTGTTTGGTAATGTTTTTACCATAATTTTGCACTAGTGGGTCCCACCCAAGGTTGTTAAAAACGCATTTTTGACACAGCACAAAAAATACAAAATAAACTCAGATCGTAAAAACGGATCATAAAATTGTAAAATCATAAAGAATTTTAAAATACATTAAAAAATAAAAAAAAATCATACTTCAAGTAAAAATTCATACAAAGTATGATAGTTTTGTTACTTATTTCTAAAGCAATTACTTTATAGGCAGTACATATGTGCAATTCACTCATTGAATAATTGAAGATGCATGCACTTAAAGTTAAATCACATCAAGCAGACTGAAAATAATCAATACCACTATGGTTTGGAAGAAAACTAAGTTGCATATAAAGTAGAGATAAATGAACAGAGGAAAATCAATGAATCAAACAAACTTTCAATGAATCAAATAAACTTTCAATGAAGATGGATATGTATTAGATCCAAAATTCTAGAAACTAGAACTAGAAACATAAAACATCTCAATACTTTTCAAGGATCAGATTCAGACTTTAATTCCAAATGTAAGCTGCTATTAGATAGATGAGAGCTACAAAACACATCGGTGACTTGATTAATGTAAACACAACAGCTAGACTATGGAAAATGCATAAAAACAAACGCACAGGACAAATTCCTATTGTAAACAAGTCTCAACATACATCCAAAAAGTTTTCATAAATGGGACAACTCGCTCTCAAACCAGGATAAACCCAACTTAGTAAAAGAATTGCGAGGAATTGGCATTATCATTCATCAAATGCTCTTAGACAGAAAGATAATGAAAAAGGACACAGAACAGGACACTTGCCAACACCTAATGTGTGTTTCTTACATTCTCTGTCTAGCAGAAGCTTTCCTCTTTTTTCTGAGAAAGAGGCATAATACAAGAGAGTATACTTACTTAGGTTAAGCAGTTCCTGTTATCAACCTTTCCTGTTGATCTAACCTCTTCACCTTTATAATGCTAAGAAGAACTTGGAAACTGAAAAATACGCAAAGGATGGATACTGCAGTGGCTGGTACCTAGGAAAGATGACACATTTAAACAAATAAAGTGGCAGGCAAGCCAACTATAATTCTAGACATGCTAAAATGTCATAAATGCACAAGTTCACTGATTTAATTTTATTTTTTTTGCTATGCATGCAAATTCAGTATTTTCTAAATGCAGAAACAACATTGATGGTGAAAATGTTAAAGATAACGATCATATTCAAGCTTCTTGACAAAAAATCATAACCAAGGTAAATTTCTCTATCACTATTTATACAAGTTCTCGGCATGATTAGAAACATGTGTCATGTCCTGAAGCAACTAACATGCAAATTTTCAACGGAAGCAAAGTTCAAATATGTCAAACCATGAATAGTGCACTCAGTGATAAATAAGGAAATATTAACATTGCGTTCAGTGAAACCTAAATGAAAGATAAACAAGATGAGCAGATTTCTCCAAAGTCATAAGACAGATTAACTCACACTCCCTACTGTCTTTTAAACAGCTGCAACACGCTGGAATGCCCTATCAGCCTCCAGAGTTCGAACTCGAAGCTTCAAATCACCTTGCTCCTGCAATGTAGGGTTGATTGCTAAGTAACAATTAACAAGTATAGATGTTGCTGCAAGTGAGTGGAGAGTGAAACCGATTTCTTAATCTGTTGCGATTTGGGGAAAGAGAAAAAGGAAAGGGAAAAAGGGAAAGGTGGAGTGTCGGGCAGGGAGTGGGAAATGGAAAGGGAAGTGCTGACTCAGCACTCAACAGGGAGTGGGGAATGGAAAGGGCATGAAATCATGAAATCGGTTCGATTTGGGTGATTTTGACGAATTGAACCGATTTTACGCTAGTTTGACTGATTTTACTGATTTTCAAGTTTTTAACCCGATATAACACATTTTTCAATTTTAACTCGTAAAATCGTACGATTTTACGAGTTAAAATTGAAAAGATTTTACGAGTTAAAACACATTTTTGATAACCTTGGTCCCACCATTAACTGTGGCACAGCGACAAGTTTACAAAAAGCAGCTCGTTGCTGCTTCTTGTGATGAGAAAACCTTCATGGCCGGACCGGTCCGGTTCAACGCTAAAAATGCATTGAACCAGGTCCGACTCAACAAAATTAAAAAAAATATTTTTAATTGTATTTTACTCGAAAAACTAGTGTTGAACATTATTCAATGACTATATAAATTAGATGTAGATCGCTTAATGACGCCACATTTACAGAATTTGATCGCAATCTCAATTTTGTTCCTGATTATATTTCATCTGATGTTGTTGCGCTGTTAAGAAATTTATGAAAACTGTAGTCCTTGTCGGATGTATTTCATACGTGATGGAATTGTAAATAGTTTAATGGAATAATAAAAAATATTTTATATAAAGTATTATTTATTTCATGATGTAATAGCAATGGTTAAATCTACAATATTTAAATTAAAAACCATCAATATTAATATATATATTTTTAAATTATTTTATAACCTCAATTTCAAAAGCATTCTTAACCAAACACATTAAATTACTTTTTGTTCAACCTTAATTTTAACCACAGTTTTTATCAAACATCTATTTTTCTAAACCAACCTCAATTAAAAATATTTTTTATAAAACAACTTTTTTAAATTATAACAATAACAGTCACCTCAATACTACACAAGATTTGTTGTACTAATCAAGTTTGAAAAGAGAAGTACTTCACTGCAATTCAAACAGTTCTCCTCTTATGCTTTTTTTATTAAAAAAAAAAAGAGGATAAAGTTCTTAAGCACTGTCGTTTGGTTGCCCAAATAAAATTTTACAAGAATTTAAGTTTTTTTTTAATATTTTTTATGTTTTTAAATCATTTTAATATATTATTATTAAAAAAATAGAATAAGCAGTTCTTAAGTGTCCAGATCCAAGACTTTTAATTATTATTTTTAAGAAGAGCAAGTGTGTATATTGCTACAGTTAATTTGCCTTCAGTGAGAAGTAATGGAAACAGATACCTTGGATTGGTCAATACAAATAAATAAATAAATAAAAAATGTGCAACTGAGTCCACATGCTGCAATGGACAAAATAGCAAGCTAGTAGGTGAAATTAATTTAACAAGTCACGGATCCTCTCTCAACTATCACTAGCTAGTAGTGATCGACAAGTTTCAGTCAAAGAAGTGGCCACGATTTTGGTGCCCTTTTTTTTTTTACACGAAACCTCTTTGTCATACAGAGGTATGAAAGCTACATTTGCCTTGCCTAACCTCTGGTGTGAAAGCTACATTTGTCCTCTGCCTAACCTCTTTGTTTTACAGTGGTGTGAAAAGTACATTTCCCTTGTCCTGCCCTGCCTCGTCAAACAACAGCAGCATTTGCATTAGCTCCCTCATCCCCGACTTCCTGCTTCTAATGTTTTCTTTTTAAAAAAAAAATAACATGTTTTTTTAATAGTTTATATATATTTTGATTAATTTTACTTATAATTTTTAAAATTAATAATTATATAAAACTTTAATAACTATAATGTTTGTGAGACCCTTAATATTTTCAGAATCTGATCGATTGAACTATATCCCTTAATATTTTCTGACTTCTAATATTTGTGGGTATAATAATAATTATTTTTTAAAATGTTTTTTTTTTAAAAAAATTGTTTTTGATATTGTTAATATAAAAATATAAAAGAATTAATTAAAAAAATCAAATTCTTTTAATAATATTTTTAAAAAGTACTCTTGATTATTTTTTTTCCTCTTTCACCGACGCGGCGGGGCCTTTACTCTGATCATCATAAACTTTGTGAGGCGAACGTGGAGCCCATTAATAAATGCGACTGCGACCTCCGTTGCTACTGTCCATGGAGAAGGAGAATACTTTTCAAAGCCTTTGCACGTGGAGCCTTCTGCAGGGTTGCAACTGATTTCTTGGGTGATACGTGTTTTGTAGGTTCACGTGTACCGCACGTGATCAAGAACTTAGTGATTGTCCTCTGCCTCCATCGTGGTGGCGGGACTTGGTCCCCAGCTGGAGAAAAATGTGGCAGTTTGTGAGAGGTCTCTGTACCTTAGTTATCTAGATACAACCTAGGAGGAGGAGATCAGGGTCTATTTCTATTTCTATTTTAATTTTATTTGTTGGTGGCATCTTATCTGTGTTATTTTTTTCTTCTTTTTCCAAGTGTTAAGATATCTTCAAATTAGTTTTCAAGCATTAATAATTTAATACTGAATTCCTATGGATGATGAAAAAGAAACGTTTCTTTTTAGATGTGAGATGATATCATGGAAAATGGATTTATTTATTATTCAAGGATAAAATATATTTAAATTGTAGATTTAGGGAAAGATCTTGTCTAGATCCTGAAGTTGTCTAGGATGAGGTTTTGTTGAAGTTATGGCAAGAGTTTCTTAACTTCTACAAAAATGGGTTTGATCTTCGGGCCTTAGCATGCTATCATCGGCAATTGAACTAACCTGGTTAGAATAGTAAGGTGAGACTTTCAAAGATGCAAATAATTAGAGACTGTTTGGCCTCTCTTTTTTTTTTTTAGTTTCCATTTTTTTTATATTTAAAGCAAAAAAAACCGAGTTTTTGGTCAAGATTTTAAAAATTAGCTGCTTAATTTTAAAATATATATGTAAAAAAAAAAAACAGCCTAAAGCTTCTATTTTGAAAAGTATGGGAAGTGAAGGTTTTTTAGAAGAAATTAAAGTTGCTTCCTTTATTTTAAAATATAAGGATAATTACCTTAAATACATTAAAATCTAAGAAATTATCCCATGAGTCATTAAATTTTATAAATTCAAGTTTCAGGTGGTAGGATTTAATTAAGAGAATTAATTTCCCTAAATAAATTAGACATATTCAAGGAGATGAATCCTTAAAATCGTTTGTAAATAATACTCAATTAGACTCCATCAATACACGAAGTTGACAAAAAAAACTACTGCTCCCACCCATGAGAACAACCTCCTATTAGATTTCAGTGATGTAAGATTTCAACAGAAATTGATTTGAAACAGTTGATCAGGCCATGCAAATTCAACAGGCTATTCTCATAGTTACATAATTGCTAGGTTTTCAGTAATCAAGACATTTTAAAAGTATTTTTTGAAGAATATTAATTTATTTTAGTGTTTTTATATAAAAAATAATTTTAATATATTTTTAAAAAACAATCACCATTTCAAATCAACCCGAAGGCAATTATTGCTTTCAAAATTCATGTACTGGGGTTCATTTTGTTGGCAGGTAGCATCTGTGCGCAATCTCTCTCTCTCTCTCTTGTACCGTGAAATGTAATACTGTGGTCCATATATACTCCACAATATTGATCAAATGAGTGCAGTATATACCATTAGCGACATGACAAAGATCAACAACGCATGGTGTGTGGGCACACCACAGTTGTTTTTTTGTAGACATGTGATGATGATTTCCAAGCACCATGCGACTTGCAACCAGCCAACCACCTAGTCTTGTAACTGTCAACATACTATTTCTGGTTAGCCAGGACACTTTCTCAACTTTGCAACTGTAGGCATGACTTTGAGAAAGAAACTTGGCTGCCTCTAATGAATTTTTGCTACGTAAAGTTCCTATTTTAAAATTCTTAAATAAAATTTGGTTACTGATTGAGAGTATTGATTGCAAATTTGATCTTACATGACCGAGGAAGGAAAGGAAAGAAAAGATGACGGTGATGCGAGAGAGAGCAGGGGAAGGATCTAATTTCTCAGATGGGCTTGACTCCGGGCCTAGGCCTAATTCTTTCTACCTTTCCAAGAAGAGACTTGCATGTAATTTCTTGGAGCCCCAGAGGCATGAAACCTAGCAATTGAGACTTGGACTCAACGAAACCTTGGAATTATTGACAGGATGTATGAATGATAAGAGATTATCCTTTATGAGGAAATTCGGAGCTCATTGGGCCTTTCATTAAAATAAAATAAAATTATAAAGGGAGAGAGAGAGGGGGAGAGTGCAAGACTTAATCTCAGTCTAGAAAGAAATACAGAGATTCAGCTGGCAATTTGTTCCAAATGCATTGATTATTACAATCACTCTGATATTTGAATTGAAGAATGAAACTTGCGGTACAAAGAATTATACAGGTAGATCAACTCAATGATCCACCCGCCTAAATGCAAGAGAATGGAAGTGTTGCAGATCTTAAACTGCACGGGCTCCTTCCAATGTACTCCATAACTGGGAACACTCTCCTCCCTCTTCTTTATTCTTCCCTCGTGCGGACAAGAAGCCGAATGCTGAGCTTGGAGCCTGCATGAGGTCCAAAGTCACATGCGTGGTGGTGCCGTTGAACCGGCCCCAATTGTGCAGCTCGGACAACATTTGTTGCTGATGGGTTATGAAAAAATTGGAGCTCGGTAGTTGGGACTCACCGAGGTCTTCCATTGCATGGTTGTGCGAGTGTTTTTCAAGGATAAGCTGCCTAGCTAGGATGGCTGCGCGGTGTTCTGCGATCAATTCGCGTAGCGCAGCACTTGATTCCGAGGAGAGATCAGATGGAGAAACCCAAGAATCAGCCTTGGATGACAGAAGAGAGAGAGCACATCCTGTCGGTGACGTTATGTATGGAAATCTCCCAGCTATCAACTTGTCTGATGAGGAGGAAATTGCATATTCAGATAGTTTCATGTTCATAGATTTTCAACTGCATTATGTCCATATCAATGCAATTCCACTGATGATTAATGAAAGCAAATAAAGCATAAAGAAACACATTTAATCACCAAAATCACTTGTCAGCTCCCCCTCGGAGTACACTTCTACTTCAGCTAATTAATGTAACACATCTGCATAATAAGGTTTGCCAAGCAATCTCTGCAACTCGAGCCTTAAACTTAACCTAGTTTGCATCCTCACCTTCCCCGTTAGGTTAGGCGAAAGCCAGTAGTTCATAATTGGAGGTTGAAAATTTAAACCTCTGCTCTTCGAATGCTCAAGGGGAAAAGGTAAATCTTCATAATCCAACATTGATATAGATGAAAGTTCTAGGATTTAAACTCTAGACTGTGTCATCATAACTCATGAAAGCAGCAACCTTCTTTTCCCTTCTAAATCTCTTCCCTCCCTAGTGTGCCCTATGAACAGAGTTTAACCCAGGTCAATTGATATCATCCCAGTTCAAAACTAAGTAGTCATAATTGCACTGATACCATACAGCGAGGCTATCCAACCAGCCTAACCATAACTAAATGCGAGTATTCCATTGATAATTTAATTATTAAACATAAAGTTTCCTACTTTACTGGCTCATCTTTTTGTGATGGGCATCCATACAAGCAGTCTCAAGTACACAAGCAACAAATGTCATGAAAGGAAATATTGCATTATTATCATCTTTTTATTACAAGGAGACCCTCACAAAAGCAGTGCTGGAGCCCTTTGATTCAAAATCTGATGCACCTAATGGATACTTCATTTTTATATTTTCTGCTTCATGTTTGGAATCATTTTTAAACTAATTAAATGTTGGACTTTAAAGCTAAAACATGATTTGAGAAATAGAAGGGAAAAACGGGGCCTTTTCATTTTCCTGATCGAACAACAAAAGGGTTTATTCCTGGAGAATCTTTAAAAAGCAAGCTAGTCATCATCCTCTAACAACTGAAATTGAATGACTTAGAAAGAATTGTAAAACAAGGCAAAACTGATTTTTTCTTCAAAGAGCTGTAAATAAAATTGCATAAAAACAAGTTAATTTAAAGGAGATCACATACGTACCATGAGAAGAATTCCTTGAAACAGAATCTAGAGAGCCCTTTCTTCTTCTTTCATTGTGCCCTGCCAATCTCCTCCTGCAACTCCTCTTTGCATCATCAAATTCTGAAACTACATGAAACCTACAAAATAACCAGCCAAACCCACTTAATTTAGTCTCATCACAAGCCCATCGCGCAATTACCATTACAGGTTAAAATGTTGCTTTACATCAAATTTTGTAAAGATGAGAGAGCTGAAGAAAATCCCAAAAATCCAGGAACAGTTACTATAGGTTAAAACAAGACAGCTGACTGTAATTGAGAATCTGTGAGAAGCGCCAGTAGGCCCAGTACTACCTGCTACACTGCTGACAGAAACGCTGCTCTAAACCTAGAACAATTACTTTAGCAGCCTTTGAGTGCATTTCACATACTTTGTGCCTCCTGTGATAACCCTTAGCATTTACCAAAGCCACATGGCACCCCTCCACCTGACACCTCGGCACATTCACCGACGAGGAAGAGGAGAGTTCGTCGTTAGCACCACCACCGACGGTGTAGTAGTGTTTGCCTCTCTTGCCTGCAGAGAACCCACCAACAACGTGTCGATCACTTATTGGGTTGATATTGTTATTACTAGCACTGTCTTCAAAGTAGTGTCGCTTCCCTAGCTTTAAGCACATTAGATGCGGGTCCGGGTGCAAGATGGACCCGTCTCCAGCATAGGGAGAGAGCTGCTGATAGCTGTTGCTGTTGTTGTGGTGGTAAAGCCAACTGTTTCGGTTCGGAAACAAAAATCCATGTGCAGAATTGGCTTCTGGGTGGGTGGAGCTGCCGTTCTCCACCACACTAGCGGTGGTGGTGTTAGTAGTAATTCCAGCAGCAGCAGTAGTGTTATTACTGTCAACCAAGTCAAATCTGGAAGTATTGAGCTCCCATATGTCCCAAGCAAGATTTGCATGATCATTTTCTTGACCTTTGTTCCCGCCATTTTCCATCTTTCTTTCTATAACAAATTTTGTACTGCTTCTTGTTTCCAGTGTCCCTTCTCTCCCTTTCCAGGACAGTACAGTTGTATGGGATTTCGCTGTTTTTGAGTATAGGAAAGATGTAAGGAAGAATGTCAATTGGTAGAGAAGTTGTTGGGTTTATTAATGAAAGAAGAAAGCAGTGAGAGAGACAGAGCATTGAATGAATGAAAGAGTGTTGGCCTCAAACGAATGACAAGAGAGCTCATCAGCTTCGAATTTAAAAGCTGTGATATCACAGAAGAAAGTAAAAGCTACAGAGATGGCATGTGTGAGAGAGGAAGTGGTACACGTGGGGAGATTTAAGAGGGGACTACCCAAGTGCATTCAAGCGTCAAATTAGGAGAAAGAATCAGTTCTCGTTACGGTATATACAGCATGTTTGCAATTATGATATTGTTTTTTATTTATAAATATAATAAATTATTTTTTTATTTTATAAAATTTATTTTTATATCAGCATATTAAATAATTTAAAAATATTTTAAAAAATAATTTTAAAGAAAACATATTTAATTGTTTTCAAAAATATTTTTGTACTGTAAAAACAAATACTACCATACAAATAGATATTTTACCTCCTATTCAAACAAATTTTTTAAATACAAAAAATTGAATGTGCAATCATTTTTAACACATTTTATACATATAAAAAATAATAATGAATTGATATATATACATATATATATATATATAATTAAATAAATTGATAATAAATATAAAAAAACCATTAACATTAACTAAAAACTAAACTTAAAAACAAAAATATAAATTAAGATATTTAATGTTATATCATGAACCAATCCGATTGTATTTAATAATTTTTTTAAAAAATAATAATTATTAATTTTAATTGATTAAATAATCATAAGAAAGTGATTAAATAAAATTTAAAGAAAAGAGAAACTATTTATGGATGCACAAAAAGATCATGTTATAATATTAAAAAAATAATTTTATTTGAAAAATCAGGAAAAAATTAAATGATATTTTATCATCATGCTGGATAGGAGCTATAGTTGACAATAATAAACGGGCTGTGTCACGGTGCTTACTTTAAGATCCAGGTGATCTTTTATCGAGCCTTGTAAACTGGGGAAGATCAAGCATCATTCAAACTGGTTCTAGCTCTCAACATGTCATGATTAAACTAGTTATATTACCCGTATAATGCTGCGGGTTAATTTTTTATATAAAAATTTTTAAAAAATATTAAGATTTAAATGTGTTAGGTTTTTTAGCAAAGTTATACCTAAAAGTCTCGGGTTTAGCTGCAACGCCTGACCTAAGAGTGATATTTATAATATTAATAATAACATTAAACTTGCATGACTCAAGTTTAAATAGGTCTAGCTGCAATACTAGACCCAATAGTCTTGGATGTGGGTTTGGCTGCAAAGTCATATCATAAAAATGTGATAATTAAATAGATTAATTAAAAAGAAAAATACAAAGAAAAAAAACAACAGGAAAAAAAAACTAATGAAGAAAATAAATCTGAATTAACTGGGTTAACCAGTCAAACCTGAGATCCGTGTCATGATAGTCTGATAACTAAATAGAAAAAAAATTTAATATCAACAAACTAAATAAAAAAATTAATTAAAAAGAAAAAAAAGCATCAGCCTTTTTACCATGAACTGCACTGTGCAGTCCACCGTGAAAGGCATAAAAAGAAAAAAAAGAAAAATAAATAAAAATAAAGGCATCAGTCTTTTCACCGTGGACAACATACAATATAAAAAGATGAAATCGAAAGAACAAAAATAATAAGGAAAAAGAAAAACAATCTGAATCAACTGGGTTAACCCACCAAATCAGGTTAACCCGTCACACCTGGGATTCGTGTCATGAAAGTGTGATAGCTAAATAGAAAAAGATTTAAATAAAAACAAAAAAAACACAGCTCAGTGTTTTACTGTGCAGTGCACAGTAAAACACCTAGCACGGGATCATGGGGGAGAAAGTGTCCCACTATGTCCTGAAAAATAGAAGATCATGGGTGTGCCTTGTAGCTCACATACTTGACTATAAATAGTTGTTGATGCTCTTAGATGTGGAGATAGAGATGCATGTAGAGCACGAGATTAGAGAGATTAGCTTGGTGTAGCATGCAATCTTTGTGCATTGCACACATACGGATTTGTGTATGGTTTCATTTGTTTATGAGATCAATACAGGTTGGGAAAGAGTTCCTATAAAGTTTGTTGTACACTTTGATTATCTTATTCTTCTTGTGTATTTCGCTTGTCTTCTAACTTGGGAAAGTGGGGAAACCTCTCGGGTGAGGGAAACACTTAGTTATTAGGCAAACACGAGTGGGATTGGCGAGGAAAGGCTGAGTCTAGCGAGGGACTAGGCTGCCGCACGGGTTTATTCGCAGAGCGAAAAATTACCCCGTGACAATTGGTATCAGAGCGCGGTTGCTTTCTTGGCAGAACGACGAGAATGATTCTGTTGCTAAATCAACGGATTGATTTGGGAGAGCTGCTGCTTCTGCCGATGGAGAGGCAGATTTCAGCGCAATGATCAGCGACGAGAATGCTGATGTTTCTCTGAACAAATCAAAGGGACTGATTTGGGATAAGCATTGCTACTGCCGATAGACTGGCAGAAACTTTGGAGCAGAGTGCAATTTGCGTTCATGACGAAACGATGGGCTGTTTCGTAGCGCGGACGATGGATGGTTCTGTGGGGCAGATCGAAGGGTTGATTTGTTTGAAGCCATTTTGGGGAAAACTTGCTAGCGTTTTGGGCAGTGATGGTGTTCAAAGGCCTGAGAAGTTTGGTGGCTTAACTAATCTATGGGTGACGCAAAGTGATGACAAAGGGATCAGTTCAAAATAGGTGTTGATTCAGCCATCAAAACTTTCGATGGAATAGCAAACTTGAGAGCAGGGGCCAGCGGAGGGACTGCTGGGAGTTTCTAAGTTTTCGTCATGCGATGGAATTTCTTTGTGTGGGATTGTTGCCTAAAGAGGGGAAAACTTGATGATGTCGGTGTGGAAGATGGTGTTGGGGATATGGCATACGTAAATGTTATGCGTTTGCTTGACGATCGAGATGGAATTCAGTCATCATGGGCCAGCATATCGATGAGGATGTTGTCTGGCCTTGCTGCTTTGTGGTGCAGAACTTGGGGAATTTTGTGCATCTTGACGAAGGAATGTTTAGGGTGGTAGAAGCAAAATTCAACGACGAAGTTGAGGAAGACTTGGTCGAATGGCCAGATGAATCTGCGAAGATTTGTTGTGGCTTTGCTGTCTTGAGGGAGGCAGAATTGATGTCTTCGATGGAGGCCTTGACGATGGACAGTGCAGGGCGAAAAAGACAGAACAGTGGCTGAGATGGACTCTAGTCATGTTGGGACCAGAATTGGAGGAGTTTGATAACTTTGACGATGGACAGATCTTGGTTTAACTCTAGGTGTAGGGATGCGCCAACAAAAAACACACTGCATGGAATTCGGCAGCAATGGACAACGGCAGCCTTGCATGGGCAGAGGAGAATTCGGCAGGAAGAGTTGATTGCTATACGACAGACAAGTAACCAATATTTAAATTTTATTACTTGCAAGTGGAATACGGGACAGTTAAGGAATTGTGGGTTCGTATGGGAGTTCATATGATTCTTTGATGGGGTTTTTGTATGGTTGTATTTGGTGAAGAAAGGGATGGATTCCTTTGGTGCTAGGAGTGGCATCTAAACTTTGTGAAATAGGCTTGCGAGTATGATGTGTTTGACATTTGTGGAAAACTAACGAGCCAAAAACAGAATGTGTCACAGCTTGGCTTTGAAACAGGTTGACGAAGATTCAGTGGACTGAATTTGTTGTTGAATGTAGGCAAAGCTAGAGGTTTCGTGGGGAGAAACATGGAGTGTGAAGAGGAACAGATGCGGTGCAAGGGTACTTCGAATCTATCTAACGAGGGCGTCGGGTTCTTTTGGTGGGGGTGGTTTGTAACAGTGTTAAATGTGCACGAGGTGCACACTTTGGCAAGCTGTCCAAAACAGTGCCTAAGGGTGTTGGCAGCCATGCCAACAGTTGGATAAATCGGCAGTGCAGATTTATGCGGTTGTAGGTTCATCAAAGGAAAATCGCAGTGCAGATTGTTGACGAACATGGGCTTGACAATGGAATGTCCAAGTCAGGCAGGAAAACTCGTCAGGGGCATAGGCTGACGAGAACTGGGGCTGTCAAGGAATTCGGCAGCGAAGACATTGGCAGCCTGCACGCAGATGCGAATTCGGCAGCGCGCAATGGCTTGTGCAAGTCATGGTCTCGACTTGGCACGATCTAAAACTTGGACGAAGGACTGTCCAAGGCATACGAGTGACTCAACATCTGACAAAGCAAGAGCTGGCAGATGGGGCTGCCAAGTGGGCATGCAGAACGTAGGTTAGTGGCAGTCATGGTCTTCCTAGATCATAGGGCAGAACGTGGATGAAGTGGCAGCCTCATGGGGGTAGAACGTGGGAGCATAACTGGAGTGCTCTCCAAGCTGCTGAGATCATGGAGATCATGGGGGAGGAAGTGCCTCACTATGTCCTGAAAAATAGGAGATTATGGGTGTGCCTTGTAGCTCACATACTTGGCTATAAATAGTTGTTGATGCTCTTAGATGTGGAGATAGAGATGCATGTAGAGCACGAGATTAGAGAGATTAGCTTGGTGTAACATGCAATCTTTGTGCATAGCACACATACGGATTTGTGTATAGTTTCATTTGTTTACGAGAACAATAAAGGTTGGGAAAGAGTTCCTATAAAGCTTGTTGTGCACTTTGATTATCTGATTCTTCTTGTGTATTCTGCTTGTCTTCTAACTTGGTAAAGTGGGGAAACCTCTCGGGTGAGGGAAACACTTAGTTACTAGGCAAACACGAGTGGGATTGGCAAGGAAAGGCTGAGTCTAGCGAGGGACTAGTCTGCCGCACGGGTTTATTCGCAGAGCGAAAAATTACCCCGTGACACAGTGCATGTGCCTAACCTTACAAAACTGCATGTGTTGGGCTATTTTTATTGAAGCCCGGACATGATGCGCCACCCAACCAACATGCTTGGATTTTTTTATTGTAATTTTATTATTATCATTTAAAAATTTTATTTTTTAATGTTGGCACATTTAATTTATTTTTAATTAGTCTTTGTGATTTATTTTGTTTTTCTTTCTATAAAGTTATTACAATGTCAAATAAGCATCATGTTATTTTATTACTGTTTGATTTTACAAATATTTTTTTTTTATCTTTCAAGTTGTCTTTAAACTTATAAAGTTGATCACGTAAGATTGAATTAACTCTTATATAATTTATTTCTGCTACAAAACATTAGCAGCTACTATCAATGTTCTTTTTATTTTAAAAAAATAAATCTAACCTGCAACGTAAATCACTCTAGCCAACAATTTAATTCTTCACTACTGAGAATGAAAAAATAATTAGTAAAACTTTGGAATTTGACGTTAAATTGTTCACACAATAATGAAGCATCGAACCTTTGTTTCGGGAATATTCCAAATTTTGGTACGTTCTTTACCGTAAAAAGAAGA
>Ga0325404_1003342_pt1 | contig 17124 bp, 10 predicted proteins | sample PopdelMetagenome_18_FD_205664 | JGI IMG/M metagenome (GOLD analysis project Ga0325404, IMG submission 205664) | Populus deltoides microbial communities from Bellville, Georgia, United States - Xylem-Control-R1 | ecosystem: Host-associated > Plants > Phyllosphere > Stem > Wood/Secondary xylem... | reverse complement strand
AAATATAAACAATCAAATGTATAAATTATATTACCTATAATATTAGAATTTTGTCATGTTATTTACTAATTTTGTTATAAGTGTAAATATTATATATGAGATGTTGTAATTTTGTTTTTGTTTGTTTGTTTAAGTTTGATGTAAAAACTCCAAAAAGTTATTTTGGTACTCTTTTAAGGAACTTGTAATATATTATTGTAATGCATATAATTATATTATTTTCATATATTTAATTGAATTAGGAATTATTGAATTATTATGGCACTGATACGAAGTTGTTAAGAATGACCCTGAGTATATGTTATGAAATCATTAGTCTAAGAAATGTTAAAATTAATTAGGGTAAGTCTAAGGGTACCTGTGTGGTAATGGAATTATATTGTAACGTGGTTTTATGTAGGAAATAACAATATAAAATTTTAAGTAGGGTTTTGTATCTCAAAATTATTAAAAAGAATTTTCTTAGTTTTATATAGCAAGATCATTAGTTGCAAGCAAATAAACATTAAACATTAATATATAGAATTATAAATACAAACTTGTTTTCATTAAACTTAATATCAATACATTGAACAACAATATTTTTTAAAAAAATTTAAGGGAAATAATAATGTTATTAAACTTAAAATACTATTGTTTAGAAATATATTTAAGTACGTATATTAGTTTTTTAAATTCACATACCATGTGCTCCGTTTCTTTAACCCTCTTTGATTGATTTACATAAACTTCTTCTAAATTCCTATTTAGAAAGGGTAATTTTCATATTCGTTTGATTTGATGTAACTCTAAATTATAATGATTTAGAGTAATCTCTGTGTTCTGCTGGTCACACCCTCAGGTGAAATGCTGGCGGCTCCTCCACAAAAGGACAACTTTCCGAAGTGCGAGGCCCTCGCTATCCGCCGAGACAGGGTACAGGCATCCTCTTAAGATTTGGGCTTCTATATTGAAAAGGTTGGGAAGCCCGGTTATTAGTCATTGGGCTTTACGAGAGCTCATGTTCCGCCAGCTAGCTAGTCCGAGAGATACGAGGCTTTATAATGAAAACAGGAATCCTTGATTTAGAAACGAGATAATCATAATCCAAGTATAATATCGTCCTAATATTTTAAAAACTTTTGATTAATTTTCCTGCACCCGCAAAAGTATTATTTTAACTATTGGTAAGAGTTTATTATTTCAAAAAAACGGTATAAATAACAGTTAAATTAATTTATCAAATGAACTTGAGCCAATAAAAAATAACACACACACACACACACATATATATAATAAAAATTCAATCTAAAAGAAGCTAACTATAATATTCATGTATTTTTATAATACCAAATTATTTGATTATCACCATGTATTTTTATTTTACTTTTATCCACATAATTATATCTTTTTTTATTATAAAAAAATATTTAAGAAAATGTTTTTAAAAAGGAGGATATTAATATTAGTTAAATTACGGTTCATTAATTCTGTCCACACAATTATTGTCAATATGCACAGTGTATCTTACCATTTAGATGTGCAAGAACTCAAATACAAAAATTTAAAATCTAGGAACTCAATTTTGTTTTTTTTTTCCCTACCGAAAGTACAGGCACTGAATTTGGCGATTGATGTCGTCGATTAATACAGTTAAGGAAAAGAAAAACCAGAACATTTCCGACCTGCGGGGATTCGAACAGCAACCTAAGGATTTCGTCATCGCACCACCGTCCTTGCTTTACCCACTGAGCAAATGTCGTCAACCCGGAGAGCCTGTTTTGTTTTAAACATATTAGTAAGAAATTGAAAGGTGCTGCTGCTGAATTCAGGCAGCGATATTCAGCATGCAATTTGATACCCACAGGGGAAAAATCCAGTCTTGTATATCACCAAACGTACAAGTTGACAAAATTCTTTGATTAAACCAATCTCACACCTTTACAATGATTCGATTCGATGGTCGAATGTCCAAAGGCCTACATGTATATCATGAATCGGTGAGACAAAAATATAAACCAATGAACTTGTAATGCACAATCAATCACAAACATTTACATTTAACTAAGAACTCTCATCTTTTCCTATCAATGTGAAAAAAAATACCCAGTAAAGAGAGGTAAATCATGACAACAAGGACAGTGCATCTGTTTTCAGCAAGAAGTTATCCTGTCTTGGAAGGATGTGACTTTTTCCTCGCAAAAAACAATAAAAATCGCGGGAACAGCGATTTCTTCTTCTTCCTTGGAGCCTTTACTTCTGGAGAGGAATCGGTTCCAGCGTTACTTCCAGGTACATTTGATTTTGGATTTGAAACAGAATCCACGGCGGCATCCAGTACACGATCAACACTCTTTGATTCTTTCCTGACCTCGAAGCTTTCCCTTGGGCTTTTATTGGGGTTTGCAGCTCCCAGACCAGAATTACTAGCCCTACGTCGTTGCTCATTCTCAGCCCTCCACTTTCTCAACTCCTGTTCTACACCCAACTTCCCTTCCTTCGCCTGCTCAGCCTTATCCAGTGCAATTTTCAGAGCTTCCTTTCTTGCGGTCATCTCTTGATTCACTCGTTCCAACTTCTCGGCGGTTCTTGACTCTGATTCCTTGGCTGCTTCGATCTGAGAAATAGCAGTTGCTACCCTCAGGTTGCCCTGCTCCTCTGCTTCATGGGAACGCTTGCTGAGCTCATAGTACTCTTCTAGAGAGAGTGTTACACTGGTAGGTAAATCCACATTATTGGTGCTTTGAGCTGATTCACTCTCTTCCAAAGCTTTGATCGCTGCTAAAGCCAATTTTTCAGAGGCTCTGGCAGCTTCTATTTCCTTTTGAGCTGCAAGTAATCTACTCTCCATCGTACTTGCACCAGCTTTTGCTTGTTCTGCTTCTTCCTTCGCTTTGCATAGCTCTTCATGAGCCATTTGAGCGAGTGACTTGGCCTCATCAGCTGCTTCCGCTGCTAGTTGCAGTTGCTTGGGAATCTCAACTGTCTTTTCTCTGGCTTCTTTCTCTTCCATCTGAATCAGGGCTATTTCTGACCTAGTCTTGTCCAGCTCAGCCTGAAGAGCAGCAACTGTTACTGAGGCCATTCCTTCTCTCTGCTTAATTGCAGAAAACAATGATTTTTCTTTTTCCAGCTCTGTTTGTAACGATATGGCAGCCACCTTCAAGCAATTTACTTCTGCAGTTGCTTTCTCAATGTTGAGTTTTACTTCTTCCAGTTCCTTCTTTGCTGAAGCAACTGCTGCTTGTATGTCGGTGTGAGTTGTTTTCTCTGGTTCCTGCTGCTCAGCTTTTGGTTTTCCTTCAGTTCCCTCCTTTGTTTTAGATTCCATATAAGCTGCTAGTTCAGCTTTCAAATCAACAAGCAAAGCTGAAGCAGTGTTTAGTTTTGATTTGAGATCCTTTGCTGAAAGAATTTGTTGGTTAAGTCTTTGGAGCTCCTCTTCTGCTTGCTTTAACTCCTTCTCCCAATGAAGAGAATCTTGCTCCTTGGCCATAGTTGCTCCTATTCTTTGCTCCTCTGCTTCCATATGAGCAGCATGCGCAGACTCTAAGGATTCCTTGGTAGCAATCAGCTCGATTGTAAGTTCCTCTACAGTCTTCTCAACTTCCTTGGATGCAGAAACAGCATCTTCAGCTTTTTTAACAGCTTCATCTTTCTCACTGACCAAAGAAGCATATTCCTTGTGCAGTGCTTCCACCTCATCATTAACAGTCTTTAGTTCTGACACCGCAGCTGAGTACCTGGCTTTAGCAACCTCAAGTTGTGCCTTGGCTGCAACACTAGCTTCATCAGCAATCCCCTGTTCCATTTCCTCCACTCTGAGCTTGGCAAGCTCAGAATCTTGTTTTGCCTGATGCTCTTCAGTCTGTGCCCTCTCCAGATTGAGCTTTAGCTCTTCAATAAGTCTCTTAGTGCTGTCCAGCTCCTTAAGAACTTGTATTTTTTCCTCTTCAGCAGCCTCTGACCGTTTCTTGTACTCAGGCATCTCCACCTGTACCGTCTCTAGTTCTTGGTCTACAAGTTTGCGTCTCTACAAAGTTAGAGAAAAGGCCTACAAGTTAATAATTATCCAGATGGAAAAAATGTTTTCTGGCGGAGCACAGTCATCAAACGGATGCAATGATTGGAAGCAAATAAAAAAGAACTCAAATCACTAGGCCAGCACTTAATCCAAGAAGAGAAGCTTCCGATTCTTACACATGCAAAAAATGCACAGTTAGATAAGATTCCCTTTTGCATGAATATCTTCATTTCCACTTTCATTTCCAAGAAACAGTCAAATATGAAAATATTTTTGAAAATAAAATGAGCAAAGAAGCAGTTTGCAGCAGCAACTCTTAACATCATTTTTTGGAAGCAAAAGGGAAGTCTTTGCTGAAGTGATGATGCATTCACTACTTTGATAAGAAAACATTTTGGATTTTCCTTGTGGAGCATCACCAACAGCAGCGTAAGTGATCGATCATACATGAGAATATGCTGATGTTTTCAGTCGAAAACTAACAACATTGAATGTCTAAACCCAAATCCTCTACTCTCTTCTATTGCTGTATCAAAATGATGCGAAGTGGCTTCCTTCATCACACTAAAGCTTTCATCACAGACTCAAGGGTACATTCATCTTAAGCCTCCTCAAATGACAACCTCTTATGAAAATAAATAAATAAACCATCAAATAGATATCCAACCTTTCCTAAACCACTGGTGCAACCGGAATTCCCATAGGCTTCAACACACACCAATTCAACAACACATTCTTGTTTCCGATATGCCATTTACAATGTAGATTTCTATTAAACACAGACACGGAGATTTTCTTTGCTGCAAAATCCACAAGAAGATAGGGAAACAACAAATATTGTTGCCCTTCTCTTTATAAAAAGTATTGGCAAGTGCTTGATCGAATAGTGCTGAAAAGTAATTATCATCAAGAAAATGCAACAGGGTGTGTGACATCAATGACAATGGCAGATTGATTGTACCTCTACAGTCTGGATTCTATGGGCTTTCCAATCAACAATTCCTCCAAACTTGGAAACAGCTTCTTTAACAGATTCAAAAGGTGCTGCCGTATCAATTAGACCTCTGTTCATGTCACTCTGCTTAAAAAGTCGAGGAGAATCAGTAGAATTCGGTGTCCTGAAATCAGGACTGGCAACCTTTGCATGAGGAGAAGCAAGCTCATCTTGCTGCACTCTAACCTTTACATGGGGCAGAGCATGTTCCTCGGATTGTGCTCTTTCAATAGGAGAGGAAGTAGCAGGTATACCATCATCAACATGGACATGAGGACTGCTGATAGGATCCTGAGGTTGCCGTACACCAGAAGAATGAGGTACGGGTTCAGTTTTTCTTTGAGATTTCTGTCCATCTGAGGAATTCTGTATGTCTTCGGTTTGCTCTTGATCTTGTGGACCATTCGAGGAAATTTTGACGCCTGCAGTTTTCTCTCGAGATTCATCCTGTACATTCAGCACATTTTGTGTTGCTTCTGATTTGGAATCATCCTTCAATGCACCTTGGTGGTTTATCTCTGTTTTATCAACTGAATCGTCTTTCATGGCAACTTGATCAAGTTCTACATTTGCATTTGTCGCATGGCTTGATGAAGCTTCACCATGAGAAGGACAATTATCTTGGGATGATGAAGAAGGTTCCAGAGAAGATATAACTTCAGTAATTTTCACATCCTCCATCAGAGAAAAAATTAGCAATCAGAGCCAGAACGGTATCTGAAATGAACAAAGAAGAAGAAAAAATTAATTAGCCAAACACCAGCACCAAATATCTCCAACAAATTCAGCAGCAAAAATACATAACCATTTTAGAATTGAAAACAAAATGCAAGACCAGATTCAAAATGCAAAAAGCTCTAAGATTTTTTTTTCCTCCTAGCAGAGATATAATCTTCTAGCCAGAAATCAGGCTAATATCCTCAAGCAAGGATTTAATTAATCTCCGACTATCAAGTAAACAATTTAGACCAATAATTCTGCGAATTCTTCATTTGGTTGCTGAAAATTGCTCTAAAGAGAGTAAAACAATTAATAGAACTGTAACAGCAACCTTAAAACTAACTAAACTATTGGTTAAGATTATGCAATATCATTGAAAGCTCAGCTTGACTCGAGAAATTTAATGTGAAAATCATCAAACCGAGCTTCATTAAATGATTTCCAAAAACAAAACAAAAACAAAAACTTACTCAACGAAGTCAACATAGGAAAAGAAACTAAATAAAAATGAGAAACTGAGAGCAATCGAATAATAAAATTTCAAGCTGATTTTGGATTTGGAAGTTCTGACTGGTTCAATATAAAAAAATATATATAAAAAAAAGGAGACAAGAGAAAGAAAACAGAGGAAGAAAAAACATACCTGGTCATAACCATCCGTGGGTCGAGTAATAATTGAAAGGAGTTTGATTCTCACGTAAGCGAAAAATAGAAATGGAACCAAAAATAGAAATAAAAGAGAAAGAAACGGAGAGGATACACGTGCGTGAACTGGAGCCTCCTTCGTCTCCCAGACTAGATCCATCTGTCTCCCCCTCAAGTCAAGTCAAGATTAGATTGTTTTTTTTTTCTTTTTTTAGTCTATTTTTTTCTTTTTATTTATTTATGGAGCTAGTGGTGGATTTTTATTTGAACATTTTCTTCTTCTTCTATAGCGAGAGAGAATCTGCGAAAATAGTTTTTTCTTAAAAAATAGAAATCAAAAGTTGTTTTTAACTAATAGAGTGTTTGAATATTTGATAAAAGTTATTTTTTAAATTATTTTTATTTAAAATAAAAAATTAAAAAAATCTTTAAAAAATTGTACAAAACTACACAGCTTATAACAACTCAACTCAACTCAACTCAGTTTTTAGTTCAGCTACTGGCCGCAATTTTCCCCTCCTATTTATTTGTGTACTTGATTTTCTATTCCGTAATTAATCTCCAAGGAAAAGAAATACCGTTAACAATCGCAATAACAGTCTGGATCGCTTTTTAATTTAGTTTATTGGGAGACAGGAACGCTCCTGTTGTTGTCAAAAGACCGAAATACCCGTATCACGTTTTTTTTTTTTTGGTGACCATGACCTCTTTGCAAAGTTCCTTGCTCGGAGTTCTGTTGTGGGGACAGGAAGGCTAGCTGTCTCACATATTGATTTTTGGGTTACATGTGGTCAAGGTGATGAAAATGTCTAGTTTTATGGCAGCCTTGGATAAAAAAAAGGGTTTCTGGGTACAAAACCATCTTCCCTGATTTTTCGAGCATCACAACAGTTAATTTTTCTGGAGAAGCAAGCGACGCATCCACGTCTAAAATAAACAGCGTGTTATCTTTCTTTCTTTTTTTAATAACTTTTTGTCCAACCAATAATAAAAAAAAATAATAAAATGCGCCTAAGCCATCCACGCCAAGAACATATCAATATTTTTAAACCCGGCTTAAGACCCGAGTTATGGATTTTAATCAGGTTATTAGATTTTAATCGGGTCATCCGGATCAATTTTATTTTTTATATAAATTAAAACCATATCATTTTAGTAAAAAATAAAAAATAATCAATGGATTTCAATCAGGTTTTTACCAGGTTTTGTCGGGTCAACCAGGTTTTTAACTATCCCTATTTTTTCATAAACCCGGTCTTATTCTATCCCTGGTTCACCTGAGTCCTGGTCAATCTATCGGGCCGAGTTTTAAAACTATGGATCATATGTCTAAGCTTTTATATATATATATATATATATATATATATATATATATATATATATTAGTTTTATTATTATTTTTTTTTTACAATTTCATTTTTCATTTTTTTCAATTTTAATAGTTTTTAACAATTTTTTTCAAATGTTTATTAAATAAAATATGATTTAATTTTAACTCAGTTTACTAATAAAATTCCATTATTATTTTTTATGATAGGAGATATTCTTCCTTAGTAGCCATATTTGTATTTTATTTTCTCTTTAATTTTATTCAAATGATTTCCTATATATTTTTATTATTGTTGTTTTATTAAATAAAACATTGGCTCCAACAATAATATTATTAAATATAATCAAGTTTATGATGCATGTTTCAAGATAAAAGGTTTACAATCACATATATCTTTTAACTTTTTAATTTTATTTTTGATTAAATATCATTTATTTTATATTTGATTTTCATATAAAATTATAGCATTTTTTTGAATATGTGTAACTTTATATAATATATTTTTTTCTTTGATTTTATTCAATTTCTTTCACGCGCGTGCTTGTTTTTATTACCATTCGATTCAATAAAAATTCTATTCTTAAAAATAAAGTTATGAAACACAACTGTATACTTGACATGAGTAGCAAAATCACATATTTTAATCTACATTTATTTTTTAATTTTTTCAGTTTAGTGTTTAGTTAATGTTAACAATTTTCTTTTTTTATGTTTTATTGACATAAATAATTGTTTGATTAAGTAAAGAATTTATTCTAAGGAAAAAATTTATTAAACACGACTGGGTATATGATCCGTTTTGTAAGATCAAATATCATAACCTACACTTATTTCTTGAATTTTTAGTTTAGTTATCTTTAATAATTTTTTTATATTTATTGGCATGTATAATTCTCAATTTATTTAATTGAATATATACATAAATTTTTTGATTTACAATATATAATTTTCTTTATATCCAAAAACATGTTGGAAAGCTTGTATATTTATTTTTTTATGAAAAAAATATCCGACTCGTGGTGAAGCACGAGTCAAATAACTAATTAAAAAAAAATTAAAGGGAATGAAAAAACATTGTTCAACCACGTCTAATTCACTATAAATTACAATAATAATTCAAAATGTTTTATTTTTTATTTTTAGTTTGTTCTTTTTATCATTTTGATCTCTCAATCTTTTTTATTTATTTGTTCATGTGGAGTTATGTTTATTCGGATTCTTTGGACGAGTCTTATCTGCAGCGAGAGCGTTACGTTTGGGTTCAGAGATGGAATTGTCTAGGAGAAGAATAAGGTCACACTCCTTTTCTGTTTTCTTGATATTATAATTAATAATAAAAAAACAATGAGGAAAGTCGTAGCGTCTGTAGCTCAGTGGATAGAGCGTCTGTTTCCTAAGCAGAAAGTCGTAGGTTCGACCCCTACCTGACGCGTTTTGTAACAATTAAATTTATATAATTTTTCTTGTACGAAGTGAAAACAAGATCACTTAATACTATGATTATTTTTGGAACCAACAGTACCTTTTGCCCACAAAGGCAAAGCGAGTTTGCAAGACCCAGTAGGCAATGAGACTTTCTGTTCCAGCTTTGCCATCTCCGGCTCATAGAGCCACCAATCACCTCCCTGTTTCACCTAAACACCTCCAACAGTGGCCTGCATTTGCTCCAAAAGACAGCCTTGGTCCTCCAAATCCAATCCTTCCCTTTGCCTACCTTTTGTTTTAAAAATCATGTTACACCACTAATTAATGGAGTCAACTATGTTCATCTATATCTGTCTACCAATATGTGAATCCTACCTTTTTACTTCTCAACTTTAAACCTAAAAATATCCACTGTCTTAATATTGACTCTCTAATTTCCGGGTTTTCTCCTGTTGAGAATATAATCGTAAACCTACTGCAGCATTCCCCACTGAAAATATAGTCCTCCAATCGAGAGAGATTGCTGTCATATGCACAGATTACAGGTAGGCGACCACCCATAACTCTTTGGTTGCCCTGTCTACTTCCTATATGCAATATAATGTCGCTTGTTTCTTGTCCTTCCGTTCAAATCCAAATGATTATGGGAGAACAGGCTTACGTCAGATATCTGCATTCCACAACTCATTAGAATGTTTTCATATTATGTTTAACCATCACGATTTCGCCATGTCAGCCATTTTAGACAATGAGACCATCTGGAAGTGTGGACCTAAAAAAATTAGGTACACAACAAAATTAGATTTATTCAAAATTATTAAAAAAAAATAGTATGGATAAATTCATTTTTAAAAAACGAATTTAACAAGAGGGTTGGAATAAAATCGTTCACAATTTCGCCATGTCAGACTATTAGACCATCTCTCTCTAATACTACTGTTGTTGCAGCTTAAGCACCATATGATTTTCCATGTACACAACAACTAACGCCTTGTCACCAAAATACATTGTCAATCTGGAAATACTGCCTACTGTCTCATCTGTGAGTTCTTTTTTTTTCCCCTCTCTTTTATAACTCACTTTTGAGTTCTTAGAAGTATAATAAAATGGCACAAAGAGGCATCAAGATCCTGCAGGTTTGCTAATGAAATTCCTCAAATCGAAACATCTATGAGACCATAGAGTAATCAAAATGAAACAACTGAAGAGATATCTGGAACCATCGCCATCTCAAAAAAAAAAAAAAAAAAATTAAATAATAGTCTACTGATAATTTTCAATTATCAAAACCATTGAACTATACAGGCACCTCGGTGAGTTCCTCCAAGTTGAGAATCCAGTGCTAACATTTTACTCGCCTCTTTTACTGAATTGAACGTCAGTTTGTCCATTCATTCATTTTATTCTTTAATCAAAGTGAAATGTATCCCTTCTTTCATCTCAAGCTACTAGAGACCAAATCGATGAAAAACAATTTTAAATGGTGAAACTTCATATCTACTTGTCTCATGCAAAAATAAAACGGACAGTGAGGGAAAAGAAATGAATAGTCATAATCGCCAACCTGCTTCATAAATATAATCATGAGATGGAAGACGCAAAATCCCTGCTGCTAGCTCATCCCTTCGTACAGTCAGCCAGAACAATGAATGCAATACATCATACCTTAGTTATCTCATGAATGTGTTGAGAATGGCTTTTACCAGGTGGAATGAAAATCAGATCTTCCCAGCCAGATTTTTTCTCACTAATCTGTATCAGATCAAAGAGTTCAACATTGAATTCCTATTTCTTGCCGCCATACTTCATGCAAAATTTAAATGCATACCTCCATTTTTTTAAGAACATCCTCTAAACTTCCCACCTGTTCAAACAACAAACCAGACCATGGAAAATGTGCCAAGTGAATATCAGCTACAATACTTCTTTGGTATGAATATATGCTTTAGAAAATTTTATGTCTACAAAAAGAAAAGCACAAGGTATGAATATATGCTTTAGAAAATTAAGTACAATATTTAACAACCTTTCTGTCATGATTCCCTAAATATTATGAAAATCATAAGTGGTTTGACTTAACCTTTTACTAACTATATTTTTAGTGTAATTATTATCCTTTCATGAACAATATCTTGATTTTGACAATATGACATAAAATATGTCTACTCTATCAAATCATGTTTGTTCTCAACACTATAGTTATAGTTATTAATTATTTGAATAAGATTTAAAACTCTTTTCAAATCTCATTTTATTTTGCTGAGGATTTACAATCAATATTATTTGAAAACAGATAGAACAATTTTCCTAATTCACTTAGGGTGATGAATCATCTCTTAATTACTTAAATACCTTCGTATAGTTCATGTTATACCTAATATATATTCATTTGTTACCCATTAATGAAGACAACATATAGCAATATCAAAACATAACACTTTCTATTTAAGATAATTTTGTGATCTCAAGTCTAAGGATCACTTACACAACCGACACGTGAATATTTTCATAGACACAAGTGATCTCTTTATATAAAATTCTTATGCAAATCAATTTAGTGTACATTAAGCACCTATATATTAGTTATAAGCATCCATCAAATGAATATTTAATGAATATTAAAAATAAATATTTTATTAATCAAATGCATATTAGTCCTAAAAACTTTCTATTCACAGTAGATTTATTAATTGAATATTAAAAATAAATAAATTTTTATTAATAAATAAAATATATTTATATAAATAAAATCAATCAGATGTGTGAGCAGTTGATTGATTGACCACGGGGAATATATGCTAATAATATGATGTGACTGTGACAGTAAACCGACCGAATCTATGGATATAATCCACGAAAGATGGAAGGAGATAAGTTGGAATAAATTATAGATGCGAACGGAGGCCGTTAGGAGGAGATGTATATAAACCTTCCTTCTACGCTTCTGAAAAGCAGCAGGGAAACAATATCTTATAAACACCAACTAAAATTAATCCGCTACCTGAACCCTTTCTAGAACATGGGCTTTGCAGTCAACAATCACAAAACAGCCGCCATACCCAAGGCCAAGGGAGGGAATCGTACCCTAACCAAAGAGCAGTTAAAGAGTTTTTTCTTGAGACATGACACCAATCATGACAATCACCTCAGCAGGAAAGAGCTAAGGCAAGCCTTTGACGAGCTGGGGGCATTTTCCTCTTATTACAGAGCTGCCCGTGGGCTCAGCCATGCCGATGCTGACAAAGATGGACTAATCGGCATGGGTGAGCTGGATGATCTTGTCAACTACGCTTATAAACTTGGGTATACTGTTCATCATTAGAACTTAAAATTCAAAGCACCTAAAATAAAGGTTCTACCACTGTACTGCATGCCATCGTTCGTATAGTTTGCCTGCATCATCTTAGTTCCAGGTTACTGGAAATTAAGAAGAGATGACCTCCTCCTTTGTAATGTTCAAATTCCAATGGAAAGTTACTTGTGTGATAATATATAAGGATATGAATATATATGCCTCGTCGAATCTATGTTATTGTTTCATATTGTGTTTCTTATAAGCATGAATGTTTAATGAGTAAATTTCCAGGTTTAAAACCATCATACGCACATTTCAGTTTCAAGTACACAATTTTTTTCATACAAAATTATTCAAATACCTTGGGAACTCATACCCACCTAATTTATTAAAAAAATATTTTTGAAAAAAAAAACAATTTATTTTATATATTGTGTTAAATTTCATTTTCTTAACCTTTATTTTATCTTAGTAAAATTAGGTTAGGTTGAAGTTTTTTATTTGAGGGTACGTATTTCTGTTAGTTTGGGTAACAATATTTGACATACGGATAGAATGAAAAATAATAATTTATCGTAATTAAACTTATTAAAACATATTCAAACTAGATATAAAATATAAAAACAAATTAAAAGAATTTTCCAATAAATAGATCATAGAGATCAATCTAGTGAACAACATTTTATAAACTAATGCTGACATAATAAAAATCCGATATTGCCCACCAAAAGTTAAAATTATTGGAGGTTGGAAAAAATTGCCTCATAAAAAATGAAAAACAAATATTGCCCACCAAAAATTAAAAATAATCTATATATAGATGTATCAGACCCCATAGTCCACAGTGGAGTTTCCTCCAACCACTTGCGAATATTGAATGCTTGGTGTCATCATCATCAGCATACAGAGAAAAAAAAAATGGTGGCCGTGTTGAAAATCAATATCACTCGTTTATATCCATAAAAATCACATGTTACTCTTACATAAATCTCAGGCCCGGAAAATTTATATAATTAATTAATTTTAAAGCTTATAAAATTAATTAAGATATATATAAACTAACTTGAATATTTATATTAATAAATAAATAAATAATACTCATCTATAATTTTGCTACTGCCTCTTAATATATTATCAATTCAACAGTATTGTGAAAAATCAAAGCTAAATAATTTTTAATTAAAAACATATTAAAATATTTTTTTATTTTTAATATCAACATATCAAAATCATTCAAAAACATATACAAAAATTAATCTGATATTTTTTCAAATAAAAAACAATTTAAAAAATAAATTATAATAAAAAAAAACACTTACTCTATCTCTACTTCTAACACAGAAACTAAATAAGAGAAAGAAATTAAAAAATACATTTGAGAACCGAGTTGACCAAGGCATCGTTAAAGGCTGAATTTGTTAAGAGATTATCGATTACACATGTCCTTGTTTCTGTTGGATTATTTGACTTGATTTCTTTCCTGGTATGTATAATTAACCAATAGAGTGATCAGAGTTATATTCTTATACATTGTTTGACTAAATCAAGAGCAAACTTCAAAAGATATCTAGGCTTTTCCATAGCATATTGATCATGAGCTTCGGGAGCTGGTAAAGAAAAGCTTGGTTAAAGATCCGTGAACTCCTATAAAACAAGTCCTCTGTGTTGTGTAAAACACCCTCCAATACTTAAGTTAGGAAAGATATAAAAGTAGTGTTGCCTTAAAGATTATGTGTAATATGTAATTAATAAAGATGATAAAGTGTTTACAAAGTTCTTCTCAGGTTCTTCCTTTACCAAGATTCCTTTGTTTCTCTCACTAACTCCCAACTTTCCCTCTCCTTAAACCCTTCCAAATCTTGTATCAAAGTGTTTATCTCTTACTAATCACCCTTATAATATCCCCTCGAAACCGTTATTTTAGAGAAGATTTGAGTAGAAATGCAAGAAAATTAATGAGAGGATTACAGCTTAATCCTTCTCCCATGGCAGGCGGCCTCATTATATATAGAGGGAGATGAAATCTTTGTGTTTATTTTTAGTTTTTGCATTAGGCATAGTTTTTTGGGTATTTTAAACAAACTTTTCGGTTACCAATACAACTTACACCGTAAATTCACTAAATTTGCTTATATTTCACAACTATCTTTTAATGAAACTTCTTCCCCCATATATATACTATTTAAACTAGAGGTCTACAATCATTCTATCCAATTCAATACCTATTTAAATTCATTATAATATTTTCAAAAAAAAATCTAAAATTTTAGTCCAAGAATTACATAAAAACACTATTTTTGGATAGATTTTTCCATTGCAAACCCAAAATCAACAACAAAAGAATTTTTTAACGCAAAGCTGCTTATGAATTTTTTTTTTAATTTTCAGAAATAAATCAATAAAGTATGTTTAAATAATCTCAAAATCAAAATATGGTATTAAAATATTCCAAGAATCAAGAATTTTTATATTTGAGCTGTTGAATCTAATATTTGATGAAAAAACCTAATTTGCTGCCTAAACCCTAATTTCCCCCTCACGTGATTTCTTTGATTTTTTTTTTAATTGCAGATAACCAGGTCTCAAATAATCTTTCCTTAAAAAAAAAAAACTTTTACTGCAACTAAGTTCTAGATAATGACAACGATGAAATAACATTGAAACTAAAAGATAATTAAAGGGATATAACATGAATTTAGAGTTTTTATCAACTAATGCGAACTCTATGAATATAAAGATTCATAAACTCATAATCAAATCAATCCTTTCCAATAAAGCTAAATTCAGATTTGTAATAGAACTTGACATAATAATAACTTGTAACGAGATACTAAAACTATAGAAATCGAACACTCACCTAATGCCTATAAAGATATGTGAACGAAAAGTATGAAGATGTCACGAAACTTGGTTAATTATTTGATAAGTCATGGTAGTTCAATGAAGAATCAAATTAAGAGAATTTCCCCTCACACACATAATTGATTTTTTAGAAATCAAAATATGTCAAAAAATAATTAAATTTAAGTTAAATAACCATATTTATAATAGGTAAGAACATCATAAACAATGCTGGGAAAATAATAAAATATTTACAAATAAAATAGAAAAAAAAATCATAAATCAATTAGGAAACTAATGTAATTCCCGCATAATAGTTTCTGGACCTCATTGCAAGGCCTTACTGATGTTCGATTGATTTAAAATTCTAACCCAATATAAAATAATATCTGTAAAAACTTCTGATAAAATTGCAACCAAATCTAACTGTTAGATTGAAACTTATGCTTGTTAAAATAAAACTATGTATTAAAAAAATAAGTTTCTAACTATCAAAATTAATTAGCCCATAAAATAGATAGATCAAACCCCTCTTGTATGTAAATTAAATTGAATAAAGTATGATTATTACTTATTAAATATGTAACCTTTTTAAAATTTATCTTTGCCCAAATATTTTAAATAAACTTATTAGATATATCTTTAAGCTTTTTATTCCTTGATCTTGATCTTGGTAACTGATTTATCTAAAATTTCTAACGCATTATTTGATATAGTACGGTAAATTTTCATTTATACTTATGGCTTCGTGTTTCACATACTTCTGAAGGCAAGATGGCATCCTATATAGTTAAAGATTTTTAATTCATAGAATCAGAATCTCAAGTTTCTTTACATATATAATGGTCCTATTTTCCTCGGCACTTCAATCCACTGGTGTAGTACCAGATACTAGGACCAGATTGTGATGCCCTTCCTATCAATCTGTGTTTGTGACCAGTCCATGCAAAGAACAGGATTCTTCATCATGAAGGCTTAGATTCCAATTAATTTCTTCTCCTCTTTTCATTCTCTCTTTTCGGTGATTCTCGGAAGATTTTGAATAGTAGAGAGGAGTGAACTGAAATATGGAAGAAAAGACGTACAACATGTTATAAAAATATTCGACTCTATCCACATGTTGAGGAAGAGACCTGGGAGGAATGTGTAATTTACGAGTCCCCCAAGAGGCCAAGACTGTAGCACTTTTGAAATTAGTTCCAACGATTCTGGAAGTGACGATACCCAAGCACAGAATTTATTCAACTAATTAGGTCTCCTTTACTCAAAAACGAATATGAATAACAGCCATGTAACATGTCTCCCACCATTGATTAAAAAAAAAACAACCTGTTACTCGAAGTCGCCTGTTATTGTTTTTGAATCAGAACATGTTGAACAGATCATGAGCACTGCACATGCGTGTTCTGCGACAGACAGGGAAACGGTGACCGTATACTATTACGCAAAATATTTAATTATGTAATCAAGCCAATCAATAAAGCAGGATATCTAACGAGTCATGAATCTATTCCGACAATTATTCCCAACAGGATAAACATCTCTTGTTCTTGAAGTATAAAATGAAGGATGGGAAAGAATATCAGGTTATAAACTCAAAGTGATTAAGAAGAAAGTAGGGAATTGAAGGAGATATTTATCTCGCAACTTGAAAGTACGCATGTCAAGTTTACAATGGACTAAATAATCTCTTCTTCTTCTTCTTCTTTTCTAAATTACCGCATAAAATTAATTAATCAACAGTATTATTCTCGGCAGGTCATGAAAAAATCAAATGCTCGATTTTTGTTTCTTTATAAGGCTCTTCAAATTCACGTTCAGATCACTTTAATAAGATATTCTTATTCTGTTAGAAAGCATAATTAAGACAC
>Ga0325404_1003341_pt1 | contig 17124 bp, 10 predicted proteins | sample PopdelMetagenome_18_FD_205664 | JGI IMG/M metagenome (GOLD analysis project Ga0325404, IMG submission 205664) | Populus deltoides microbial communities from Bellville, Georgia, United States - Xylem-Control-R1 | ecosystem: Host-associated > Plants > Phyllosphere > Stem > Wood/Secondary xylem... | reverse complement strand
TTAAATCAGATAAGAATTAATTTTGTTAAGCTTATAGCGTGACACAATTAAAATTCTAGTGACATTTGCAATTAAAAAAATATAAAAAGCTATTGTTTCAAGATTTTAAAATAATGTTTTGAATAAATTTAGATGGATAGGTTGAACCTTCGAGAATTCAACTAGGTTTTACAACTTACTCCTCAAAGTTAATAGCTCAAATATTTGAATATACACACAAATATACATTAATAAATTAAAAATACAGTACTATTTTACATTCCAATACTCTTCCGATTTCTCACACGCCACAAAACCGTGTGTGGACACCAATATGATATCTGATTCCCCAACCCAAATATATATATATATATATATATATATATATATATATATATATATATATATATATATATATTCCATGCACACTCATGTACACGTCCCTGTTACAGCCTCTGATCCTTTGCTTACTCAACCTTTTTTATTCTTTTAAAAAAAGAAAAAAGATTTTTCAATTTCACTGTTCTTCTTTTCCCCTTTTACTACTACTATAATCTCTCTCTCGGTCTCTCTTAAAACCCAAAATCCATTGCCTCCCTCACACATGAAGAAAATGGTGACGCATGATCTTTCCTCGATCTCTCCTCCAGTTTCCCAAAGAACTTATCACCTCCTCCTCTACCTTTAAACACTTCAAATTCCTTGATATTATAGGACATATATATCTCGTTGTTTCTTTTTCTTGAATTCTTTGTTTTTCTTTATGGGGGCTGGGTCATCTAGTTTGGCCTTGGGAAACGAGGGAGGTTCGGTTTCTTCTCCATCAAGACCTAGTCTTGATGATGTCCCAGAAAGTTGCGTTTCTTCCATTTTTATGTACCTGGATCCTCCTGAGATATGCAAACTAGCCAAGTTGAACAAGACTTTTCATGGTGCTTCTTTGGCTGATTTTGTGTGGGAAACTAAGCTTCCATCAAACTATAAGTTTCTTGTCGAGAAAGTTTTAGGCCAAAGTCCAGAGAGTTTGAGCAAGAAAGAGATCTATGCAAGATTGTGTCGACCTAATTGCTTTGATAATGGCGCCAAGGTAAAGAATTTTGTAAGAAAAGAAATACTGCAAAAGGAGTTTATTAATTAATTATGTACTATATCTCTTTTTTAATGACAATTAAATTTTCTTGTGATTAATCTCTACAGCAAGTGTGGTTGGATAAAAGTAGTGGCAAGATTTGTGTTGCTGTTTCTTACAAGGCGTTAAGGATAACTGGGATTGATGATCGAAGATATTGGAATCATATTTCATCTGAAGAATCCAGGTGATCAGAGACTTATATATCCATTTGATTTATTTATTTTGTTTTTCATTAGTTTCTCTTATCCTTTTGTGGCTAGCTACATATATATTTGGATGGAATTTACATAGTTGAAATGTTTTATTTATTTATTTTGGATAGTTAGGGTTTATTAGTATTTCTTGATTATATTATTAAGATGTATTAATTTTAATTTGAGAAAAAACCCCCAAATAAAAAGATTTTCCAAGATTTATCTTTGGTATTTATGGTGCATGATCAGTAAAACCTGTGGGATTTTTGGGTTTAAATCCCACATAAAAAAACAATATGCTTAATTTTCACACACACATTCCATAATTGGTTGTTCACTTTTTATTTACTGAATATTCATGAATTGTATCTCTTTTTTCCCTTGAAGATCGATGAAATATTATTGCCATGTCTTTTTCATGGCCTCAATAAAATTATTATTTTTGCAAAATATCTAAAAAAATATCAGCTATTGGCTCGGCAACCTTTCAAATCTAATTTCAAGATAAAAATCTCAGCTATGAAAATAAAATTATTTTTTTATTTGTGAAATAAAAAGTGGACCAGACCTTTCCTTGATGGGTGAGTTTTGAATTCTTCTAGCCAATTAATTCCCAGAAAATAATGCAAACAGGTGACCAATAAGTAACAATGACTTGCAAATACTAATTCAACAGATGAAAATTTTTTGAAGACTTTATTCCAATCATTCAATTATTGGATTGCTTGTCTTGTGGGCTCTGAGGAATTAAATATTTTTTGTCCTTCTTTTTTCTTGGTAGATGCCTTGTGTGTATGGAACATGTCTTCCACTAAGAGATTTCAATCTAATAAATATTTAACCATAAACAATTTTACTATCATCTTAATTTGTTCATGATTGATTAGACAAGTATGATGTTGCTGTGGTGATTTCCCTGAGGATTTGGAATATTGTATATGGATCATGGAAGTTGCATCAATGCAAGCGCGCGCTAATGTATAACTCAATGTTTTTGACGACATGTAGATTCAACACAATTGCATATCTTCAACAAATATGGTGGTTCGAAGTCGGGGGAGAATTAGAGTTTGAGTTTCCAGCAGGAACATATAGCCTATTCTTCAGGCTTCAACTAGGCAAGACCTCGAAAAAACTCGGCCGACGAACCTGCAATGTCGATCGAGTTCATGGTTGGGACATTAAGCCGGTTCGATTCCAGCTTTCGACATCGAATGGCCAGCAAGCGTCATCGGAATGCTACTTGCATCAACAAGGAAATTGGGGGCATTACCATGCTGGTGACTTTGTTGTTGACAGCACAAATACTGCGCCATTGAAGCTCAGATTTTCCATGATGCAGATTGATTGCACACATACGAAAGGTGGCGTGTGCTTAGACTCTGTGTTAATATGCCCTAGTGAGTTCAGAGAAAAGCTGAAGCAATTTTAGACAAATTGTATCCTTGTAGATAGAAATGGTGAGATTTACATACGAGATATATATATATATATATATATATATATATATTAGGGGACAGCTCTAGCTAACAAAAGAAGATGGTGGGTTGTTTTTTTTGTAGTCCACGAGTATTGTAATATTCTATAGCAAGGCAATGTAAATTGGATTGATCTTCATTTGTTAATTTGTGACAAAATCATGAAGGATGGTTGTATTGCAGAACAGTACTATGTTGAGCTGTAGATATATTAAGGGGATACCTCACACCCCTTAATCCATGCGTGCTAATCACCAGCTGCTCTCTTTTGCACTTTTGTTGTGAAAAGATTCACAGGCCAAAGAATTTGAGGCAACAAAATCATGAACCCACCTTCTGGAGCAAATATATATATATATATATATGGTTTCTTTATCTGATAAGTTGTGTTGTTTTCAAGGGGATTCCACTGAGCTTGGTGGGCAGTCGAGGCCTGCTGGGTCATGTCGTGTCTTCAAATTTGGGCATGACAGCGATGAGTACGAGTGTGGTGACTGACTGCTAAGCAGGAAGACTGTTCCGTCACATTTATGCTATGTTGCCGTTCTTATCCACATAAGAGTTAGGGCTTAGCCATTTGTCCCCACCACTCCACCTCTGAAAAGAATTTGACACATCATTCTGACCCTCTTTTACTCTCTCTTTTAGAAGACTCCGTCGATCGTGTTTCTTTTTTAAAAAAATATTGAAGGATTTTCAGCCTATGATTTGAGAACGGAAGGTGGAAAGAAGTTTGTCAGTCTGCAACTTCTTTTTTGTGAAGAAAAAAGGGCGATGAGTATTTTATTTTATACTCATCAAGAGACATAATGTGGCCATCACATCTACACGTGGAGAAATCGTGCCATTAATTATTAACTGTATACTAAAAGATAAAGGGTTTTATTCTACTTTTTCTCACATATTATTATTTATTTTAGTAGTTTTTTTATCAATTTTTTTAACAAAAAATTATTTGTTTTAATATTTTTTTTATTAAATTGTCACACTCTCATGACATATATTGCAAGTTTAGCAGGTTAACTCAGTTTGACGGACTAACCCGGTTGACCCAAGTTTTTTTAATTAATTTTTTTTTAATTCATCATTTAATATTAGAATAATTAAAAATTAGATTTCATTATTTGTTTTGTTTATTTTTTATTATGTTATTTTAACCTCATGACTCGAGAATAGTACTTAAAGGATTAACCCCGAATAGACAAGGATTATTTTTTATCTTATTTTTTATTGAGTGTTTTTTAAAAATTTTATTATTCAACACTAAGTGGGCTTCATAGTCTATTTTGATTTGCTTTCTATGGGGATATTTTGGACTCACGATCAAGGTCACCAGTTTTGGCATGTTAACCCTGGTTAAATCGGGTCTTTTTTTATTTTTTTTCTAAGATGTTATCTCGATCTTATGACCCGGTTTATGGGTCCCCTGTCCCTTAATATTGGATTTTTTTTATTGGGTTGTCCTCGTCTCATTACCCCAGTCGCAGGTTTGGAGAGTTAACCCAATTGAATCGGTTTTTTTAATTGGTTTTTTTTTTTCAATTTTATCATTTAATATTGTGTTTGGGAATTAGATTTCATGATTTGTTTTGATTTTTTTTTTATTAGGTTATCTCGGTCTCATGAATCGAAAATAGTGCTTAATGAGTTAACCCGGGTTGACTTAACTTATTTTTTATGTTATTTTTTAATTAAATTTTTTTACAAATTTCATCATTCAACATTAGGTTTGACATGGATGTTTGAGAATTGAACTTCATAATTTGTTTTGATTTGCTCTCTATGTGGTTATCTCAATCTTATGATCAGAGTCGCAGATTTGGTAGGTTAACTCAGGTTAAATCAGGTCATTTTTTTCTTTCTATGAGGTTATCTCGGTCTGATAATCCGGGTCATAGGTTTAGCGAATTGACATGGGTTGTTTTTTATGTTCTTTTTTTAATTGATTTATTTTCCATGAGATTCTCTCGGTTTTATGACCTAGATCGCGGGTTTGACTAGTTAACTGGGTCGCTTTGTTAAATCCTTTTTTAATTAAGTTTTTTTCAATTTCATCCTTCAACATTGGTTTGATTGAGAATTAGGCTTTATAATTTATTTTGATTTGCTTTTTAAAAGATTATCATAGTCTCATAATCCAGATCGTGGATTTAACATGTTAACCCGGATTGACTTAAGTCAATCCAATACATTATTATCTTAATATTAAAAAAAATGTCATCTAAAATTTTTTTTGTCAAATTATTTCTTTATAAGTTTTATGGATTGCTTTTGAATCTGTAAATTCAATCAGATTACATCTAGTTATCTCTCACAAGATTTAAAAAAAAATGGTTAGAAAAAAAATATTAACAATATTTAAATAATTTTTTTATATTGAAGAAAAATTTAACCTGTTTACTCAAATAAATAGAATGGGATAAGATTGATATGGATTTTGGTCACAAATGACAAACACAGCGGCCATTCCCCCATAAATGACAATCACTTTCCAAGGCCTTCACATCTCCATAGATCAATCATAGAAGTAATGAACATAGTTCGACGCAAGCTGCGATTAATTTAGCACCAATTAGCAAGACTATGGCAATCCACCTAGACAGGGGAAGCGGCTCAAGTCATAAAGGTTTGTGGCCCAGGATTCCTCCTGTTCCAGCACCAGTAAACGACGAGAGCTTGAAGGGCGCCGGGATAGAAGAATCATTATTAGTTTAGGTGCAGGTTGATTTCTCTAGGGTTTTCATGCAAGAAGCCGAAGCTGCCCTAATCCCCCCTCTTCTTTATGTTTCCCTGCCTAAAACACCATCTTTGTAGCCCTATCAATAATTAATGTAACAGGATTGTAAAATGGTATGTGAACATCATCACGAACCACATTTAGATAAGCTGTTCAGTTCATGAGAAGCTTTAAATACAATATGGAGAACTCATTTAGATATCACATTAGCTGTTCCAGTTTTTTGTTCAATAGAATACACTTGCAGTGACTTGATTAAAAAAAAAAAACCCTCAAAAGAAAAGGGAGAAGGCCAAAAAAACAAAAATAGAAAAAACCTAATTACCTACTGAAGTACAAGTCCCTGGTATGTTGCAACAAATCCCATCATTAGAAAAGCTGGAGACAGGGTGGGGGGAAGCAGCTATTTGAATATTCTGTACAAATACAGATGGCCAACACTCGCTCATTTGAGAGCAAGCAACTGGTCCAACCCTGTTAGTCACGCCTTCCAACCATAACCCATGTTATCATCAAGGTCACTGTTAAAAAAACCATTTTCAGTGAACTCATGGGCAATATCACTAACCAGGTCGTCCTGCAGATGAAGATTTGGAGGCAAATCTAGCACTTTCTGGTTAAACCCACTGTTGCCACCAGCTGCTGAAGAATCACTGTTCGCAGCGGCTTTAAAACTGTTGCTCCGGCTTGGTGCAAGTCCTCCTGCACCTACAGACACAGTGGAAGCAGTTGGAGGTGTTGCCAAAGTGTTGCTTCCAAAACCCAATCCACTCCTTGTCATGCCACCATTCCCACTCTGTCCAGAGAGGGAATGTTGCTGGACTCCTCCCCCACTGTTATTGGACATTTCCTGCAACAGCTGGATCATGTGTGGTTGCAAGGCCTGGTTGCCTTGGGAGGACTGTGGAATGCTCTGTTGGAGTAAGCTATTAGAGCTCAATGAGCGCTGCTGCATCTGCTGGGGCTGTTGGGGAGGTAGATGTGGACTAGAAAAGCCACTCACAGGTAAGTTCTGCATGGATCCAGGTATGAAGTTAGCGGTTCCTTGAAAGTTTGAGGATGGACTCTGATTAGAATTATTGAATGGTGAAGCAGCCTCCTGTTGTGAACTGGAGTTTGAATTCATTGAGTTCTGCCTCCTGAGCAGATTCTGGAAGTTTGTTAATGCCAAAGCAGCCTGTGCTGGACCACTTAAAGCACCTCGACCAACCATTTGATGGTTGCTATTCACATGGCTGTTTATTCCAGGATGTAATGCCATTAGCTTGTTGAGGGTGTTTCGATCAGTTGGCAGACCTTGAACACTTGCTAACTGCTCCATTTCCTGCATTTTCTGTATCTGAAGCTTAGCTGCAGTCGCATGCCGAGGATAACTTTTCAAGCCCTCTGCAGGCAATGGTCCACATCAGGTCTCTATGCACATTATGTGCAAAACAATGGTTTTCTCTTGTAGCAAAAATTAGCAGGCAAAAGAAAAACAAAGTAGAATAGTCAAGGCGCACAAAAATGAACCACAACTTTTAGCTGTCTAAAATAAATATATTTATCAAATATAAGAGAAATGAAATCAAAATGAAACAGAACTTTTAGCTGTCTGATAAAAAATCATTGGAGGTGCAACCTTCATGTTGATAAAATGCAAACATTAGAAGATGTTATATGAAAAAAGAAAAAGAAAAAAGAAAAGAAAAGAAAAGAAATTCCTAGCAGCGGATAAATATGCCCACATGAAAACACCTTCGAAACTAATGAAAATTACAACACAAACCATGACAAATAATAACAGAAGAAAGTAGAAGCCAAAACAAACAAGCGCTCCCATTTTTTAATTTTTTTTAACTATAACTAGATATTAAACTTGAGAAAGAACTGACATGCATAACAATATATTATTCCCAAGGAACTTCCTAGAATATGGCAGGTCCAGAAATGAAGCCATAATATATAGGTAAAAACAGATAAATATAGTAACACCAGCCACAAAAGGAAATTACCAATAGGCCCAACTTTTTGCTCCCGGCAGAAATCAATCAGATCCTTCATGCTGCTGACAACCTCAGAGATCTGTAATAAATTGGAGAAAGAAATCATAAAACATAGATCAAAGTTTTCTATCAATACAGAAATTCAGATCCAGAAAGAGTGAAAGTTATACCTGCAGACACCTGACATATCTTTTGGAAAAACCCAAATCGTTCAGCGACTGCAACTCTAAACTCTTCGCAAGCTGGCGACTAGCCGTCAGAACCCTTAAAAAAATCAACAGTGGATTAGTATTAACTAACCGTAGTTATAATCCAATCCTGTGCAAACCAAATATTAACATCATATTTGATATAGCCTTCTGTTGAAATACAAAATACAGAGTAAATGAAACTACCAAAATAATGTACCCTTAGCATTTAAAGCTCATTCAAGAGTTGAGACAGGGTGTTTTATGAATGCAATGCCCAAGGAGAGCTACATGATTTTATGCTCCACCAAAACATAAAGATACAAGAGGGCCACGGTCTAGAATGGTAACAGTCACAGCTGCAAGTTCTAGTATACAGATTCAAATCTTGAGACTTCATCCAAAATGCTCAAGGACATAATCAATTCCTCAGTCGACAACTTCCATTTGAGCAGGATCAACATTAGATACCTCGAACACTTATTATATCGTAAGAGGCAGAAGGGCTGAGTTAGCAAAACAACTTAGCAAGTAGGAAGTTCTTGTCTATCACAACTCCAGGCACATAACAAATGCTTTTTTTTATTTCTGGACATAAAACCTCAAGGATGTGATCTGTGAGGACCTAGTCACTTGTGTTTTCAGTCAAACAGCTTCAGCCAGAAAGATTGCATAAGCAGCACCCAATTTATTAGGAAAGAATTAAGTGAGTGCTCATTTACTTACATATTGCTGTTTGTTTGCAAATCCTGTTGAGAAACCCCGTCAGATCCACTTTCAGCAATTGTGCTCTGACATTTCTGTGCAACCTGTAGCAACTGATTCACCTGCAAAAGCGTTCAGGTATTTATAAGTTAAAAATATAACTAGAATCTTCAAAATCTGAGGCTCAAATCACACTGATAACTGATGTTGAATCCAGTAATTCTTATCGAAAACTTCATAGCTGTTATAGATGATCAACCACACTTATCTTTTGAATTGCTTCACAGATTAAGAGTGTTCACAGCCACATAATCCAATTAACAACCAAGCTATGAGACAAGACATTATTGTGCCCTCTATTTTTCTATTCGTTTTCCCATGCTTTTCTCTGGCAGGTTAACAATGATGTATTCATCTCTAGGAAGCATTCCTCCACGAAAACAAAGAACTAGTGGAACTTTTAATGAACATGATGTTTCAAACAGAATACCTGTGGTGCAACCACCCTCCGTGGAAGAAGCTCTTCATGACGACGTACACAAAATTCCCAAGACAGTATCTAAAATGAATAGAAGTACTGGCATGTTATTAGGAAATTTAGAAATTGTCAATACTTGTATAAGAAACAGTTATCGTATTGACCTTTAAGTCCTGGGTGAATATAACACGAAGCTGACCCTCACGAACAACACGAAGTTGCTCATATACACTCTCTTGAACTGCTTTTGCATACTCCAGCATCATTATTCCAGAAGACAATCTAAGTTCACGTGGCATGTCCAAAAACAAAAGCTCATCAATGACACCACTTCCAAACTTGATTTCATTAAGTCTAGGGAGTACTTCGAAAGTTGCCTCTGCAAAACATACCCAACAACATGCGCAGTTATATCTCCAGAATAAATGAATCATAAGGATGCTTGATTTATAGCAGTAATGTCTAAGTTGAGTGTTGAACAGAATCTGGATAGTGGCCAAAGGAGTATTTTTATGGCTAACAAAAAATATGGAATCAATATGTTATCATGTTAACATTACAATCAAGAACATCTGTTGAATAGAACCAAAACATACATTTTAGCTTCTTTTTTTTCTCTTTGTTTTGTAGCTAACAAGCTGCAGATGGCTCTTTGATGATGTTTATACTTTTTTCATCAACCAAAATCTACATATTTGAATTTAATGACCTAAAAAAAGGTGGCTAGAAGATAGCACAACAAACCGCCATAAAAGCTCTGAAACAAGTCAACTTAAAACAGACCAGTGAGAATTTAAAACTGTGGGCTTATCCAGAACCAAGGAAAATAAAGATCCAGAAAATGGAACCACCCAGATATGTTCCATTCCTTTTCACGAATGATATATTATGTTCCCTCACAGCAGATTGTATAGATAATATACAAGTGCACAAAAGAACATACCAAGAGAAAACACCTAGATAAAAATAAGGGATAAAAGGTGGACATGTAAAATATTAGACCAGAAACAATTGTTAAGTGTCAAAATTGTATCAGTCTTGCCATGTTCCAATTCTTCACCCCCAGAGATCCAGATTTGGAACCCAGGCCTGAATCGTATCATTTCATGTCAACACAAGTACTTGATGGCCAATGGGAATATGAATTCTCAATTTGTATGTGAAAAAAAAAATGTAAGTCAAGATGCAAGATTATTCAATCTTTTTGCATTAACACTCCAATAGAAGAGCAATAGTTCCCCAAAAGAAAATTGAGGTTGAGATCACGCTTTTTTGTCTTCTATTTACCTATGCATATTGCATTGACTTTCATAAAATTGTGTTTGATCAACTCAAAGAGTGGACAGAGTTTGACAGCAAGTTTACACAACATACTCAAATTACAAAAAATTCTTGCACAAAGTAAAAGGATTCCATAAACTTAAGGTGCTAGATTATTCTCTAACATGCAATTCCTACTAAAATCAAGTCACTGGTTTTCAATGTCATTCTTTATGTTAACACGTTTCAAGAATTACAGTATGGGAATGATCTTGTTGAGGAACAACAGCCATTACTACAAAGCATCTAAATTCCCTTACCAAAACCTCTTCCAGACTTAGAGCCGCAAATGTCACACTGCCACACCTCCTGAAAAATAAGATAAAAGAAACAAAAGGACTATTATATGCAGGTTATGTCAACATAATGTCCATAAAGAAACAAGTGATTACTGAAGCTGCTATATTTTGCATTTGCTTTCAACCAACATTTGACCATGAAGAAATGGAAAAACTAACACATGCAACATCAGAAAAAATAAAAGGAATCCATGCACTTATATCAGTATGAAGCCCAATGACTTATTAGGTAAAAACCAAATAGAAGAACTGTCAAAAAAAAATCCTAACCATAGATGCCTGGGGGAAAACACCGAGCGCATGATGCCCAACATTGTCATATAATGACAAGCACCACCTTTTCTTTGCACGTGGAGAATAGTACTCTGCCACAAATTTCCGCCAATATGCAATAGTGTTCTCCTGTTAAAATAATAGAAGTACATTACAAGATTAAAAACTCATTTATGCTTCAGGAACCACTTAATTAAAATTAATTTATATATCGGGCCATAAATATATGAGCATACATATTTACCTAGGAAAACAAGAATAAGTATGAAAAAAATGCCACGCAAATTAGCAACACCAAAAAAAAAGATACATGCTACAAAGTTATCAAACAAAAGCAAGAACTTACTGCAAGGCGTTGTCGTTGATGATATAGATATTGCATCAACCGACGAGCACAGATACCCCCATCAAAGGGACGCTTCAGGGAAGATGCTGGTTGCATGGCCTGCTGTTGCATTTGCTGCCTCAACTGCATCTGCTGCTGCTGCTGCTGCTGCTGCTGCTGCTGTAATTGGGCTCTCTGCAATGGTGGCATGGATTGGAGAATTTGCTGTTGTTGCCTCAGTCTCTGTTGATGAAAAATGTTTTGTAGCTGTGGAATTCGGCTTTGCAACTGCATGGAGTCCTGTCTTTGCAGCAGTTGTTGCAACACCTGCTGCGGCAAAATATCTTCCTGCTTGACATCCAATCTTGGCTTCTTTTGCACTTGCGATAGATTATTAGGGTCTTGAAGGAAGGATCCCTGACCTCGTGGTCCCAAGGGGAGTGACATGCCCCCAATTTGTGATGTAGGCAAGGATGTGGCACTTGAAGCCCCATGTTGTTGCTGCTGATTTTGCAGCACCTGCTGGACATTTCGGTCCTGATGATTGCCCTGCTGCACCACCGAGGACCCATCAACAACTGAAGAGCCTGAAATGCTTATGTTATTGGATGAAAAGGACATAGGTGACGCTGGCAATCGCATATATGACTCTGTATTAATGCTTGCACTTCTCTGCAAATGAGGACCTCCAGAAAGTGCTGAATTTGCATCTGTCACCAAAGAACTCGCCCCAACACTCGGTCCTGAGTTTGCCACACTGTTCAAAACCACATTATTCATGTCCCCAGAAACTGGACCCAAAATGGGTCGCCCAGTTCCAGGAATAGAATTTGATGAGTTGCCAAACGAAGAGCTCAAGCGAGAGTTAACTAAACCCTTGGACTGCCCATCCCCTTGGAAGAAAATTCCTGAACTTGAGGAAGATTGGGCTAAACCTCCAGCCACTCGAGAAGGTGCCATACCAGGCACCGACCCTTGGCGGCCAGAATCTAAGTAGCTCTCCAGAGCCAGGCCTGACCAATTTTTCCAAAACTAAATATTCTTAACCTCCTGAGTCATAATAACATAAAAAACCAAAACCCACATCAAAAAAAAAAAAAAACCACAAAAGACTGCACAATATAATCAGCAATTCACGCTTCACCAACCAGATTTGAACCCAATATTTTTGTGATCGATTTCAGCTTTCAACAATTTCTTGTAGAGATCTAAAACAAACAATATAACTCTACATCAGCACTAGAAAAACGAAAAACAATAAATACTAAAACTCTCAATCAACACAATTCCAAGAACAAACTTACCTCGCAGGAAAAAAAAAACTAATTTTTAGCTAAATTTAGAAACAATTGCAACACTAACTAAGATCCAAAGAACTCCAAATTTAATTATCTTTTAATCAACCCCCCTTTAATCACAACTCAAAAAAACCTCATTTCCTAAATTATCCCCCAAAAACCCTAATTTTTTTAGCTCTCAGCTTTAGCTACAGCAACTACACTACCCAACTAAAACCCAAAAAGACTCTAACTTTATCACTTAAAACCCCTATAATCACTAATTATATGTATTGACAACTATGCAAGCTTAACCACCACTTAATTACTCACATTCAGAATCGAGAACTCAAAAAAATTCTTACTTTAATTAAAACCCAGTTCTTAATTAATTTTAATTATCAATTAAAAATCAAAAGATCAAAAGAGAAAAGAAAAGAAAAAACGCAAAAACACTTTGTTTATTTTAGCTCAAGAGATCGATCACAAAAATCTTAAGACTTAACAAAAATAATTTGAAAAAATTCAAGCAATATTTTCTTTTCCTGCAGAAAAAATAAAGAAATAAAAAGACTAATTAGCTACTGACCTTGAAACGACAAGCTGGATAAAGCAAAACGCAGAACCTTTTCGGCTAATTCATAAATGGAAAATCAGAGAGAGAGCAGAGAAGTGAAGGAACTGATTATATACCTAGCGGGAATTGAAGAGCATGGAGTGACCGGCTGTACTGGTGAACGAGTTGTGTTGACTGGTTTTGCCGGTGAAGAATGGACACGCGTTGGCTTTTGGAGTGGGTAAAGTAGTCGGTTTTTATAAAGCGCGGTGGCGACTCGAGGTTGGGAATGAGGTGGCGTGATTTTATCGGGTGATCCCGGAGGTTGAGTATCGTATATGATGAGGATGTGGAGCTTTTTGGTAGGTCTCTTTGAGGCAAATATCTAGTGTGGTTGGATACAGCAATTTAAAATTTTTGTGCTCCGGTTAGTCGTACACGTGTCGAATTTCAACATTTTCTTTTTTTTATTATTATTATTCTTTAACCGTCATGGGCATTTTCAGACCATGTAAGCAGGACCAAGTCAAGTCTAAGTCTCTTCATGACGAGTCTTTCATACTTAACCAGAATGCATTTATGAAAATTTAATTTCTTGCAATTATTTGTTGAATTTAATCTCTAAAAATGAATCTACTCGTCATCTAAATTGAGAATTCATAAACTTTATAAACTTGTTCTTGTAAATTTATTAAATTCTTGGCTTACCAAATAATGATAATCTTCCTTAAATATTTTATTAAAATTGACCTGTAAATAACATGGTATATATCGTATATATTTTTCTCAAAAAAATGTGTCGTGAATTTTATTATATTATATGATACAATCATAATTATAAAACAAAAAATCAATGATACACCAATCACAAAATGTCACCTCATTTAATTTAATAAAAAAGTACCAGTAAAGTTTTCTCAGCAGTAAATCTTAAAACAAAACCCCCCAAAAAAAACCTAAATACTTTAACAAAATATATTTCATAGCTTTGAATAGAATAATTACACCAAGTTGATTCTGTTGCAGATTAAATTTAAAGCGCGTATTTAAAATGCTTGTTAGAAGTCATTAAATTATTGCAATTTTATAGAGTTTTCTGATACTGTTTTTTTCCAAGATCAAGAATCGTTTTTATATTAACTTATACATCAATTTAACTACTTTTTTTCAAACAATTTTAAGAATCCATCTTATATTCATTCATTAATATTATTTAGAAGCATGATCGTGAAACTCAACTTAATCCGGTAAGTTGAATAAAAACCCAAGCGTTTTAGGGTTTGGTTGACTTCTAAATAGATAAAGCTTGAAATTGCAATTAGTTTGATTAAACCCAAGTGACTCAGCAGATCAATCTAAAACTTAGATGACCCGGCATAACTCGTATAGAATCTTTTTTTTATATTTTTTAATAAGTCCACAGAACATAAAATCAATTTACAAGTACTCAGCTCTGTATATATATATTTTTATAATTTATATCTACATTAATTATTTCTAAATTTTTTGATATGGAATAGTTATATATACAATCTGCACTAACATAAAATATTTCTTAAATTTTCAATGTCGGATAATTATATATATTTTATATCCACATGAATTGTTTATTAATTTTTTTATATGAAATAACTATATACAGCTTACATCCACATGAAGTTTTTTAATTTTTTATGTAAGATAATTGTAACACACTTCATATTTTATATATATCTTGTATTCATATTAATTGTTTCTTGTCTTTTTAATATGTGATAACTATATTATATTTCATACCTTATACTTTATATGGTCTATATCTTCATGTATTGTTTTTAAATTTTTTAACGAGCAATGACTATATATAGCTGCGTTTATATGAATAGTTTTCTAAAATTTTGATATAAAATAAGTATATGACATTTCATATTCATAAAAATTGTTTATTAAGATTTTCAAAGTAGGACAATTATACTTCATGCTTCATATTTTTTTTGACCTATATTTACATGTATTATTTTAAAAAAATTCATGTAAGGTATTAAAAATTCAAATATTTTTAAATTTTTTAAAATTGATCTCAATCAATTTGTGCGACATGAAACTCAATTATTTTACGTGTCAATTTAAAACAAATTTAATAATTATGTTCAAAAGAATACACTCCTCTTTTAAATACAAATTTCAATGATTAAATATGATGAATAACGAAAGAGAAAACCTTCTCGATCACTTCACCTGCAAAAATTTCATATATAAAAAATCTATTATAATTAGGTGCAGCTAATATTTGAGAAACGGATGGATATACAAAGATACAAGTAACTGAAAGAGGGTTGAAGTGACGTGGCTTGAAATTGATTGGGTGGTTGCAATCATTGCTTTAGAGCGAGTGTGTAGAGTATCGGAGCTTTAGATTTACTCCACACGGTTAAGGGATGGAGATGGACATATTGACACGTGCGATCTAACACGTGTGATAAAAAGCAAGCAAGCAAGCATTCACGTTTGGTCCCCACTCCCTGTATAATTTTTATTTGAATTTCAATCAACCCTTGAAAAGTTTGTTTTTGCAAATTGTAGCCCCTAAACTACAGTGATGTGTGAGATTATTGCCTAATTTACGTTTTTATCGAGTAAGAAAATTAACACCATGGACTTATAGTTTTTAAGCATTAATAGTACTAGAAAACACACTTGTATTTGACCACATTTATTTCAAAGAGGCTTGGTCATTCACTTAATATTTTTTAAGTTTGAATCTTAAATTTAGTATCCAATTTAATTTATTCGCTTGAATACACTAGATTAATATAAAAGATTTGCTTTTAAAATCTAACCCGATCTTTAATTAAATTCATGATCTAAGTGTGAGACGAACGAGTCAGTCACGAGTTAACGCGTGGACCATGATTTGAATCGTTTTTTAAGATAACAAGAAATAATATTTTTTTCTGTGATTTTTTTTAAAATATTAAAATAATTTTATCTCAATAAAAGAAATATTTTTACACAAAACTCAACCCAAAAAAAACTCTGCATCGACAAGTCATCAAGTTATGTAAAGAGTGAATATGATTTCAAATAATGCACGAACTAATTAGAAAATACTAAATTATACAACACATTAGCTCAATTATTAAATTATCTTTGATCTTCTCAACCAACATCTTGTTTGGATGTGAAACGAAATAGATTAAACAAGAAGATTAACCGTTCTAAATTATCTATCAAGCTAGTTGATTAATATTAGCACATTTTTTCATAGACTTGAGCAAATTCCAACTGTGTCCTCGTTTAAAATAAGGGTTCGTGGCTCCACGCTACCTTCTGTTTTTTGCTTAAAAAAGAAGTTTACAATGTTCTTTTTGCTAACATGGCATCATGCTTTAAGCATCCAAATGATGCCTTTGAACACACAATTGAACACGACAACTAGCTTCCTTAAAAGTGCTTCTGTGTTTGGTCCGCATGCACAAGCATAAAACAAATGCCTGGACCTCAACTAGTTCATTCATCATAGCCGTCCGATTAATTTACTTGTCTAGTTCTAGAAGCACGTTGCCCATACGCATATTATTTCTTCTAGTAAAGTGATACTTGTCCATAGTGGTTAGTGGGCTGTCTTGAATTCATCAAGGCGACATTAGAATAAAAAACCTTGCATGTGCGTCATGGTTCAATTCGGATCTATCAAAACAATATTAAATTAAAATAACATTATTTTTTAAAAAATTAAATTGAATTTTAACTATGGTGGCCGTCAAATAATCATATATTTGATTGAATTAATTTTTATTTAATTTTTTTAAACCTAACTTGGATCAATAAGATTTCAAGTTTTTCTATTTAATCAGAATGTTTGGGAATGTTGTTGCAATTGTTTTTTAAATAACTTTTCGTGTTAAAATGCATCAAAATAATGTTTATTTATTTATTTTTAAAAAATTATTTTTAACATCAGCACATCAAAATAATTTGAAAAAACTAAAAATATATTAATCTAAAGCAAATAAAAAAATAAAAATATTTAAATTTTTTAAAAAATATTTTTAAATGAATAAACATATTAATTCTTGCCGGGGAGTGGACGAAGGAAACTTCAGGCCATAGTTTTTAATTACAATCTTGACACTTAGCTTGTTTAGTAATATATAATTTAAATATTACGAGAATCGATTTAAATGCAATGCACAGTTATTCATGGACGATCCAATTA
>Ga0325404_1003338_pt1 | contig 17141 bp, 23 predicted proteins | sample PopdelMetagenome_18_FD_205664 | JGI IMG/M metagenome (GOLD analysis project Ga0325404, IMG submission 205664) | Populus deltoides microbial communities from Bellville, Georgia, United States - Xylem-Control-R1 | ecosystem: Host-associated > Plants > Phyllosphere > Stem > Wood/Secondary xylem... | reverse complement strand
ATGCCTGTGCTGCCAACTCATATTTCTGAAGATGACAGAAATTCACAGCATCAAAGCGAGCAGGTTTTTGCAGATGCCATCAAGCTTTTAGATTTCTGTTTATTTCTTTGACTCACAAAGATATGCTACTTTTGTGCAATTCACACTACACCCTGACAAATAAAGAAAGAAACAATCCTACTGGGTGTTCAAAAGTTCATACATGCAATGTATGCAACTTCTTCAGAAAATCTACAAACAGATTTATTTATTTTTTTGGAATTCGTCATCAATGGTGTATTTAGGCCTCTGGATTGTATCTTGTGCAGTATCATAAATTGAATGTGAACCTGCCCAAACAGTTCCCCTTTTGGGTGGTTAATTCTGTACTGACATCTGATTGTTCAAGTCAGGTGATTCGATTATCTCTTCTGTTGAAAGTACTTTTGGTACATTTCAGAATTGTGAAGCCAGATGAGGTAATGCTGGACTCTCAGGAGATGACATAACTTGGGTATTTTGGTAATGTGTTGTAACCGAAACCAAATGTATCATCACATTTTTAGCTTCAACTTGAGCAAATGGTTAACCCTGAAAAACTGTGGGAGAACTAAAACGTAGGAACATAGAACTTTGCAGACAATTTCATAGAGAAGTTTACAGCAAACAGCTGGTCAAAGGTCAGGAAAGAAGCAAGCAGAAAGGGAGGTAAACTGGTACATAATGATCACATAGGAGTGCTATCCACCTATAACATGGAGTATAATCATCTGAATATAATCTTCCCCTTCTTTTACTGCAAAATGTGGCAGTGAGACTAAGTATACAAGCAATGACCTGGAAAAGTATGTTCATGTCTGGCTGGTTTAAGGAATGGCAATTATAGCTTCTCTAAGCTAAAACTAACACCCCTAGATTTGCTCAAGAACACCCAGCAGCCATCTAAAGTAAAAATTACACTCAGCAGCTCTCAATTTTGACACAAAATGCGCTCTGAAGTCCTTCTGAAGAACTTCTGGCCTATTTTTTTTCGCAGACTCTACAGCTCTTCTTGTTCTACACAAAGTCTCTGTCGTTCTTCAAGTCTTCTTCAATTTAGAGTCTTCTGGTTGGCCTTAGATTAACAATACAGATTGGGTCTCTTTCAGTTCCGAGTTAGGACGGCAATGACAGCTTGAATACTAAGTTAAAGATGACAGATTCAGTGTTCAGGGTTTTCAGTTTCAGACAAACTGACATTCAAAGATGACAATCCAACAGTATCAGGATCCTGGAGCCGATCAAGGTGCTTTTTACCAAGTAAAAGAAAATACTCAATGTCGAGGAAGTTTTTGTAATCTACTTGTTTGAAATTGCTCCGGAACCAGCTGAAACAACAGATTCAAAACCCTCGGTGCAAAGCATGAACACTTACAAAATCTATAAATGACTTTCTAACTGAAAAATGTCAAGATATAATCCCTTAATTGGTGCGGAAGGAAACAATACAAGAAGGCCACACAAAATTCTACCAACACAGAGTTCTACATCACCACATAAAAATCATAATTCAAAATCTTATTAGGAAATATTTCTCTTCAATTAGTCAGCAGAAATACAAGCTGGGAATTTTTAAACTAAACAGAAAAAATAAAATTACCCATGCACCACTATCATCCTCATTCAAAAGCACCCAATTATTCCTTCACAACACTTTCCCTCACAACTATATCGGTAGTCGTCAATCTGCCCTTCTCCCATGGGAATGCTAAGCCATAAAGAATCCAAACATTTTCTCTAAGCATGGAATGCTCATCATTCCTTAGGTCCTTAATCCAATAAGTTACATTCCTAGTATTATTAATTAAGCCAGTTAAGCCAACTCTCATAAACCATCGAAGTCGAAATCAAATCAATAAAATTACCCAGCTCTTTGTTTCCTATAAAAACACTACCTCTTGATCCAGACCCCTGCATATTTGCACTCAAAAACACCACTTTCTTTAACGTTTTAGGCCAATGCGGCACCATTTTCTTTAACAAGAACATCGTTGTTTCAACGAAGGATGGATCGAACTTCATGTCGGATTTCAGAGGTACATCTCTACTTCTCCTTGTGCTCGACAATACCGCAGTTTTAACAGCGAAGATTAATTCACATTGGATACTATCGCCATCACCAATCATGAAGTTCAGCCTGGACACATGCAAACTCGAGGAAGAAGGGAAAGAGCAGAGCTTGATTTCAAGAAACTTGAGATTTCCAAACACCGTCATGAGGGCAGGGAATGCTGGTGGTGTAACGTGGTGATGAGACTACAAGCACAAGAGAGTATCTTCATCGTCATCACCACCGCCCTCGTTTTGACATAAGGATCTAAGGGAGACAATGTCGATTTTGGAGACGAGGGAATGCAAGTTCTTGCAACAGAGGAATGGCGAATAAGGGGTTTTAGAAAAATCTTGTTCATGGTTTCTCGTAATAAAAAATCAAATTTATAAACTTGTTCAATTGTTCATTTCCTACCATAATGGTTAAAAAATAAACTTAATTTCTAATTTTTTTAAACAATAAAGAAAATAATTGATTAATTAAATTAAATGAATCGGTTAATTAGTTAAAAAACAGCTATTGATTGATTTGACTGTCTAGATTAATTTTTTTTATATTAGTTTAATTTCTTGATTGTTTAGAATTTTATATTTATAAAAACATTGTAATTTAATATTATTAAAAAACATAAAAGAAAAACTAATAAAGCTAAAAGAAAAACATTTAATAAAAATATACATTCTTCTCAATTTTCTTCTTGTTTTTAAATTTCCGGCTTTGGATTACCGTTTTTGATCAAATACAACACATATCTTTCTTCCAACAATAGCTTCCCATATGAACTGGACTCCTTCATCTTAGCACTCAAAATCACTATGCTACGAAGTGTTTGAGGTCACTGTAGTTTTATTTCATCGTAAAAAGAAAACACAAAACTCCTAGTGTGTTCAGTTCAACCTCTTTCAATGCAAGACTAAGATACCCGATGGCAAATTATTTAAGATCCTACCCGCCATCCTTCTCATGAAGAAAATCTTGGGGGAAAAAATGAAAGTATCTGAAGGTATCTTTGATACTGAAAAATCCAACAAATGCTCAGAACCCTCACACGCTGCTATTATGCCTCCAGACACTAGGCTTCCGGAAGATGGACACCAATGACCATCTTTCTCAGACTCACTCTTCAATATAATACTTCTCTCTCATGCTCAGGACAACACCTTTATCGACATTAGAATTATCTTTTCCAGGGTTTTTCCATAACGAGCCAGGAAAGGGAGTATTTCTATGACTATCTGTCATACTCCATACCAACAGCTGGTCCTTGCTATAGGAAAAAGAATCTCAATCTTCTCTGCATATGGGCTAGCCAGTGGCCATTACTTATCTATATCGCCTTTAGTAAGAGATCCAGAAACAAGTTCATGAATATTTTCCATGTCTACTAGGGGAACAACGAAAGCGATGATAAATACAAAAGTTGTGGTCAATAAATTAAGAATCATCAATACACCAAACCATACAATGTGAAGGCAGTTTTCATTGCTTGTTATGCAACTACACAAGTGATTTTAAAGGCTTTCGTGTCTCTCTAAAATTATAGTCATGGTAAAATCTTGACTCCCAAGCACACAAATTCTCTATAATTAAATAAAAATAGATAGAAGGCTTGTTATTCGATAGTATATAACATGGCTTAGTTATCTTTTTCAGCTAATATCAACATCTATGAATATATTTTTATGATCTTATTTATCAAGTTTTAGTGTAATTAATTAGAAGTAATATTTAGCAATTTGTTTGATATTTCAGTAACTATAGTAGTCTAGTCTTTCTCTGCTGAAATTTCTTTCAAATAATCAAAATTATATTTTAATTTAAATAATAAAAATTGCCATGATAAACACTACATTATAGTCTCATACCTAGTTGTAAATATATTGTACTTCAAGAAATTAATAAAATAAATAAAAAAGGTAAAGTAATATGGAAGAAGTCAGTAGGAATGAAAAGTAAATACCAAAGGTTTCTTTTCATTAGGGGTAGCTAAGTGTAATCACTTTCTCAACAGGGTTTTTAGATGAAAAGATGAGAAACAATATGTAAGATACTCGAACATATTCCCCTTATAAAACCCTCTTGCGACCATCGAGTTTTAATCATCAAAATGTCATCTTGTAGTTTGCTTCACCATGTCTAGGAAACTTCTTGCAACTGAAAAGGGTTCTTTTGAGGTTTCAGAAAAACTTATTTGGCTCCTTTAACTTAGATGGTGCTGGAAGAGGTTGTGGGTTTTGGAGCTAGTAAAGGTTTTTGTGGTGGAGCTAGAGCTAGTTCTGGAGAAATTGTTGGTGTTGGAGGTGGTGAGGGTGCTGTCGGCGAGGCTTGAGATAGATTGAGTGGAGGGGCTGGTGGGTGTTGATTTGGAGGTGGTAGAGGTGGAGGAATATGTTGTGGTTCTGGTGGTCGGCTTAATGGTGGGTTCGGAGGTGGTTCTGGTGGTAGGCTTAATGGTGGAGCTAGAGGTGCATGAAGAATGGAAGGAGCTAGGTGATGATGGTGGACCAGGTGATGGAGCTAGTGGTGTGTTCAAATTACAAGAACTTTAGATATTGTAATTTTAGATAAATATGTACAAATTTATTATCACCTGGTCAGTACGATCCATATCCATATTCAAATATCAACTCAAAATAACTATCCATGACCGATCCGAACTCGATCACGTACGAATCTTAGATACCTGAACCAAACTTGATTAGATTTCGAGTATCCACTAGGTATTCATAACTCAACTGTATTGGCAGTGATCATCATTGCAGATCTAATGGCTGTCGGACTCCAATCTGGGTGTGCAGAATTAAGCAAGGCTGCGACACCACTTACATGAAGACGTTCCATTAAAGTGCTAGAAAGAAGGTTGAATTCAGTGTACCTGAATCAATGTAGTTAGACAAATACCATCAGTCCAAGCAGGAATTAAATGAGCATCGTAAACTAAACCTTCACCGTTAGAAATTCCATTAGCAAGAATCAACACCTCCAGCTTTCTTAACAGCCAACCCTTTTTCCACTCTTGCACTACTTCCGTGATCACAGACAACAATTTTCCCCTTAAGATCCAACAATTTTTTAGAGTTTTTTTAAAACTAGTTAGATACCGGAAGGGATGGTTCTCCCAGTAGATAATTTGGGGTTCAAAGAGGCTTAAAACAGGACGACTGTCACAGGGTAATTTTTCGCTCTCGAATAAACCCGTGCGGCAGTTTAGTCCCTCGCTAGACTCAGCCTTCCCTCGCCAATCCCACTTGTGTTTGCCTAGTAACTAAGCAAGCGAAATACACAAGTAAGAATAAGAATCAAAGTGCACAACAAGCTTTATAGGAACTCTTTCCCAACCTTTATTGATCTCGTAAACAAAGGGAACTTTACACAAATCCGTATGTGTGCTATGCACAAAGATTGCATGCTACACCAAGCTACCTCTAACTAGTGCTCTACATGTTCTTGCATGCCCCTACATGCTGAACATTCTCAACGCATGTTGCTGCATGCCCATACATGCCGCCCCCTCAACTAAAAGCTACAACAAGTATTAAAAGACAAGCATTTACAAGGCACACCCCCCATTCCTACTTTTAAGGAAGTAGTGGGACACTATCTCACCCATGTTCACCCATGAACATAGTGGCCCCATTATCTACCAAGTAGTGGGAAGTTTCCCCCCCCATGATCCCCATGATCTTTAGTAGGTTGAGAGCAACCCCCGGTCAGCCCCCATGTTCAGCCCCCATGATCCCATGATCTTGGATATTCATAACTGCCACTACCCACGTTCTGCATGCCCACTTGGCAGCCCCAACTGCCAGCTCTTGTTGCGTCATCTGGTGAGTCATTCACATGCCTTGGACAGTCCTTCGTCCAAGTTTTACATCGTGCCAAGTCAAGCCCCTGACTTGCACAAGCTGCTGCGCGCTGCCGAATTTGCATCTGCGTGCAGGCTGCCAATTCCTGCGCTGCTGAATTCGCCTCTACGTGCAGGCTGCCAATGTCTTCGCTGTCGAATTCCTCGACAGCCCCAGTTCTCGTCAGCCTATCCCCCTGACGAGTTTTCCTGCGTGGCCTGGACAGTCCATCGTCAAGCCAATGTTCGTCAACAATCTGCGCTGCCGATTTTCCTTTGACGAATCTACAACCGCACAAATCTACGCTGCTGATTTCTGCCCCTGTTGGCATGGCTGCCAGCACCCTCAGGGCCTGTTTTGGCCAGCCTGTCGAAGTGTGCATCCCATGTACATTGGACACTGTTACAAACCCTCTTTCACCTTTGCTATTTGATATTGCAACAGAGGGATTGATTATTTGTGCTTTTCCACGGAGCTTCAGCTTTAGATTATTCCAGGGGTATTGATCAGTTTAATCCTGGAGATTTTATAACCCATTTGCAGTACGCGGATGATACTTTGATATTTATTCCAAATGATTTCAATTCTTTAATTCATGCAAAGAGAATTCTAAGATGGTTTGAGATTATCTCGGGTTTGAAAATAAACTTTTACGAAAGCTCTTTGTTGGGAATAAACTTGGCTGAAAACTAGTCTGGTTCCTTGGTGCATCTCAAGTACTGATCATATTTGAAGAATATGGCGAGATGAAACAAGCACTGGAGAGTGAATCAACATGGTTGATTAACTTCGTTGATGAAATTAGACCTTGGAATACAGTTGATTATGCCATTGACAGATTGGCTTGGATATCAATTGTTGGGTGGAAAATGGAATGCATTGGCAAAATGCTACATGGCTTTGGCAGGTTAGTTCGCACCAAGAACGTGGAAATTTTAAATACAGTAATCAAGATGCATCTCAATGGAGCTGATTTCAAAATCAAAATTGGTGAAATAGACTCTACTCATTATCCACTCCCTGAATCTATATCATATTCCATGGCCAGTCTCTCAACCTACATCATACAGGATAAAGATGAAGTCTCAACGGAAACCTCAATTGGAGAAAAGCAATGTGGAATTACAGCTTTCGCAACAGCACCTTGCCATATCCAGTTCCAAACTTTGTCGTTAGTAAGATATCCGAGAGGTCTATCGGATCACTGCTAATTCGTGCTTCAGTCAGGTCAACAAGATTGGGGATGGAGGCCATTCAGATTTTCAACCGCTGGATAAATCATCCGAGCTTTATGAAGGATCTTCATGAGTTTTGGCAACAATGTTGCCATCAATTTCTAGGGGATTTCACTTTGATGAAAAAACTGAGTCTGCTATCGCACAAGATTCGGGTTTGGAATAACTAGCTTTTCAGGAACCAGGATAGCAGGTTGTTTGAGATGCGAAGCAAGATACAGATCCTTGAGGAACAGGGTGAATTAAAGGCATGAACTGAGGGTGAGCAAAGCAATCTAAATGACCTTATCTCTCAGGGAGGTCAGTAAACATGCAGAAGTTATTTGGAGACAGAAGTCTAGAGAGAATTGGTGTGATCTTGGAGACTGAAACACGGGATTTTTTCACATGGCAGCGAATGTTAGAAAGGCTAGAAACACAATCTTGAGAATTAAATTCGATGGTGTAGAATATTGAAACATGCCAGAAACAATCAAAGAAGCGGCAATCTCTTACTAGGGGTTGTACAAAACATATCACTAGCAACTATGAGAGATAAGGGCTTCAAGTCTATCACTATGTTGATGTCTCAACAGTTAGAGCAGGAGGCAACTATAGAGGAAGTAAAGCAGGTAGTGTGGGATTGTGACGGCTCTAAAGTTCCTGGGCCGGATGGTTTCACTCTTGCATTTTACAAGAATGCTTGGCATCATAGGCACGGAAGAACTGCGGCTGGTGAATGAATTTATCAGAAACGAAAAATTGCCTAAAGGTATCAATACTTCTCATGTAACTTTAACTCCTAAATGTAAGTCCCCTAATAGCTTTGCTGATTACAAGCCAATAAGTATGATCCACGGACTATTTAAGATTGTAGCTAAACTGTTTTCAGCAAGACTTAAACAAACTATATATGCCCACTATTACCACTTCGAATCAGACAGGATTCATTACTGGTAGACAGATTCTAGATATATGGTTATATGGTAGCTAGCAAATGAATTGATTCATAGACTGAAACATACTGGCAACGATGGTTTTATTTTCAAAGTTGACTTTGAAAAAGATTTTGATTTAGTATTTATGGGAGTATTTGGAGGAAGTCATGTCGTATATGGGTTTTGGGATAAAATGGAGAAATTTGATCTTGGAATTCTTATCACAATCAAGACCTGCGATTCTAATAAATGGTTCTCCCAGTAGAGAATTTGGGGTTCAGAGAGGCTTAAAACAAGGTGATTGTCACGGGGTAATTTTTCGCTCTCGAATAAACCCGTGCAGCAGCCTAGTCCCTCGCTAGACTCAGCCTTCCCTCGCCAATCCCACTCGTGTTTGCCTAGTAACTAAGCAAGCGGAATACACAAGCAAGAATAAGAATCAAAGTGCACAACAAGCTTTATAGGAACTCTTTCCCAACCTTTATTGATCTCGTTAACAAAGGAAACTATACACAATTCCGTATGTGTGCTATGCACAAAGATTGCATGCTACACCAAGCTACCTCTAACTAGTGCTCTACATGTTCTTGCATGCCCCTACATGCTGAACATTCCCCACGTATGCTGCATCATGCCCATACATGCCGCCCCCTCAACCAAAAGCTACAACAAGTATTTATAGACAAGTATTTACAAGGCACACCCCCCATTCCTACTTTTAAGGAAGTAGTGGGACACTATCTCATCCATGTTCACCCATGAACATAGTGGCCCCATTATCTACCAAGTAGTGGGAAGTTTTCCCCCTATGATCCCCATGATCTTTAGTGGGTTGAGAGCAACCCCCGGTCAGCCCCCATGTTCAGCCCCCATGATCCCATGATCTTGGATATCCATAACTGCCACTACCCACGTTCTGCATGCCCACTTGGCAGCCCCAACTGCCAGCTCTTGTTGCGTCATCTGGTGAGTCATTCACATGCCTTGGACAGTCCTTCGTCCAAGTTTTACATCGTGCCAAGTCAAGCCCCTGACTTGCACAAGCTGCTGCGCGCTGCCGAATTCGCATCTGCGTGCAGGCTGCCAATTCCTGCGCTGCTGAATTCGCCTCTACGTGCAGGCTGCCAATGTCTTCGCTATCGAATTCCTCGACAGCCCCAGTTCTCGTCAGCCTATCCCCCTGACGAGTTTTCCTGCGTGGCCTGGACAGTCCATCGTCAAGCCAATGTTCATCAACAATCTGCACTGCCGATTTTCCTTTGACAAACCTACAACCGCATAAATCTGCGCTGCTGATTTCTCCCCTGTTGGCATGGCTGCCAGCACCCTCAGGGCCTGTTTTGGCCAGCCTGTCGAAGCGTGCATCCCATGCACATTTGACACTGTTACAAACCACCCCCACCAAAAGAACCCGACGCCCTCGTCAAACAGATTCGTAGTACCCTTACACCACATCTGTTCCTCGTCACAGTCCATGTTTCTCCCACGAAACCTCTAGCTTTGCCCACATTCAATAACAATTCTGTCCATCGAATTTCGTCAACCTGTTTTAAAGCTGAGCTGCGACAACATTCTGTTTTGGCTCGTTAGTTTTCCATAAATGTCAAACATATCATACTCGCAAACCTGTTTTGCAAAGTTTAGATGCCACACCTAGCACCCAAGGAATCCGTCCCTTTCTTCATAAAATACAGCCATACGAAAACCCCCATCAAAGAATCATAAGAACTCCCATACGAACCCACAATTCCTCAACTGTTCCGTATTCCACTTGCAAGTATGAAAATATTGCTTACTTGTCCATTGTACATCAATCAACTCATCCTGCCGAATTCACCTTTGCCCATGCAAGGCTGCCGCTGTCCATCGCTGCCGAATTCTATGCAGTGTGTTTTTCGTTGGCGCATCCTCGCGCCTAGAATTCTCTTTTCATCACCATGATCTGTCCATCGTCAAAGTTATGAAACTCCTCAATTCTGGTCATTAACATTCTACTTCCATCACTACGAACCATCCATCGTCACAATGCACAGAATAGCCACTCGTACTGCCTCCAAGACAGCACACAAAATCATCTTCGTCGACGATTTTGGCTTCCCAGCCGAGCCCACTGAATCGGCTGCCGAATCTGTCACCTAGACTGTCCTTCATCAACGTGCAGACTCTTGAGAAATACCCCCACAGTACTGCCTCCTCTGTGATGCCTCCCCACCAAAGCAACACACCAAACTAAGTCCATCTAGTTCAGCTCCTCAACCAAATCTCTCCACGACTTGGCTGCCGAATTCTTCACCTCAATCCGTCCTCATCGTCAAGGTGTTTTGAATTCCCAACCTTGGGCAACAATCCCACACAAAGAAATTCCATCGCAAGAGAAAAACAGTGTAAATTTCAGTTTCGAACCCTTACCGATTTGCCTTCTCGTCTGACCTTCCATCGTCAGCAGCAAGTTTGGGCTCTCTCCTACCGAATTGCTTCTTCTATTTCACCCCAACCTTCCCATTTAGGCTTTGACGAAAACTTAGAAACTCCCAGCAGTCCCTTCGCTGGCCCCTGTTCTCAATTCTGCCATTCCATCGATAGTTTCGATGGCCGAATCAGCACCCATTTTGATCTGATTCCTTTGTCATCTCTTTGCGTCACCTATAGATTAGTTAAGCCACCAAACTTCGCAGGCCTTTGAACACCATACTGCCCAAAATGCTAGCAAGCTTTCCCCAAATGGCTTCGAACAAATCAGCCATTCGATCTGCCCCACAGAACAGCTCATCATCTGTGCTACGAAACAACCCTTCATTTCGTCAAGAACGTGAACTGCGCTCTGCTCCAAAGTTTCTGCCTGTCCATCGGCAGCATCAATACTTCTCCCAAATCAGTCCCATCGATTTGTCCAGAGAAACAACAGCATTCTCGTTGCTGATCATTGCGCTGAAATCTGCCTCTCCATCGGCAAATGCAGTAGCTCTCCCAAATCAGTCCGTTGATTTGGCCACAAAATCATTCTCGTCATTCTACTAAGAAAGCAACCACGCTCTGATACCAAATTTATCACGGGGTAATTTTTCGCTCTCGAATAAACCCGTGCGGCAGCCTAGTCCCTCGCTAGACTCAGCCTTCCCTCGCCAATCCCACTCGTGTTTGCTTAGTTACTAGGCAAACACGAGTGGGATTGGCGAGGGAAGGCTGAGTCTAGCGAGGGACTAGGCTGCCGCACGGGTTTATTCGTGGAGCAAAAAATTACCCCGTGACAGTGATCCTCTTAATTTCACCTTTGCTATTTAACCATTTTGTAGCATACAAGATGACTTCTCTTATATTGTTGCGGATGATCACTCCTAATTCCACCTTGTAGATGGGAATTAATGCTTATATCCTGAAGTGTAATGTTATTAAGTTGTACCATCTAAGATTCTAGATCAATCGAAGGATCAAAGACATCCTACATTGGAACCTATGTGGTAATATCAGCTGGTTTCTAGGCTGTATATTTTTATGAGTATCAGCTGATCTCTTGACACCTTGTTTGTCAGGAGGGATTGAGAGAAGGATGGATGAGAGGAGAAGGTTTAAGAGGAAGGGATTGGATATATCCTTCTTCTATGTAGAGTATAGTTGTCAAACTTGCGCCAGACATTGACTTGAAAAAAAAACCTAAATCATTAGGCCTAAATTATCGAGTTAATTTAATATAATTTTATTTTTTTAATAAAAAAATTCTTGAAATTGACTTGAATAGGCAGTCAAAATCATGTATGATCAGGTTACTATTACATGCACACAAATTGAGCCAAGGAGAGGCGGGTAGATTTAAATTGTTATAATCGTTGTTAAAACGCTTCGTTTTAATTATTCGCATTGTTGTAAATAACTAACTACAAGCACACGACTTGTGTGTGCTCTTATGCTACAATAAATGATTAATTAGTTAAAGGAAACGCTCTGGAAGGAATGCTGTATATATATGGCATAGCTGTAATAGAGAGGGAATTTATTGAAAAACATGATGAATGGCTATTGCCATTGCCCACATTGTTTTCACTATTACATTCCTTATTCTCCTTACATAACAACCTTACCTAAACATTGGATTCTATTCCAGTAGGCTCCATAGAAATATCACTTGTATCAACTGGTATCAGAGCTTGCGAACCTTGGACACTAGCCATGGTTCCAGACACCAGAGCACAGGATCTAAGGCGCTTGGAGGAGTCTCTTGAGTTTGCCAACAAGGAGCATGCAGTAAAATATGAGCAAGTAACCAAGTTATTGGAAGTGTATGGTCAGAAAATGGATGGTCATAAGGTTAATTTTGGGGAGATCAAACACTTGATCAGTGGCTTAACGTTCCAGTAAAGCTCTTTTCTGCAGAAGCTGAGCTTGGGAAGGGGTGAACCAATTGCTAACCATGAGCAGCCAGGTTGCTCCAATTGAGTTACCAGGAATTGTTGGACTAGGGAAGCAGATCAACATCCTCAACAGGTATATAAGCCTAGACGTGACTTTTCTAGTTTCAATGGAGACAAAGTCTATCAATGGCTATTCAGATGTAACCAGTACTTTGAAATCATAGAATTTTGGCATCAGAGCCTTATATTGGCATCAAAATTTTGTTAGGCACCGTCTTGAGGTCCTATGGAATGAATATATTAAGGCGTTGTGCTGTCGTTTTGGAGGTCAGAAGGACCCTCTAGAGGAACTGAAGGATCTTAAGCAAATGGCTGACTTAGAAACTTATATACAAGAATTTGATATACTGTGGAACAGGGCAGAGATGACAGAGAGACAAGCTCTGGTCTTTTTCCTTGGGGGATTAGAAGTTGAGATTAAGAACATGGTCAAAATGTTTGAACCAAAAACCTTATACCAAGCTTACAACCTAGCTAGACTACAAGAAAATACCATCAGTCACAAGTAACCCCATCATTCCTACTCAAAGAACACCTATAAATTACTAATATCAACCCACAGAAGCCTTTCCTTGCCCAAAACACCACTAAAACCACTCTCTTCCACAATAACAACATTGCAAAACCGATTCCATACCACCAGAAGACTCCAACCCCTGATAACTATCCTGTTAAAACACCTTACAGACCTACAAGGACCATTAGGAATAAGGAGCTGGATGAGAGGAGGGCGAAATGACTGTGTTTTTGGTGTGATGAAAAATTCATACCAGGACATCGATGCAGAAATAAAAGGGTGTATTCCTTATGTATTTTAGATGATAAGGATGTTGCAGAAGAAGAGGTCCAGGAAGCCAGCGAGATTGACCCTGAAACCTTCACACCTCAAATATCCATCAATGCCTTGGAGGGTACTTCAGGTTTTCAGACCCTAAGAGTGACTGGTAAGGTTGACAAGTCTCCACTATTTATCATGATCGACTTAGGAAGCACACACAATTTTATCAACACTCAGGTGGCCAAGAAACTGAGTTGCACTCTCACTCCAATTCGGCCATTAACAGTAGAAGCAGTAAATGGTGGTCAGATGACTTGTACCTATGTGTGCAAGAATTTTCTCTGGAAAATGCAAGGAGTTAAGTATTTTGCAAATATGTTTGTAGTGAAACTAAACAACTGTGACATGGTACTGGAAGTACAATGGTTGACTACGTTGGGTAACATCCTATCCAATTACAATGACTTATGGATGTCTTTTGTATGGCAAGGGCAAGACGTATTGCTGCAAAGAGATACTCCAGTTAAGCTCCAGACTATTAGCTTCGAACAATTCAACAGTTTGTTTAACAATCCAACTCAGCTCGTGGAGGTCAATCTTTGCAGCCTCAAAGTAGTAGAAGACAGTGATCATCTCATCAGCTCAATGACCACTACCCTGCAACCTAGTCTTGGGACTAATTCAACTATAGACGAATTGTTGAATTCCTACCAGGATATTTTTAAGGAACCGACAGGGCTCCCTCCCCTTAGAACGTATGATCATGTTATTCCTCTCAAGGAAGGATCACAACCAATCAATCTCCGGCCTTATCACCACACTGGCTTACAAAAAGATATAGTGGAGAAAATAGTAACAGAAATGCTGGATTCTGGCATTATACAACACAACACCAATCCATTTGCTTCACCAATGGTTTTAGTGAAAAAGAAAAATGATACTTGGCTATTGTGTGTGGATTACTAGGCTCTTAACAAGATGACGATCAAAGACAAGTTCCATATCCCCTATTGTAGAAGAACTATTGGAAGAACTAGGAAGGGCGACTATATTCTCAAAGGTTGATCTGCGGGCTGGTTATCATTAAATAAGGATGCTTGCTGGAGATATACGCAAGACAGTCTTCAGAACCCATAATGGCCATTATGAGTTTTGGTCATGCCATTCGGCTTAACCAATGCACCAGCTACCTTCCAAAGCTTAATGAACGACATTTTCAGAAGGCATTTACGAAAATTCATTCTCGTCTTCTTTGACGACATCTTGGTGTACAGCCCTACACTGGAAACGCATGTGGAACAATTGCAGATAGTGTTTGATATTCTCAGAAGTCAGAGTCTTCTTGCTAAGAGAAGTAAGTGTGATTTTGGCAGCTCTCAAGTGGAGTATCTGGGCTACGTGATCATAAAGTCTGGGGTAGTCACCGATCCACTCAAGATTCAAGTTATAGTAAATTGGCCATTGCCTAGAAACATCAAACAGCTGAGGGATTTCCCGGGGCTCACAGGTTATTACAGGCGATTTGTCAAGGGTTATGAGACCATCTGCAAACCTTTAACTCAGCTCATCAAGAAGGATTCTTACAGGTGGAATAAAGAGGCTACGGTTGCTTTTGAAAATCTGAAACAAGCAATGACAAATCCTCCAGTTTTGGCCTTACCTGACATGACCAAGCTGTTTGTCATTGAAACCGACGTTTCAAGAACTAGAGTGAGGGCTATGCTGATGTAGGAAGGACACCCTAGAGCTTTTCTCAGCAAGGCTCTAAGCCCTAGGCAACAAGTTCTATTTGCTTATGAGAGGGAGATGTTTGCAATTGTGCAGACAGTGGCTAAGTGGAAACATTACCTTTGGGGAAAACACTTTCGCATAAGAACTGATCACGTTAGCCTCAAGCATTTGCTGGATCAAAAGGTAACCTGTCCTTTTCAACACCTCTAGCTTACTAAATTACTTGGGTTTGACTATGAAATTGAGTATAGGAAAGGGAAAGATAATATGGCCGCAGACGCTCTGTCAAGGATTCCTAGTGGACAATTAAGCACCATGGTTATGACTTCAATTTCCACTCCTATCATGGACGAAATCAGGATGACCTGAGAGATTGATGCTAGTATCAAGACCATTATATGTGATTTGTTGAAAGACCCTAGCTCTCACCCTCACTATACATGGGTCAACAATCACTTAAACAAAAAGGACAAAATTGTGGTAGGACAGAATCCTGAACTGCATAACAAGTTGATAGCCTTACACCACGACACAGCCACAAGGGGTCATTCAGGGGTGGTGGTAACAACTCAAAAGGTAGGCAGTCTTTTCTACTGGAAGAAGCAGCAGAAACACATTTGGCAATTTGTTCGGGAATGCAATATGTGTCAGCAAAACAAAAATGAAAATGTGCTGACCCCAGGGCTACTGCAGCCTCTACCTATTCCTCTAGCCCTGTTTACTGATATCATCATGGATTTCATTGAGGGCCTTCGTAAATCAGAAGGTAAGGAAGTCATCTTGGTGGTTGTGGATAGGTTCAGCAAGTATGCACATTTTATGGCTCTTATTCATCCGTATTCAGCTTCTTCTGTGGCTAGAGTTTTTATGGACAACGTCTATAAACTGCATGGCCTTCCTCCTACTATTGTCAGTGGCAGAGACCCAGTTTTCTTAAGTCATTTTTGATAACAATTATTCCAACATCAGGGAGTAAACCTACATCATTCGACAACCTACCACCCTCAATCAGACGGCCAAACTAAAGTGGTGAACAGGTGCTTAGAAAATTACTTGCCTTGCATGACTGGTGGCAATCCTAACCAATGGTCTAAGTGGGTGCCTCTTGCCGAATGGTGGTACAACACCAATTACCACACAGCCACTAAGTCTACTCCTTACGAGATATTATATGGTTTTCCATCTCCTCTACACATTCCTTATTTTCCTAAAGATTCCACAATGGAGGCTATAGATCAGTTGCTCACACCAAGGGAAGAAATGCTCGCAAAAATCAGAACAACTTGCTCCAGGCTCAGCATAGAATGGTACAGCTAGCCAACCACAAATGCAATGACAAACAGTTTAATCCAAGGAAACTAGTCTACCTCAAACTACAGCCCTATCATCAGAAATCCATGGCACACAGAGTTTCTCAGAAACTAGCTTCAAAATTCTATAGCCCTATTCGATTTTGAAGAAGGTTGGTTATGTGGCCTACAAGCTGTTGTTACCACCTATTGCTTCCATCCACCTGGTTTTCCATGTGTCCCAGTTAAAGAAGCACTTCAGGAATAGGGCAGTGCAGTCAACATTGCCTACTACTCCTTCAGCTCCCATGATAACCCCACAGGTGATCTTGGATAGACGAATGGTGAAGAGGTGTAACCCAAATCCTGATCAACTGGAAGGGCCTTGCCCCGTTTGATGCCACCTGGGAGTATGCTGATGAAATTCAATATAGGTTCCCTGAATTCTTCCTCGAGGACAAGGTCGTTTTCGAAGGAGGAATACCTGTTACATGCACAAATTGAGCCAAGAAGAGGCGGGTAGATTTAAATTGTTATAATCATTGTTAAAACGCTCCGTTTCAATTATTCGCACTGTTGCAAATAACTAACTGCAAGCACACGACCCGTGTGCGCTCTCATGCTAGAATAAAGGATTGATTAGTTAAGGGAAACGCTCTGGAAGGAATGCTGTATATATATGGCACATGCAGCTGTAACAGAGAATAAAGGAGTTTATTAAAAAACATGATGAGTGGCTATATATTGCCATTGCCCACACTGTTTTTACTATTACATTCCTTATTCCTTAATTATTCTCCAGCTGTAACAGTACTGGATTCTATTCCAGTAGGCTCCATAGCAATATCACTTGTATCAGTTAATCACAT
>Ga0325404_1003332_pt1 | contig 17159 bp, 12 predicted proteins | sample PopdelMetagenome_18_FD_205664 | JGI IMG/M metagenome (GOLD analysis project Ga0325404, IMG submission 205664) | Populus deltoides microbial communities from Bellville, Georgia, United States - Xylem-Control-R1 | ecosystem: Host-associated > Plants > Phyllosphere > Stem > Wood/Secondary xylem... | reverse complement strand
AAAAAAAAAAAATTCTTCTCAAGACATGTGGTTTTTCATAAATCATTTTTCCCTATAAAAATACTTTGAATCAAAGCACTAAATCTTCCACTTTCTAAAATAACATTTTTATTCTTGGTTATCTCAAATTGACATCAATTATTCTATCAAGATTCAGCTACCAGTATTGTCCACATCATGCTCAATCGCTCTACCACTAGTACCAATTCGTATTTTAGATTTGCAAGCCACTGCTAGTTCTCTTTACCAAACAGAAAACATAAGTCAACATGAACCTCAAAGACCCGAGTCTGAACAGGAACTTGAAATAGAGTTGACACTAATTGAGAGTGACTCTGAAATACATGAACTTCCCATACAATTTTCTCAACATATGCTTAAGATCTCTCTAATTGCCCCCACCAACTCAGAGTCAATAGAGAAACAATCCATAAACACCTTCCTCAAACTTCATGATTATTCGCTCATAAAGAGGCATTATCAGACCCAATCCTAAATATGCCTTGACTTACATCCTCATTTGATATCCCATGTGATCCTTATAATATTAGATCCACCTTAGCTCATCCTGGATGGAAAGCTATAATAGAAGAAGAATTTAAAGCTATACACAATAATAAGACCTATGAATGCTTTCCTCGCATACCTAATATATATGTTATTGGATCTAAATGGGTTTTTAGTCAAAACTTAAACTTGACAGGTCTCTAAATCACCTTAAAGATCGAGTTGTGGAAAAGGGATACCATTAAGTTGATGGATTGGATTACACCAAAAAAACTCTTATTATCATACCTGGAACTATTCAAGTAATTCTTACCATCGCCCTTGCACAGAAATGGCTTATACGTCAACTTGACATAAAATATGCTTTCCTACATGGTTTACTCTTAGAAAATACGTATATGGACCAACCTCTAAGAATGGTAGATCCCTAATATTCGACATGTATCTGCAAACTTAAAAAGGCTTTTTATGGGCTCAAACAAGCACTTTGTGCTTGGTTTGATCAGTTTAATGCTTTTTTCTTGACATGTGGCTTCTTTTGTCGTCCAGCAGATCCCTCTCTATTCATTTTTCACACTAATTTTGGTTTACTAACTCTTTTTTATGTAGATGATGTACTTCTTACTAGGTCTTCTGTTGTTCTAGTCAATGATTTTATTCAGGTTCTGAGTTTAAAATTTGTAATGAAAGATTTGGGACCAATTCATCACTTTCTTGGAATTGAAATCACTCAAACCTCTAATGGCATTCATTTGTCAGAATCACATTAAGCTTTTACCATCCTTGAACAAGCTAGTATGGTTGATTGTAAACTAATGAGTACACCACTTGAAGCAAAGACCAAAAACATTTCCAATACGAGCTTATTAGAAGATCCAAGCTTTTTTCATGAACTTATTGGTGTTTTACAACATCTTACTCTCACACGGCCTGACCTCTCTTACAATGTTAACTTTGTATCTCAATATATGCATTCTCTTACTGTGACACACTTAAAAATGGTTCGTTGTATCTTACAATATGTTAAAGGAACAATTGATATAGGTTTTCATTTTACTTCCAACACTACACTTGATCTTTATGCGTTTTCTGATGCAGAATGAGCATGTTGCCCACCACACGACGCTCCACTACAGGCTACTGCACATTTCTTGGTTGAAACCTTATCTCCTGGTATGTAAAAAAACAACACACCATATCTCACTCCAACACTAAATTAAAATATCGAGCCATGGCAAGTATTGCAGCTGAGCTAACATGGATAACATTTATCTTAAAAGATCTTCGTGTTTCACTCAGCTTTACTCCAATGTTATATTATGACAATCTTAGTGCCCTTCGTATCACTATTAATCCAGTATTTCATGCTCATAGTAAATATGTTGAATTGGATTATCATTTTGTAGGTGAACAAGTTGCACTTGGACTTCTCACCACTCAAGATATCTCCATCACTGATCAAGTACTAAATCTATTCACTGAACCAATGTCAAAGGCAGCTTTCAAATATTTCCAAACCAAACTTTGCCTCCAGCCCTAGCACAATTCCCGAGGGAGTATCAACAGACCCTATAAGCTCAACACCCAGCTCAGCAACCCGCAAGATAACATGATTTGTGAGGATAAGTGGAGTGATAAGTCAACCTTAACCTATTAGAGGAATAAGGATTTTTATTCCCACAAATCTGCCTATGTTAATGGAGAGATGTTGGAGGATAAAGACGTTTCAAGAGCAACAAATTATGTTCAAGATTTTGGTTCGACAAGATAAGGAAACTACAATAATAAATAAGCATATTCTGGATTTAAACTTGTATCAAATCCCTATAAATTAGCACTTTAGGCAAGATAGGATATTTATCATCACATCTAAAATCTTTCTGGATACACTTGATTTCTTACCACGTTTATCCATGAGTTTGGTAACATGCTCTCCTATTTAAATTGGAGAATGCTGTATTAGATTGTTAGTTCTGCTTGTAATAAAAGATAGTATTCTACAAAGACACTTTTCTTCCTCTGCTTCTTACAAGACACCCACCTGAAAGCTCTAGAAAGGTGTACTCTTTGAGAAAAATCTATTGGCTACTTCCTCATTAACTTTTCCAAGTTTTGCATTGGTATCCTGTCCAAAGCAATAAAATAATATAAAGTAAAGACTAGATGCACTCGGATAGAGTATAACTGGTGAGCTATAGCATTTATCAAGGATAGGAAAGTTCACTAGCATTTTTGCTTATTTGGTGGGCTTAGAAAGCTGATAAGGATGCAGATATAGAGTATTCCACGATGCCTTGTCCTTTTCCTTTCAAGGACCATACTTGTGAAACTGTAGTGAGAGAGGGAGTAGACAAATGGAGAAAAAGAGAGATGCGTCTTGAAATTCACAAGAAAAAATTCCAGCTTATGATGTACAAGCGATTGTGAATTGAATGCATTTGCACCAGTTCATTTTGTCTGATAGCCTACTGCTATGAGAACTCAGCCAAAAAGACAAAGCGCACCATTTCCCAATTAAACTAAGCTTTCAAGATTGCTTTACCAAATGAAAAATGGCCCTGAGTTACCACTACAAAGAGCTCAGTCAAAATACAAAAATATCTGGTAAGTCTGCACCACGCGGCCTTCATTCTGCAAGTAATGATGTTCTTAGCATTCCGCATATCAGTCAACCATTCATCTCATCTACCAGCGAACTGTAATCACTTGTAAAACAACAACGGTAATAATAAACGGAGATAGAGAGAGTCAATTTTCAAGTACCACCTAAGATCATAAATTCTCACCAATTCTCCAATAGAAAACGCAAGTGAGAAGCAAATCCCGAGTACCAATAAGGATGCACTCAAACTTTTTTAGCAGGTTTCCAAGCAGAAAGGGTATAGATTACTCGTCCCTTCCATCCTTGCAATAGCCACCGGCTATCTTCATCGATCAGAAAATCTTTGTGGTAACGCTGCCTCACTTTAACAGTTGCTTGCTTCACTATCTCCCGATCAAAAGACAACTGCACAAACCCAGCCCTCAAGCAACGGACCTGCCATTGCTTGTATGTTTCTGGCCTCTCCACTCTCTCCCAGCCTTCACAAGCGATAACATTCAGAGCCTCCCTGCCAAAAATATCTTTCTCAATCACCAACCTCTCTAATTCTTCACGGGGAACAATAGTTTCAAGCATATCAAACATTGCAGAAAAGTGAAACAGTGCCTCTCGAAATCGAGTAACATAGAAAGGAGCATTGTATGCCCCATTTGTAATCCCATGAATGAAAACTTCAGGATTTATCTTCCTTACCAGATCAAGAACAATGTTCCTCGGACTGTCCACTGCCACTGTTTCATCAAGTAAGTTCTTAGACCGATACAGACAGTTAACAACAACAACTTCATCCCGGTCAATCTTGAGTTCCTCTAGTTGTATGGTTTCCCATTTCTTTGCAATGGCATTGTACTCAAAGGGCACTTTGAACTCCTTAGCATAAGCTGCTAAGCGACGTCCAGTTTCCTCAACTCGCTCTGCTGGCCGAAATCCAGGTTGGGGAAATTCTATTCCAGTCATCCGAAGCTTTGGCGGTCCACCTGGTCTGCATGACAGCCGATGAATAAAGGTGGGCCATTGGAAACCATAAAGAATGCCAAAATCGATAACATGAAGCCTCATTGAATTTTCTGCCGTAATCTTTATTGTCTTGTTAGAGACAAAATTAGAGACCTTTCTAAAAGGGCATGCAGCAAGATAAAGACGGTATGCTTTCAAGAGATCAGCCGCAGATGTTCTCTTACTAACAAGGCCTTTGTAAATCTGACTTCCAGTACCTGCCAAGCGTGCCTCAAGACCATCAGCAAAGCAATGAGCCAATCTCCGATTTCCATCCCCAAAAGGAGAGGAATGCAGCCTAATCTGCTTTAGCAATTCATTTGCGCTCCTCCGGTCATCAGCCGCAATAGCTTGGGCACAATTTATTAAAAGGGTTCTCAAATCCACCACCTCCCTTTTCCCACTTTGTTTCTTACCACGACCCTTCCCACCACTGGATCCCTTTGCCTGTCCATTCTGCTCATTTTTTATCGATGCACTCTTGAAGGCCTCACGAAGAGCTGTCAAATCAGGCTGACCTTCTCCTGGGATACAAAGTAATACCTTATCAAACATATCTGATCGCAAAGTGGATTCGGTATAAACGGCCAGTTGTTTGCTGCTCCTCCCTTCTTCAACATCCCCATCCTCCCTATGAGGATTCTTCTTTCCCCTAGGTCCACCAGGTGAGTGCTCCCCCCCATCTTGTTTCTCCACCTTGATAGCAACTTCACCAGTCCTCACCTTTGGCTCTTGAGATAAAAACTTATTGGCCTCAATATTAAGAAACAAGTCATTACCACTGGGAAGAAATCTGCTAGCCTCCTCAACACCCTTCCTGAAGTGCAAAATAGATCGGCTCTCACCGCTCCAATCAGGGACTTTAAAATTACTGCTAGGAGAATCCACCAGCCCATCTACAGTAGTGATTACACTGTTTGAAGAGCTATATGATGATTGGGATATGCTAGAAACATGTGGAATCTGTAGTTGAAAGGAATGGTAATCGCTTGGATTGTGAATCCAAGCATTATCATCTACATAGCCACTATCACTACGACTACTACAAATGTAATTGCAGGGTAAACTATCAGGCAGGTTCCCACGATTTTGACTGATGAAAGTGGGGTTTGGTTCTGGTGAAGGAGGGTACTTCTTGCCAAGAACATCATAAAAGGATTTCTCGGCTACTTGAAGATCTAAAGAATCTTGAAGCATACAAGTCTTATCTTCAGTATCTTCTTCCATAAGCATCTGGTTTATGTACCTCAAAGTTACATCTGAAAAGTCAAAATCTTCGGGAGAGTCTTCTTTTTTAGTCGGATTTGAATATGGGGTTACATCAGTTGGCTTTGGATAGGGCGGAATATAATGAAACTCCTTACAATTATGATCAACGAAAGTATTTTCGAATCTGGGTCTGGAAACAGGGTCCTGATTCGAAAACACAGATATAGGTTGGTTTCCCAATTGGGTTCCATTAATTGAAATTGAATAACCTCTTAACCGAGGATCCATTGAACTTACAAAAACAAAAACAAAAACAAAAACAAAATTCAAAGACCTCCCCCAACCCCAAAAGTTATATTAAACAAAAAAAAAAAAGAGCTCCTTTCTTCTTGTTATTCAAAGAATTTAAAGTGAAGTCCCAAAACCGTAAAGAGACAATAAAACAGACAAAGAAACCTCCTAAAAACAAGAATCACGAACAAGTACAGTGCATTTATTAATATGCAGACACATAACAAGATTATCAGATTAATTTCGGTAGTGAAATTCTTTTTCCTCAAAAACAAAAGGAAGGAAGAATGACTATTATTAAGCTTATTGCTATTTAAAACTATATCGAAATCAGGAGTTGTTAATTTAATTAAAGGTGGAAGTCAACTGATAAACAACGACTGATTAAGTTCAGGAAAGACAGCTTGAAAATGATCAAATTTCAACTGTCAAGAAAAAGTGATAGGCTTAAGAAGAAAAGGGAAAAAAAAAAAGCATACCTCATAAGAACCCGAGAGAGAGAGAGAGAGGGAGAGGGAGAGAGTTCACTGTTTAAGTTGTTTGAAAGAGTTTAAAGTTCAGATAGCAGTTGCTAGAAACGACGAGAAAGTAAAGTCATCTTTGTGTGTCCTAAAAAGTAACCGGTTAGAGTCTGTTTGCTTTCACGGTTTTTTTCCGATTACTAAACTACCCTTTAAAAAATAAAAAGCTAATGGAATGGACCGCGGATTTTTTTTTCACTTCTTTTATCTTATATTATTTTTTTTCTTATTTTTTTTATTTTTTATTTTTTTATATGGCTTTTTTTTTATAAATTGTATTGGTTTTTTATTTTTTTTCTTCTATTTAAATTTATTATTTATTATTTTTTACAACTTCATATTAACTCTTTAGATTTTTTTCTAATTTTTTTCCTCTCAAGTTATCTCAATCTTATAACCTAGAACACAGATTTAAAAAATTAACCTGAACTGGCTCATTCTTTATCAAATTACATATTTGTCATGCTAGCTTAGGTTGACTCACACCATGTTTTTTTCTCTTTTTTTATCCTATTTTGCCCTACATATTGTTTGTGGATAAAGTTTTTTTTTCATGATTGTCATAGTCATATTTTTTTAATTCATTTGCTAGCGTTGTCTTTTTTTTATTCATTATAAGTCTGAAATCAAAAAAACCAAACCGAACCGAACCCAAACAGAAAAAAACCAAGCCAAACCGAACCGAACTGGTCGATTTGAAGAGGTTTTTGTTTTAAAATAACCAAACCGAAATCGGTTGGTTTGAACCGATAAACCAACCAGTTTTGGTTCTGGTTTTTTTTTAAAACCGGTTTGGTTACTTTTTTTTATAAAAACTAAACCGAAAATGATCACCCCTAATGCATACAACTAATAAAAATAAATATGTTTAAATTAAAACAAAGAATTGTACTTACTTGTTGAAGCACTTTGAAGTAATAAAACTTTTATTGTTGTCAATGATGAATCATGTCTCTTTAAGGTTTTATTACTCCTTACATGTGCAACTATGATGTTTGCAATATACCTTTAAAGATTTCACAACACCACATAGGTTTAGATACATTTTAAATATGATCTTTGAATTAAAAATTATGTAGCCTAAATATCTTTCAACAAGATAAACTTAAGCTTTATATTTAGGAGGAAAACAAAAGCATAGAAGGAAAAGAAAACACTAAAATATGAGATAACAAAGAGTGCATAAAAAATTAAAAAATATTTTTAGAAACTCTTTCTTAACCCCCCCTTCTTATAATGGATTTTAGAAGTTAAAAGTTGAAGAATTAATTCTAATAATAAGCATAATAAATTCTCACATTATCAATATTTGATTAGTCACCATAAATCAAGAATTAAATCTGAACATAATAACCATAAATCTATATTTTTTTAGCTAAAAAAACTATTTAGATTTAGAACAAAAACTTCTAGAAGATATTGTTAACTTTCATATTTTAGACTGGACAAACAACACACGAGAAGAAATAGTTCTTCATAGACCAAGTCCAAGTCCAAATTTCAGTTGGCAGAAATTAATATTTTGTGACCCAAAATATTATTTTACAATAAACTCAACCACATGCCCGATCCAAAGCCCGAGCACAAGTCGGGCCGACTCGCGTCTAAAGCCCACTTTGCCTAGGACCTCTCCCCTTTAAAAGTTTAAGTGCTCTTTAAGGCTGAATTTAACTTTTCAACTATCCACTTTATAAACACCAACAAATTTTTGTTATTTTCCTATATGGAATAGAGTTTTTTTTTAAGGGTTCTGGGTTTCATCAAAATATATCAATCAATGGTTCTTTGAAATCAATTTCTCATTTACCCATAATTTATGCAAAATATGTTAATATTTCATGTTAAAGAACTTTTGTTGGGGATTAAATTTTAATAAAGTTTAACCTAAAGGGAGAGTGGACTCTACTTTTAATTTGGCATAAAATATGCTCATTGACCATATTTTAACATATTTTCCAACAAATGATATTGTTGCTTGTTTTCAAGATAAATTCTTTGTGTTCGGGTGTAAACATCTCTTGATTTAGAAAAAAAAAAAAAAAAGCTTTCGTATTTCAATTTATAAAAGGCTAATAAATGGTTGGCTTTTTTTAATAGTCCTATCCGTCTTTAAGCAAGCCTTATAACTGCATTCCTCAATAATGTACCAGGATTTATCAATATTTTTTCAACATCTTTTTGTTGGCCCAAGCCTTTTTTTACAATGATATGGCCCCGTAGAGGATCCATAAACATTTTTTAGCCCAGCATCAAGCCCACTAACCTGATGCATATGAACTCAGATGTCACGTTTGGGCCCAACACCAAGCCACCTACCTTGCGGCCTCTTAGGCTTAGGCTCACTATATGGCACCCCTTGGGCTCAAACGTGCAGTATAAGCCCAGCATCAGGTCCATATCCTAGCACCCTTGAATCTTAGCGCTCCCGGCCTGAGCCTAGTTTTGAGCATTGTTTAGGCCCAACGCCTGGCCCCCTAGGATTTTTTACTGGACTTGGGCTTTTTAGCTTAAATCCAAAATGTTAGGGGATTCTATGCATCTTATTCTTGGGGAGTTGAGTATTTTTTAACTTATTGCATGCAATACAAGTAACTTACTTGTCAAGTCTATACTCCACCTACACCCCCTTGGTGTACAAGAGTCTTATTAATGCATGTGTAAGATATTTGACCCTCATTAATATTACAATGGTGGAATGACTCTTCAGTTCTTTTATCCAAGCACTAGAATAAGGTTCGTGAAATATAAATACCTCCTGAAATATCTAGGTAAAGGGTTTATAATTTCTCTATTTTCAACATATTGTACATATTGTTTACACAAAACATCATTTTTCTTAAAAAAATAATAATTAATACATACCAAAACAAGAACAAACAACCTAGTTCTTGAGATTTAATGTTATTTTGCACATTTATTGTGATATCTCTCTATAAAAATATCAACTTAAGCATTTGAGGGTTTTCAAATTCACCCGAAATAGATTGTTTTGTAATTATTTGGCTTTTTACATCAAGATATCACCTTCTTTAATTATAAAAAATAAATCAAATAATAAAAACACTTGATTAAATACATTATCCAACCATCTAAAAAATTTTATTTTCGGGCACTTTATTATTTTATTTTATTTTTTTAAAAAAAGAAAAACATCATGAAATAAATAAATTTTATGTAAGAAATAGAAAAGCTCAAACACGCAAAATCAGATTTCCATGGAAAATTACATTGAAAAAAAATCATGTCTAAGAAATTACACGTTTACTACCATCAAGTACCTCTTACCAACACATCTATCAACTTCTCATTCATTGAATATAGTTGGACGATCTTTTGTGATAACAAAAATGAGTAAAACACTAACCAAAAAAATTAATCAATTTTTTATTTGTTTTGTCTTCTTAAAATAATTTTTTTATGATGTTAATAAGAAATTTTAAAAAAAAAATCGAAAACTTTTTAGTGATAAATAAATAAAGAATTGGAAAGAAATTTAAAATCATTTTTATTTTTATTTTTTTGATTTTTTAATCAATTTCTCTTTTATATGAAATTAAAATCAATAAAAAACTGACATGTGTGCTTCATATCTTTGAAAAATCAAAATTATATAAAAAAAATTGATTTAACTATTGATGGAGGGACTACTGACGTATAATGAACCAAATTAAATGCACTTAATTATCTAAATTAGAATTATGAAAATGAATATTATAATATACTTTTGAAAGGTGTAGAAAAAACATTATACATCACTATGGATATAAACTTATTTTACTATGAACCATACTGTAGATATAAAAGTTGCTTTTAACAAGTGTTGGGTCTAGTTTTAGCCAAATATAAATATTTTCAATTTTATTTTTTTATTTTTTAAGATTTTTTTTATACGGTAAAAAAAAATAAATTGATAGGATTTTTTTATATTGTACAAAAATTAAGTAATCATATTTTTTTTTCATTTAAAGTTGGGTTGGGTTGAATTTTTTTTCTCTTAATGTTGGGTTCTGTTACCAACCAAATTCAATAACGTTAGATCTTACTTTCTAAGAGGACCCAACAACTTTTGGACTTCTTAGCCGCTAAATCCAATGCTCTTGAGTCTGGTTTAACCACCAGACCCAAAGATATTGGATCCGTCTTTGCAGCAAAATTTAAGGCTATTTTAGATCTGGTTTGGCTGCTAGACTCAAGACACTTAATATATTTTTTATATTTTTTATATATTTTTTTATATTTAAAAAAAATTATTATTAACCCACTACGGAGCGCGGACTAATATGCTTGTATTTGTGAATAAATTGAAACCATCCATTAAACGTTTTTTTCAATCTGCCTACCTTCCATCTCTCTCTTTGGTTCACGCCTAACTTAGAAGATGGGATAAATTGAAATTTGTTACCGTCATCTGGATATGTGTATGTGTATAATATAATATTACTCTTTCGGGTTTTATATTCGTAAATTTCCAGCAGCATTTTGGTGGCATTCTCCATTTGGAGTTCTTGAGTTAAGTACTTGCATTTTTTAATATTTTTTAATTTAGTCCTTAAATCTCAAAATGTTGTTCGTAATTGAAGTTCTTTACTTGAGAGAACGATTATTTTTGGAAAAACAACTCAATTCCGGACAACCCGTCACTTCAATAACGAAAAAACAAAAGGAAAAGTAATTTATTAACGACCAGAAAATCAAAAAGATTATTAAATTATTTCTCATACTAAAGGCATTGATTGATTCAATTCGATAAATCAACGGGACTAATCCATAATTAACTCTCAAAATTAAGAAGAAACAAAGATAAAATAAAGAATAATGGTAGAAAAGTGATGATTAGGACAGTCAAAAAAAACTTTTGATAAAACCTATGATTTTAAAAAATAATGTTTAATAAAGAAGGGAGAAAAAAGCATTAAAAAAAGAGGGACAATAAATCAGATGGAGCTGTCTCTGTTCTTTAAGGGTGGCAGATCCATTTTTAAATCGAAAAAGAATAGGCTTGCCCATATTAGATATCTCTTTATCCATTTCCACTGAGCATGCAGTCCCTGAAAAACATCAACGTGCGTGCACAGCTGCTTGGCGCACTAGCAAATTAACAAACTAATGCCTGAACCACGTGGCGAAATGCGCAGCAACATTATCATACAGAGCCCACAAGGTCACATTTTGATTATCTATCAAACGATGCGATTATTTTTACATGGATTGCATATTTCAGCTAATCATGTTGTTAAAACATTGCCCCCAAGCACGACGCCTTCTATCCTATGGAAACAGCCATGTACAAATCACCAAGCTCCTTGCAAGCCAATGCAACCCAGTTACAGATCAGTGTCGAATTGACTTAATTTACATCAGATTTACTTTCTATCATTAATCTGTACAGCATTAGAACCACCACCACAACAACTCTCTTTCTAACCAAATTTGTCCTATCTAAGTCTTACTGGTGTTCTTCAGGAAACAAGGTAAAGCATCAAACTTCAGCTTTGACCAGTTGCCTCCGATATGACCAGTAGGCATGGGCAGCTAGGACCCTGTCTAGAACCTCCTGCGGCACCGGTTCTCCCCTCCTTTGCTGAGGGGAGATTCTTGCCGTGTGCACCAATGTCTTCCACTTATCCTACATCATCCCAAGACCAACAAATGATTAGAAGAATAAGAACTATTTTATCAATGTCTTCAATCTTCTTACTGTTAATGTAGGGGTCATCAGGAGGGGGAAAAACGCTTAAGCCTTCAGCAATCAAAGAAGAAAACACTAATCTTTTGCATTCATCCATATTGAAGCGGGATTCCCCGGCCTTCTTATATAGCAGTTGAAAGAAAATTAAAAATGCCTTCTTATTTAGCAGTGGAATCCAAATTAAAAAGATCCTAATAATTAAAAACGCTTTCTAAGAATGTGGACTTCAAGGCATATAGTAATGAATCACTCACCTTCAAATCAACATAAGTTCGATGGTTTGCTTTGTCAAAAGCATGCAATTTAACATCACGCCACCTGCAAATCAACAACAAAATCAAACAATCCAAATGGGTCAACTACGTGTTCAACAATATTCGGGGATAAAAAGGATGATCATGGAGCAAACCTTCCAGTTCCAAGTCTCTCAACTGCTTGAACTAAGGCTTCTACTTCTGAAACTGTAAATGGCCTCCTGATCCGGCGCTGTCCAAACTCAGGATGCATAGATTTGCAGTTAAAGGGAACTACAGATAACGCACCCCGGCCAATTGCAGGAACTGGAACCAGAGCTCGTGAATCTGACATCTTATCAGTGGTCGAAGCCTTGGCAAGAGAGCAAACTGCACCAAGATCACTTCCAACAGAGCTGCTAAAATTAGTCTCTGCAGGAACTGAGGAAGCATGGGAAATCCCTGCCTGTAGCATCAAAGAAGTTGTATGCCTGCAAATAAATCAAAAGGAAACAAACTTAATAAGACACAAATAATAACAATTTAAGAAGCTTGTAAAGAACACAAAGCAAATGCACAAGGATGCACCAGCTATTTGCTTACCTAGTTATCCCACCAGGTGCACTGAAAGGTAAATTTGAAGGGTTTTTAGTGTGGGGAGGTGACATCATTTTTGCATGTCTGGACTCCAACATGAAACCCAAATTACTATGCTTATCATCTTCGGAGATTCCAGTCTGGAGCAAAGTTTTGTTGTCATCTCTAACCTTCTTTCCTTGGAGAAGGATACCAACATGTAGTCCATCTCCAAGTATAGCAGTTATTGCTTCCATGACTGTCCTCTACAGAATGTAAAGTATTAGATGTCACCAATAGACAATAACAGATGTGGCACCCAACCAGATTGAAGTCCCGTACCATGTATTTAACATGAAAGACGCCTTTCTTGGATAGGATTATGTATTACATTGACAGTAATAAACATAAGAAAGAAAACAAAAGCCCCAATTGTTTCACAATAACTAGAAGGGCATTGATACAGGCTGTATAACTTGATTTAGTTCTACTAAATTGTCTACACAGAAATTATAAAACTGCATCTTATTTTCTCCTGTATGTAAGATTTCCTCACCTACATGTTGTTTTCTTCTTCCAAAAGGAGAATGCATGAAACTACTTTACGTTGTTAACAAAACAATATCCAGAAGGCACTATTGGATACCTTTAATGAGCCAACAGTTGCTGTTGCAGGGATCTCAATAAAGAGTTCCGGAACCTTAAATGATTTAATACTTAGCTTCACTGGATGATAAAAAAGAAGTAAACATAAGAACGACCTCAATTAAAATGAGCCACCAGTAGATCAGATACCAACAACAATTATCCATTATAGGCTTTCATACCATTACAGTCTCTTGAATCCAGAGATGCATGTTGGCCTGTTACTGAGGATGATGCTTCAGTTGCTGCATAAACGAGCTGGGATTATTCACCTAAACCTAAATGCAACTGCAAAGCCTAAACATAAACAGAGAAAAAAACAAATTAAATAATAGCTAGTAACCAGACAATTTTGCACCTGAGACCATGTCATTGCCATTGGTCCTCTTATTAGAAGAATTAAAAATGTCTTCACAATGAAATGCTCCATCAGATGGAGGTAATGTACTTTGATCAAAGAATTTCCTTTTCTTGAAAGGAAAAATCTTCTGAGATCTTTGACAGCTATAGCTGGTTCTTCCATTGCGAAATCGTGGTTTTGTTTTCCAGTCTGGAAACATATCAAAAGCCATGACATAAAAAGAATGTAATTTCCACTTGAAGCTAAATCATAAAGTAAGGCATTTACCAGTTCTGAAGGAGCCACCACTCTTCGAAATTGGAGCAGCTCGCCAGTGTCTGGAAGCAGTTAGATTACTCATTCTTCGAGTTTCAGTATATGACAGTGGCCTAGAAGTCTTTGGCATGGCGCCATATTGAGAGCACCCAGAAGAGTTTCCGTCATCATCTCTACTCACTACTTCTACATCAGCGCAAGGCCTGGAAAAAGGACAAAGGCCTATGCAATCCTTGAATAAAGATGCCTTTACATTGCTTTCTGCACTAGCATGTTCAATAGAACCTGCGTCAAGATCCATTGCATCTTCTGAACCATCTTTGACAAGGAGAGTTCCACTTTCAATACTGCTACTTTTTACTAATTCAGCTTCTGGCTTTCTCTCAGTTAAACCTTCTACCTTGCCTTTAAAAATTTTCCTTGCATGAGAGGATTCTCCATTCATTTCACAAGAAGAGCTTCCACCAGCATTTTTGCTATTGACAACAACCAACTTTTCAGCAACATATATTGTTTCTGGATAATCAAAACGCTCTGAAGCAAAGCTTCCCTGAGAGTTGAAACTTTCCTGGTTATGCAAGAATTTATTCAATGCATTGCCATGCCAGTGGCCTTGCAACTCAGGAATGCAAGCAAAGGCTTTCTCATTACAAGGTTCTCCCAGCAAAGGTTCTATTATAAGAAACTTCCCTCTATCAACTTGCTCCTGTTGAATGGTATTTCTAACATTACAAAGATCTTTACCGCAAGCAGTATTAGTTGGAGCAGAAGTTTCCTCCTCCTGCAAGATTTCTCCAGCTACACTGGCCAGAATTTCAAATGCATGTTTCTGATTATTCTCACTTGTCTTCCTGATCGGTCCCCTCCCCTAAAACCAGTAATAAAGACTTTATCAGGCCACTGACTATTTACAAAAATTCAGACAACAGGCAACCTTGGAATGGTAGCATTTGATTACCCTAGCTGACCTAGATGCTCGAGGAACCACGGGAACCTGGTAGCCATCAAAACCATAGTCCAACCTTCTTTGGAATACCATATCTCAGACATTCAATACAAAAAGTGGTCATTAAATTAAACTAACCAGCTAGCTTGAACCTGCTCACCTCAAGAGAAGACCATGTCAGCAAACCAAATTTAGTTGGGATCAGGATAAAAGACAATACACATTCCAGAATCAATTAGGACAATGAAAAAACAGTAACTCTGAGTAGATCAGTGATTTGGGATATAGCAATTATCCCAAATCAGGTAGTGGAGATTGAAAAATCAGCATTTACTCTATTCCTTGTCTATTTATTTCCAGGAGAAGGATGATCACTTTTAAGTGATCAAATAGCTTGAACATCCAAAGAATATTAAAATAAAAAATGCATCTGCACCTGTATGTTAGCGTATTTGTCTACACATGTATTCTCACTTATCATTGCTGGCCAATCAAAACATAGTTGAAAATTCTGTTGATGCCATGAAAGTTATTTTTTCCCCATTTCTCCAATAAATGTATCCATGGTCTTAAAAAATAAGAGAAAAGAAAGGAAAGGAAAAGGAGACGATCTAGAACAAAAACCTTTTTTATGTCGTTGTGTAACAGATAAAGATTCTTACATTTAAAGGGACATTTAAGATACCTCGATTTTACTCCATGACAGGTAGTCTGATCCTAAAACATGCAGCCTTCAATCCCTGGAAGCTCAAAAACTAAAAGAAAAGAACAAGACTTTTCATTTTAACCCAAGATAAAAATGTAAAAACGAAAGAAAATAAAAATAACAGTATAAAATTAAACCCTGACTGACAGAAACTAAAACTGCAGCTTTAGATATTCATGTTGTGTCCTCATAAGAATCATCCAATAAAATATGGTAGGCCAATTGGATTTCAAATCACAAAAACAGAATAATTACAAAAACCAGCCTTTAACAAACCTAAAACACTACAAGGTTCCTGGACCAAACATAAAAACAACGTAAATGGAGTCAACATAAGAGAGAGAAGCTTTAAAAAATTTTGTGGAAAGAAGAAAGCTTTCCAACGTAAATAAAATCAAATCAGATCAAAACAAAATGGAATCAACAATATATATATATATTACGCATAGCAACTTAGATTTCAGGCACCCTTTCTAATTACCTGTCAAATTCATGCAAATTCCTCAAAAAAAAATTGGAAAAATGCATTGGCAAAATGAACAGTAGATTGAGGAACAAACTGACCTTTTAAGATTGTCTGGTCATCAAAAACCACCTGAAAAGTGAAAACCACCACACTTTATATCCTTTTGGTCTTTGACCCCTTTCAAAAAAGTGAAGGGTTACCTGGCCGGTGCTGTTTACCGGTTACAGCAGGTCATAAGCAGAACCACGGAGGACCAGTTCCTCATCCACTCAAACTTGTAACGAGTTCTGTAGTTGACACGTGGAAGCCTCTCCCTTCACGTGGGTTTAATCTTATCTCATCCGCATAAGTACTAAAAACTCGTTGATTAATTCTCTTATATTTTGTTCTTACAGTGTGTTTAACACGTTGGTTAATTAATTAATTAGCTTTGGAAGAATTGTTTCTGAACAATTTGGTTTTTTCGTGCAGTGAGTTTCGCCGTGAATTTAGAAGGCTCGGAGTTTACTTTCTTCTCAGCTACCTATTTCCTTTTTTATGAAAATAAGGAAATGAACAATTTAATAATAATACTTCAAGAAAGAAACGATAATAGTAATAATAATTTTACAAAGAAATAATAATAATACATAACTTATATAAATATTATGAGACGTAAGATGCAAGTAAGAATAACTACTTTAATTAATGAATTGTGAGATGGCTCATCGTGGTCTCGTAAATCTAAGAGCTACCATAATTCTCGTTTCTGTTAATTCTTAACCACGGAGGACTAATTGCCCGACAATAAAACATTCAAATTCTTTTACTTTTAATAGCTATATAATATTATAAAAATGATAGAAATCCTTATTTTAACTTATAGAAGGATTGTTCGACAATATAACTTTGTTTTTTATGTTTATTGAATCCACTCTAAAGCTATAATCTATAAATCATGTAAATAAATTAATATATATATATATATATGGTGGTCGAGCAGAATCAATGTCTAAAGACTTGCGAAGTCTGATGGCTTAAACCCTTGATGGGTGACGTAAAGTGACGACGAAGGATCAAATTCAAGATGGGTTTAGCTTCGTCCATCGTAACTATTGATGGTAGACATATGTGGGTGCAGATGTCAGTGATGGACTACTGATTTCTCGTCTAAACC
>Ga0325404_1003324_pt1 | contig 17183 bp, 10 predicted proteins | sample PopdelMetagenome_18_FD_205664 | JGI IMG/M metagenome (GOLD analysis project Ga0325404, IMG submission 205664) | Populus deltoides microbial communities from Bellville, Georgia, United States - Xylem-Control-R1 | ecosystem: Host-associated > Plants > Phyllosphere > Stem > Wood/Secondary xylem... | reverse complement strand
TTCTTCACAGTTAAGAAAGTTATTGTTAAAAATTCTAGCCATCTACAGAGGGTTCAATTTTATCATTTAATTGTTTGCAAATATTTTAATTTAATAATAACAATATTTTAAACTATAATGTATATAATCAGTGTATTATGCTAATAAATGTAAATCTTTACATGATGACTTTAATTAACTTTATCAAAGTTGTTCATAGTGTATGGTATGAGAAAAATGGTATTAGGTTTAACGCTAATGCAAAATGATTTATTTAAAATGTTAATGCAAGTAACACCCAACTTTCACGAACCTATTTATAATTTAAATTGTTTTGTGATTTTTACTAAATCCATGCTATATCAGTACTCTTGTTGAATTCAAACACACACATATGTATATGCAATCAAATTAATTATCTTATATACTCAATGCATATTCATTAATTTAAGATTCTTAACAATACTTAATTTTTAAAAAATAAATGATACTACTAGTGATATCACATAGTTTGATTTTTTTAGGAAGAATTTAATTGAAAAATAATAAGAGTATAGATGAAACATAATTTAATTTGGGTATTAAAATAAGTTCATAAACAACTCAAAATGTCTTGAAATGGATTAATCCAATGTTAGAGGTATTTTTTGTTTTTTATTTTTTATTTTAAAAAATATGGAATACGCATATTAAATAAATGTTCATAATACAATTTTCATTTGATCAAAATAAAAATAATTTACAATAAATATATTACACAAAATTCTCATTCAGTTTATTTAAGAAAAAATATCTTTAATTTCTCTCTTTCATTTATTTATTTATTTAGTGAACATCAAAGATCTATTTTTATTCTGTAAAAAAATCCACATTAATTGCCCGAGTGAAAAGTAAAGCATTTAAGTGGCATTGGAAAAACTAAGAGTAGAATATTAGTTTGAGATGATCATATATAAAATCATGATGCCATTTTATAAAATAAAATAGATAGATATTTGCATTTAAAAGTAATATTAATACTTTTTAGCTAATGCTAATGCAATTACTGTCATTAACTTTAAGAATTAAGAATAAAAAAAGTGAGGTTTTACTATTTATTCACTGCTAACTCAAAAAAACACTGTCGTTTTATGCCCAAAGTCAATAAATAAAATGAAAAGGAATGTTCAATTTGTTTACCTTTCCATTTTTGGTCTGGCATGCCAAGGAACAGAGAGAAGAGGGGGCGGGGAGAGGGAAGGAAAACGGAGGAGAGAGTGTGAGGATTTTTACAGTCGGACTTGAAGGATTCTGAGCTTGAAAAATCCAGATCTAAAACGTTAAATAAAAGCTTTATTTTGACTTGTCGTTTTCAAAGCTCGAGCTAATAAAGCAGCAACCACAACTATACCTTATCTTGAGAGTGTTCCAATTATTTCGAGCACATATGTTGCTATTGGATAAAGAGACTGAAGACGTCATTAATTCTTCCTCTTGTAGCCCAGAAAGATAAAGAAACTAGCACTCTCCTTCCTTAATCAGCCTACTTTTTAAAGTAATTTACAGTAAAGATGCTGAAGATCTATGAAGCTACTCAAGAATCCCTTCATTCCTAGAACTAGATTTGAGAAGTTTAAGTATATAACTATCTAAAAGGCCAAACAATCCTTCAAAGATCTCACGACAAAGCTTTATTCCCAAGAAAGCAACATGGCTCATTTGAGGGAGGAATTGGCCAAGGTTGAAGAGGACCAGAGCTAATATGACTCTTAAAGATGCTGAAGCTAGGAGTAAAGTAGAAAGGTCCCTCTTCCTTCAAGAATCAGCAAACACAAATTTGACTTCATTTACAAACAAAAGGCTGGTGAGGAAAAAAAGCCTTAAAAGATCTCTAAACTGTCACTCTACTTGGGAGAATATATTAGAAACTATGATAGAGAACAATCTCCCCTAAATTTTAATTTGTATAAACAATTTACTCTTACTTTCATGTTCTTATCAGCAAATTTATGTAAGACATTTCCAATTTAAAACAAAGTTTTCTTTATGAAATTCAATTTTTATCAGCTTAGTTGTTCTTTAATTATGTCAAAAAATACTATTCATAATTAACTAGTGTTATTTTATTAAATTCTTGTTGTAATTAGAAAAAAAAAAATAGTTGTAAGATGAGAAATAGCCTATTTAATAGGCTCAAAATCCAAACAATATAAATCTGAATCAATTTATACCTGAGAACTTTAAAGTAACTCATATTTAGTTTAGAAGCATCACTTTCTACTATGTTCTTCATACAAGGGTAGTTTTTCTTTGAATATCAATCATTGATCAATCAAAAGTGTAACTCCCCATCTTGAATTTTCAATTGATAAACATCTCATTTTTAAACTTTGATAATTATGAATGGACCTCCTAATTTGGGAATTGCTTGTCAAATCTTGAACTTTTTATAGACAATAGGTAGTATGGCCTTCCACACCATATCACATATAATTTGTTTTATAGTACATGTTTGTTATATGTTATTTTAACTTTGTTTCTTATGTGCTCGTAAGTGATCCAATACGTTGAGTCTCACCTCATCCAAACTCTCCAAATCTCCTAATATAATAGAATAATTATTTATAATGTCTATATGATATTATTTGTTTAAGTGACTTAACTGTAAGTTATATGAAGTCTTATATGCCTACAATAGTTCTAACAATGCATCATATAAAGCCATACAATATTTTTAACATATTTCTATATGATAAGAATAAAAGTTTTACTAGTCGATTTTGTTTATTTATTGGCATAGGAATAATAAGGAGTAGAATGAATTATTTGAATCCACACTCTTATATTAATTGCTTTAAATCCTCTCTCGTGAATATTAATCGTTGGTCAGTAGTTATGGTTTTTGAGAGTTCAAATCTATATATGATATGTTCTTTAATGAATTTGATCAAAGTTTCTTAATTGATTAAGAATAACTTTAACCTACTTGATGAAGTAATTTGTAAGTATAAGGATATAGTTTATCATAAATTTATGAAGTCCACACATATTTTCCACTTGTCGTTGTTTTTCTTGACCATTACCATATTTGTAAGCCAGGCAGGGTATATCATTTCCCTGATAAAGATACCAGCTAAAAGCTTATCCACTTCTTGTATTTATTGGTTTCTGTCTCTTACCTCTAAAATTCTACTTCTTCTAGTGGACTGGATAAACAATTAGGTCAACCTTAAATTGATGAATGAGTATTTCATGATTGATTCCTAGCATGTTAAAGATGCCTATTTTAAAATTGGGTATTTGGATATAGAAGAGCTTCGTTAGTGATTGCTATTGTATTAGTGTTAGAGTGTAATCCAATCGCGTGACTGCTTCTTAATTTTTTTTCTAAAAGAACATCCCTTAATTCTTTAACAACTTTGATTCTCATCTCCAACTTTTTTTTTCAAAGACCGTTGTTGGTCCAATGTTAGGACCTTTTTTCCCTTCAAGTAGATAAAGACATATTGCTTTGGGATCATTTTATTTTCTCTTATTGTGGCCACTTCTTTCTAGGTAGGGAATTTTAGTGCTAAGTACTGGTGTTGATTGCAACAATGATTTGATATTTGAGAGGTAAGTTAAGGCCATGTCAATGACCATAAAGGTTTGCTTGAAATAGATACATTTATGGGGAGTGCCACTAGTAACTGGGATTTCTAAGATGCCTTTCACTGGCACACTCGAGCCTTCTACCAAAATAAAAGGAGTCTTCACTAGAGCCATTCTTGAAGGAGGTATCCCCATCTATGCCATTACTTCTCTAAAATAGATATTAACCACAATTCCATCATCTACCAAATCTCAATAAACTCAATGGTTAGAGAGAATTTTGAAGATGAACAAGGCATCCTCATGTGAAAAGGTTATTCCCTCTTTATCTTCTAGAGTGGAGACAATGGGCTCGTGGCATAGCATCTGAAGATGAACAGTTGTAAGAACCTACTTTCTATACTTTCTTTTCCTCATGCTGGAATCATCCCATGTTGTGGTGCCATCCAAGATCACACTGATTTCGAGTAGTTCCTATATATATTGGTAAGGCTCGTCCCTACTTTTCCCTGGATAGGAATCCCCTTTTCACAAACTAAAGGAGATAGCCTTTAACTATCAACCTTTTAATTTCTTTTTTCAAAATGTAACACTCTTCTATGTCATGTTCTTTGTCCCTATGAAATAGATAATACTTCTTAGAAGTGTAGGTACTGATTGGTGATCTCATTTTGTAGAAGGTATTGAACAAATTATTTACCCTTAATGGCAGTAAAGACCTCTGTAAGGGTGATATTTAATGGAGTAATGCACATTTCAGGATAGGTCATGCATTCATTGACTGGCCTTCTCTAACTTTCTATAAGGTTATTGTCCCTCCTTGGAGAGTGATCTCATTTGAGAGACTTCTCTAATAGACTTTCTTTAGAGAAATGAAAAGGCTCATAGCACAACACACTTGCCTCTTTTACGCGTATATGGTTATCTATAACTTGCTTCTTTTTGAACAAGCTTCTGTTTTGTAGAGCATACCACTCTTTCTATAAATCTCTCATTTTACTCCATTTATCAAAGTCTTAGAAGCCACTAGCTCGATTAATTCCTCGACCTTGAGCATTTCCTCACTAAACCTCTTCAAATATACTCGTTTGGACTCATCATCTACCTGAGTAACCTCAAAGAGTTATATGGAGCTTTTTAAAGCTGAGATAGTTGTGCTGAATCGTGCAACCAACTTGATAAAAAGGTCACCAAAGCTTGAAATGGAGTTTTACTCCAAATTATTATACCATGTGTTTACTGATGGTTGACATCATTATCCTTGATGACAAATTCCAGGTTGTTTCGTACATTTTGTACATGTTCTGTTGGGTCAGCAAGATTGTCATGGTTGTTTAAGGTCATCTTGGTTGTTATATAAACTTTAGGAATACGAGTACACAACATTTGTCTTAACAAGGGGGAATCTTGAATCTGATAAGAGGTGTCTACATCGTCATGCATGACTAGATGACGTTGAGCTGCATGATCGATGTCTAGCCTCCCCTACAGGTTGCTTCCTACTCCCATATCTATATTGTTCTGGGCAGCTTGAGATTTTTAGCATGGAATGATGGGATCGATGACTAGCCACCATACCATGATGGCCAGATGGCATCAAGAATACTTGTTATGTTCAGGAGCATTGTGACGACGTGAATGCCCTCTAAAAGGGTTTGATGACCATACCTGCTACTATGGAGTTGTAAAAAAGGGTGCTGCCACGGGTTCTAAGACTTGTTGTGGTGTTATAAAGGAGGGTACAACCTAGGTGAGGAGTTGCTCTTGGTTGACGAGCTATTCGAAGTTTGGTTAGGAAAAAATGTTTGTCATGGTAGGGAGGTCTTTCATGCATCCTATTATATGAATTTCTTGATTATCTTCCATTAAAGGTAATTAGAGATGTCAAAACCAGTTCTGAAAAAATAGTTTATGGCTTTTTAATCAGTTTCTCACAGACGACGTCAATTGATGATATTCCAAAATCTAATATGCTTAGGATTAAGGTTTTTAAGTTTTTGAATAGTGGGAAATCACATGTTTATATCAATATTTCATTCTTTAAAGCTCATCAAGCAGATAATTGGTGGTAGTAAACCTAACACCTGCAAAACAATCCATTTTGATAAAGTTTAGCCTTAGATGATAAAATTAGTGACTTTTAGGTAAGTTGTTATAATAAATGAGAGAATGAGCTTTAAATTCCAAGGACAAGAATGTTTGTTCTTGTTTTTATACGATAAATGCTCTAAGAATTAAAGTATATATACTTAGAGAATAAAAATTATAAACTCTTTACCTGGGTGGTTCAAGGGTATTTATAACCCCTGAACCTTGTCATGTTACTATATTGGAGAGGTTAGAGAATCATTTCCTCCTGATAGCCTTAATGAGAGATAAATATGCATTGCATAACATTAAATAAGGGACAAATATCTCTTACACCATATTATTAAGGGATAAATATCTTTCACATAATATTTATAGCGATGATTTATGATAGACCCTTAGAAGACTTTTATACACCTAGAGGTGTAGAGAGATGAATATTTTTTATATTAATATTTTATGTTAGAATTTATAAGAATAAACAAACGAAGCCTCATGGTCCAACATGGGGCCAATAATGGTCATCAGACCTATATCCACTTAGACTCGACATGATACCAAGCCCAAGGGTGATGAGTCTGATAGTTTGTTAGACTCATGTTTACTTGTATTAAGCTTGTAGTTGAACCCAAAGATATCGGGTCTGACAACTTGCCAGACCAATATCTTCTTGAACTGGTGTGTAGCTAAACCTAAAAATGTTAGGTATAACAGCTTGTTAGATCTATATGTGTTTGATCTCAGCGCATAGTTGAACTCAAGGATTTTAAGTCTGACAGCTCACCAAACCCATGTCAACTTGAGCTCAACGCGTAATTGAATCCCAAGAATGTTGGGATAGTTTAATTTGTCAACATTTAGTTGAATCCTAGGCCTAGAAGCAAGCGAAACCCATGGATGGTATTTATTTGGGCTTGACTTTTTACCAAGTATAAGATATTGTGTTATTATTCTATCTTTAGTAGTTTTAAATATCAACTTTAAGCTAAAAATTAAAATTTAAAAATATGTTGATACATATAAAACCTACTTAATTAAACATATTAACATATTGTGCCTTCTATATGATACCCGAATGAAAGAAAGAGTGTGCATCCTTAACTGATGACGAGATGCGATTGATTAGTCTTTGCAAGAAAGACGTTCTTTTTAAAGTCCCCTTTACTAGATGCCTAACTTTTTTTTTTTTTGGAAAAAAAAAACATAATAAAATTACCAAGTTTAAGTTCTGGTGCTGCACTGATGTCAAATGAAGACAAATGAAGAAAAAAGGTGAGACTTTGAGACCAGTAACCAGAATCAGTCTCTGAACCTATGCCGGATGGTTAAGTTCCTATCCTGGAAATCTATAAACGGATGCCATTTTCATGTTCCTATGCCTGTTTGCTATGTTACTTTACTAGACGTTTATCAACGGAACCCATTGTGTGAAACTGGAGCAGTGGATGAAAAGGAAATTTATTGGACACAAGATTTAAAAACTTCAATTTCTTTTTTCATTGTTTATACACTTACATCAGACCTTTCAAGGAGGTTGCTTCCTTCTTCTTATTCTCCGACCCCACACATAATCAGAACGGTGGTGCCTGCACCTGAAGGATCCGGGGTGCCTTGTGGGAGAACACAAACACTTCTTTATCGAGCCAGCAACAGCACTGCTGCAAGTAGCAACCACCTCTGTCGGTGCATGTCCAGTTTCTGTCTCCACCGCTTGCAAAACGAGCCATCTTCGATACACCACCAAGTTCCTGCTAACCCAAGGCACACCCGGGTGGCACATTTTTCTTCTAACCTTTCTTCTGTGGAGATTGTATTAGAGTAAGTTTATTGTGATGAGAGAGCTTGTAAAGAAAAGAAAAGAATCCGTGATGTTATGAGATTTCAAGTAAAGAAAGGAAGCCTAAAAGTTAAAGTTTCAGAGGTGTAGAGGAACTTTAGCTTTAGGTTGATTCCTTCCCGGACAGGGTTTGCAATTTCATTTCTTCCATGCGTGGGTTATTATTTATTACTGATCTGAGTAAGCAATATGCTTAGCTGACGAAACCACTACCTTCACTCATCCTAAACCACGGCCTAATAAGATAACAAAGCCGAAAATGCGAAAGGAAAGCAGCCAAAAGCTCCTCCAAAGAAAGATCAGGTTCTTCTGGCCGACATGTGGTATAAACGCTGCCGTGTGTCCAGGTTTAGTGAGCCCGATTCATGCTTGCCACTTGTTGTATCTCAAGTGGAGGGGACACGTCGCTTATGTTTTTATTATATATCGAGCTTACTGGTTTGTACTTTCTATTATGTACATTAATTTTGATTGGTAGAGAAAATTGGTTTTTTTGGATAAAATGGTTAGTTTCGTGGGTGGAGATGGGATTAAGCTGCACTTTATAGGAGAGGTGTTGTTTGAAATTGGACAAAATGCTGATCCTTTGCATAGTCATCAGATTCTTTACGCTTTTTCACTTGTTATTTGGATCGTTCATGCCAAACTGTGAAGGCACCAGACGGTGCCATTGTCCACGACACCGTGTGCGGTAACAAAAGGAGGGAGACCCAGAAACCGCGTCATCCCAACACTTAAACTTTATTAAGCTTTGATCAGAGAAAATATGGAAGAAAAGTGAACATTTTCTGTATGTCGCTTTTCATTGAAACTCATTTTCAGGATTGAAGAAAATAATGTTGGGAAATCTGTTTTTTAAAAAATAGTTAATGGTTGCATTCGATGTTAAATAAAAAATTGGTATCCATTTACTTCTACAGTTACAACTTTATTAAAATTTAATTTTTAAAATAAATTCTGTAATATAAAACATTAACATAACTTAAAATAAATTATAGAAAAATAAAAAATTAATCTCACAGAATCTTTAGTTGACATGTGTTGATAAAATCTAAAACTCACTAAAATAACTCTACTCCACGTAGAAAAGAAATAAAACTTTTTTGTATGTTTATATAGTAGAAAGTTGATAAGATAAAATCGTGCCCAAATAACAAACAACTTTTAGAGCAAAGAGTTCCTAAGCAAAATAGATTTTGGATTTAAACCCAAATGTTAGGCTTGAGAATGGTTTTGGGTTTGAATTTATTATAAAATAATATTTTGAACTATAAAAGATTATTTTTTGTTAATTGAAATTTGAGCTTAGGTTTGGTCATTGAATTTTTTTTTTCAGCCCATTGGTTTGTCTAGCTTATAAAAGTTAGAATCTGATTAGTATTTTTACTACCAGAAATTCGATTAAAACCAACGGATTTATCAATTAAATTTTTCTGTCGGGAATTTGCGATGATATTTACCAACGGATGTAAATCCCTTGGTAATGATGTCGGTATTTACTGATAGAACAATTTTGTTGGTATATATCGACAGAATTACCGAGGGACTATTTAGAATTTTGAAAAAAAAAACAGGTTGATGATGTGGAAGTTTTTACGGGCGATTTTACCAACGAAATTACCGAGGGATTCAAACTAGGATTTTTGTACAGTGACATGACCCTTTCACTAGCAGAATCACCGAGGGAATCATTGACGGAAATATTCCGTCGGTGATTTTATCGATAAAAGTTAATATATCACTACGCTGTCGACCCTCCTCTCCCCTTCCTTATTTCTTCTTGTTCTTCCCCACCTTTGTATTTAAAGAAACTGCCCCCCCTCCCAGCTACAAACATTCACCCCCCTAAACTATCCTCCTCTTCTCAACACAACTCATCCTTCTTTAACTTTTTGTAGTTATAACATCTGTGTTCTGATTTATTGTGGATTTTGTTATTTTTTGTAAGTAAATCTATCTTTTTTTTTAATTTTAACATTAAAATGTCAATTTTATTATTATTTAACTTTTTTTTTTAGTATATGTATTTTATTAGTGTATGTATATGTTTTATTGTTTTTTCTCAAACAAACTTGTAGTATGAATGTATAATTTTATGCTTATTATGGTTTGTTTTAGATTTTATAAAATTATATTTGTTTGTAAATTGTTAAAACTTATGTCTAATTACCGAATTAGATGTGTTGTGATGAAATAAATAATAGCTTGTTTAACAGGTCCATTTTAATTTTTATCAATTTGTGGAGTTGTAATTTCCATAAATTTATGTGTATAAATTTGTATGGACATTGATAATTGATAATGAATATTTAAGAGAAGTTGTAATTAGTTTGTTGGATAATCTCGAGTTAAACCAATATTTTTGTAAATTTATTTACTTAACATAGTTAATTAATACATGTTGTCATCATTATTTTATATAGATTCAGTAGAAGTCATGGATGATCATTCATGGATGTAACGAGACTCACCACAAGGATTGTGAAGATGGATTATTGAATGGGGTTCAGGGTTTTATTAATTTTGCAACATCTATCTGAGAAATTTTAGTGGTGACGATATTAGGTGTCTATGTAGAAAGTGTAAAAATAAAAAGTATTTGCATGCAGATATTATAACGATGCATCTTCTACATAAGGGGTTCATGGAGGATTACCTGTGTTGGTATGCATACGAAAAACAATCTGTTCGTAATGAGAGCATGGTAGAAAGGATGGTTGTGTCAACTTCTAGTGCTAACAACGTGCATAGAGTTGTAAATGACAATAGTAATCCTTACAAGAATATGATTATGAAGGCAATGAGAATGAATCAAGGTAATGCTAATCAATGTCAAAATATAGAAAAAGAACCTAATGCAGATGTGACCAGGTTTTTTGATCTGTTGAAAGATTATGATAAACCATTATGGGATGGCTGCATAAATCATAGTAAATTATCAGCCATTGTACATGTGTTCACCACTAAGTCGGATTATGGGTTGAGAAAGGCCAGTTATGATAGAATTATCGAATGGGCGGAAAGTATTTTACCTGAAGAGAACAGGCTGAAAGAAAACTTTTATGCTGTTAAGTCCATGATGAAACCCCTTGGTTTAGGATACTAGAAAATTAACATGTGCCTTAACTTCAAGATGTTGTACTACCTAGAAAATGTTGAGTTGATCAAGTGTATGACATGTGGGCATTCCTTTTACAAACTTAGAACTGGCACAGGAAAGACTCTCATGGCATATAAAAAACTTAGATACTTCCCAATCACACCTAGACTACAGAGGTTATTCATGTCACCAAAGACTGCTCAGCATATGACATGGCACCAATCATATGATGCGGTTGATGGAGTGATCATACATCCTTCTGATGACGTGCATGGAAAACACTTTAATAGTGTGTATCCTCACTTTTCAGCTGAATCGATGAATGTGCGTCTTGGGTTATGTATAGACGGATTCAACCTATTCGGGTCATTTATTGCTCCTATTCTTGTTGGCCAATCATACTCATGGTTTATAACTTTCCACCGGGGATGTGTATGAGGCCGGTATTCATGTTTTAATCTATGGTGATACCTGATCGAAGTAGTCTAGGCCGGAATATAGATGTTTGTCTTGGACCGTTGATTGATGACTTGACGTAGTTGTGGTCCTCTAGAGTTTTGACTTATGATATATCGAGAAAACATAATTCTCTTATGAGGGCAACTTTGATGTGGACTATCAATGATTTTCAGCTTATGGAATGGTTTATGATTGAAGCACACATGGAAAACTAGGATGTCTATACTGTATAGAAAACAACAAGGCATTCACGATAACAAATGGAGGTAAAGCTTCTTTTTTTGACTGTCACCGTTATTTCTTGCTAACAAATCACAAGTACAAAAAGAACAGAAAGGATTTTTTTTTTGGCAGAGTTGAAAAGGATGTTGCACCCCCGCATCTTTCTGGTGAAGAATTGCATGACGTTGTATCGGAGTTCAGTGATATTGTGTTTGGTTTCCAATCTGGTAAGCAGAAGTTTCCTGGTTTTGGTTTGACCCACAATTGGGTAAAACAAAGCATTTTTTAGGAGCTTTTATTATTGAAAGACCAATTTTCTCCGCCATAACCTTGACGTTATGCACATAGAAAAGAACATGTTTGAGAACATTTTCAACACCGTCATGGATATGAAGGGGAAGACAAAGGACAACATGAAGGCTATAATGGATATAACATTGTTCTGTAACCGTAAAAATATGAAGTTGGTTTTCAATGGCTTGAGGGTTGCAAAACCTAGAGCAAGTTTTGTGTTAGAGATAAATGCACAACAACTAGTCTACTAATGGCTTAAGAGTCTGTATTTTTCCAATGGACATGCCTCGAACATATCAAGGTTGATTAATCTAGAGGAATATAAATTGCATAGAATAAAGAGTCATAACTACCACTTGTTTATGCAAATACTCATTCCATTAGCATATCATGATTTATGGCCAAAGAGTATATGAGATGCACTCACAGAGATTATTCATTTCTTTTGAGATATAAGCTCTAACAAGTTGCAAACAAATCACATTGAACGACTTAAAATGAATATCATTGAGACAATATGCAAACTTGAGATGATATTCCCTCCATCATTTTTTGACTGGATGGAGCATCTACCTATATATTTACCGTATAAGGCAAAAGTTGGAGGACCAATCTAGTATAAATAGATGTATCCATTCAAGAGGTTAGATATTACAGATACAATGTAATTCATAAAGTATTTTTATTGTTTTGCTTAATTTAAAATATTTGTTTAATTACATGTAGGTACTTGTTCAATCTTAAGAAAAATGTTAAGAACGAGAATCAATCGATATGTAAGGCCTATATTGTTGAGGAGATCTTAACATTTATCTCGTACTATTTCAAATCTCATTTGAGAACGATAATCAATCGCGTTCCACGGCATGATGATGATGGTTAAGTGTCTTCCAGTGAAAACTTATCAATATTCTCCAATCTTGGACTACCCAATCCTAAAAATGTCACAAGGAAAAGATATTTGTTTGAGATAGAATTCAGACAAGCACACAATTATGTTCCATTTAACTATGATCAACTAAGACCTTTTATTCAGTAAGTATATGTACTACTTAAACTTTTTTAAAAATGTATTATTTATATATTGTAATATCATAAACTCATATAATTTTGAGAACCTTGTAGGCAACATCGACAATATTTACTGTCCAATAACTTATAGCTGATCGAAACCCAAATCTTTTGATTACAAAATGAATAATTTGCCACGTGGTTCAAAACACATGTAAGTACTATCACAAACTCATTATCTCTTGCAAGTTATTGTATTTCGTTACAGAATTCTCATTTATTGTTCATTGTTGTACTTGATATACAAGGTTTATCAAATCAAAAGGAGTGCTACTATTTTATTGTCTTTACTAAGCCTGGGTCCTGAAAGAAAAGTTAAGTGCTACAACGGGTATTTTGTCAATGAATATGTGTTTCATATTGAAGAATATAGGCATGGAAGAAAGATATATAACAACGGTGTTTCTGTCACGGGATCGACTTGTAGTGAGTTTGAAGTTGACTACTATGGTAAATTAGAAGAGGTCATCGAATTGAAATATCATAGCGAGCAGAATAGAGTGTTTTTATTCAAATGCTATTGGTATGACACCAATGACAAAGGAATCAGAGTAGATCCTTACTATGGTCTGGTGGAAATCAACTCAAAAGCTAGACTCTGTAACATAAACGATGTCTTTATTTTCACAAAGCAATGCCAACAAGTTTATTACACATACACCCCTTACTTTAGAAAGGTTTGATCAAGAGTTGATTGGTTATCCATTTCAAAAACGACACCTAGGGGTTGTGTTGAGGTTGTTCATGATAAGAACGAAGACACAAGTGTATGAGATGAATTCTTTCAAGTTAGTGAGTTGGTTGAACCATATCGAGTTACTCATTTGATTAACTTAGAAGAAAATTCAAATTTTCATGTTTTCGATGATAGTCTTGTTAATGTTGACACAGAAGAGTTGAATGTTGTTCTAAGCTCTAATGGACAAGCACATGTCAATGAAGATGATGATATCCACATCAAAGATTGGGATGAAGTTGATGACGATTCAATTGACAAAGAAAAAGAAGAAGAAAATTCTGACCAACTATCAGAATACGAAAGTGTAAAGAATATTTAATAATGTAATATTATGGATGAAATTTTGTACCATGAAATATTTATTTTATTATTCTTCACTATTGTTATTGTGTTGTGTAGGCAGTTTGCAATTTAAATGTTTGCAAGGAGGATAAATAGATAATACAAACACAATATGTCATACACTGTGCACATCTGACAGATCTACAGACGGAATACGTCCATCGATATTTCACAAGGAGTTGCAAAATATTTACTGCATATGCCACATTCACTGACAAATATACGGACGAACAACGCTCGTCGGTATTTCATAGAGAGTTGTAAAATATTTACTGCTTATACAACTTTCACCGACGGATATACAGACGGACAACACCCGTTGGTATTTCACAAAGAGTTGCAAAATATTTATTGTATATGCCACATTCACCAACACCTTTACAAACAAAAAAAGTATGTCTGTATGTTCAAGAGGATGGGAACTGTTCACCTCCCGTGTCAGTGAAGCTTCTGAAACACCAACGAATTCACCGACGAACTGCAAATTCCTTATATTATCGATAAATTTAATTAAACTCCTAAGATTGTTTACTTTTTCAATGAAATGTAAATAAATGGAAGTTATAAAGTAAAGAAACGGGGGACAAATCAAAGCCAACTTATACCGCAATTCCTATGGTATATTTTAATATCATTTACTCTCATAAAGTCATGTTTTGGAAGAAGCTTATATAGTTTGGGAATAGGTTTTGATTGATCAAGAAGAAGAATCTATTTTAACTAATATGCCCTTAGGCACGACCATACATACATAGAAATCATACTCAAAAGGGGTGGACAATTAACTAGAGCTGTAAGTTCTATAGCAAAACTGAAAAGAGGGGAAATTTTCCATAATAAAATTACTTATAGAGAAGTTCGTTTAATATTCAAAAACTACTTAGCAACAGTCAAACAAGTAGGGAATGTTGGGGTGAACCAAAAATGTTTTTGGGTAGAGCTGGATCTTAACATTGGCTAAGTAAATGTCCTATAGTAAGAGGAGTACTTATGAACCTTGAAGACAATCCCCATAAGGGTGGTGAGGGGAGGGCCCTAAATTGTATAAAAAATCTACAACCTTGTGGGGTTTTCTTGTACTTGAAAGAAAAAGTAGAGAAATAAATAAATATAGTGATAATTTCATTCTTCGTCATCATAGTGAATAAGAGAGAAAATAGAATTTGTTTCTTCATATTTTTTTAAAAAAATAGAAATTAACTATTACACGTTCACTATATAAAAAAAATTCCTTTTTGTAGCAAAATAGTCAACAAAGGTGCTACTATAAAAAAATAATAATTAAACCATAAGCTCGAGAACAAAGTTATCTGATAAAAAGACCAACTTGCCATATAAGTATTGTATTTGAGGATATATCATATGAAAAATATGAATAAAACATTTTTTTACGAAGAATATGAAAAATAGAACATATACTTAAAAACAAAACTAAAACGTATAAGAAATTATTTGAAAGATTTAACATAAATAAGTTAAATAAGCTTTTATACATAGATTAAGTATATGGATATTTATTTTCTTGCTTTGACATGCAATTTAAGATAAACCTAACACTAATTTTGTTTTAATTATAATAAAATCTAATTTGAAAACAATCACACCATTATTATACATAAAGCTAAAGGGTGCGGGAAAATTATTGTTCATCCATACCCAATGCACTGTGGATTACAATAGTAATCCACAGTGTATTACTCTTTTTTTTTCACTTTTTTTTTCATTTTTTTCCACTCATAGTGTATTACTTTCCTCTCTTTTTTTTTTTCGTTTTTACTAAAGTACTTTCCTCTTTTCTCTTTTTATTTTTTTTATTTTTTTTCCAAAATTATCTTTGTCAATTGTACTTTTTTTTTAATATCGAGCTAGTTAAAAATTTTGCTTTGTAATTGTTTTTCTTTAAAATAATGTGGATTGCTACAGTGTTTTCTCACATGGTTTTTCTATTTGATTTTTTTTCCTAAATATATTTGTCGATTTTAATTTTTTAATATTAAGCTAATTGATAATTTAGTTTTGTAATTTTTTTCTTTAAAACATTGTTGATTGTTACAGTGTTTCTCCACATGGTTTTATTTGTTTTTGTTTTTTATGAATTTCTTCAAAATTATATTTTTGGATTTTATTTTTCAATATTAAGCAAGTTAAGAATTACAGTTACAATATGTGAAGAAAGCAAAGTAGCTTTCCTCGTAAATTATTATGGATTGCTACAGTGTTTTTTTTTCCACATGGTTTTTTTTTTGTTTTTTTATAAAATTATCTTTGTTAATTTTATTTTTTAAATATTAAGTTGGTTAAGAATTACAATTACAAGTAAATACAAGTAAGGCTAAAGCATATGGGAAAAACACCGTAACTTTTATCACAAAACATTATGTATTGATATAGTTCTTCCTCACATGGTAATGTACGGGCATGCCATCTCGTTATATGAATTTTATGTTATCATCATAATGTTGCCAACTAATCTTTGTTCAAATGTAAAGAAATTTGGAGTTGTCTTTTTCCTTTATTTCTTTAAGTTTTTAATTTGGTCTATAAAAAACAAACTCTTCCAAAGTGACCCAATTAATTGTAGAATGTTTATTTTGTGTGAATGTAGTGAGTATTTTTTCCCTACAAAGAATGATATTTAAAATGGTGGTAAAAAAAAATATGTTCTTCATTTTCTCAATAAGACAAAAATAATGTATAGACAGAGAACTCATAATATTTATAAATTTAAGTTATTTTTATTGCTAAAAAAATTTTCAATTTATTTTTTCTAGAAAGCAAACAATTATGGAAATTCTACAATTTTTTCTCTTACAACGTCCTATTCATGGACATGTATGTTTTTATTTTAGTTCTCTTTCAGAAAATTCTCTAATGTTTTGGTAATATTTTTGGTCTTTTTTTTCTTATGTTTTTTTTTATTTTCATATTTCTTTTAGTTATTTTTAGTTCTTTGAGAACATAAAATATGTTCAGTTAGACATTTTAGTTCTTTTGTTTTCTAAAAAAGCGATAGTTATGATTAGGTGCTCGAATTAATAGGAAAAGTACTTATGGTATCAAGAGGTGTAGTGTATGGTCCTATCTTTCATTTAACATTGACTTCATTTGTGATTTTCACTCGGGAAACGTTCAACCTAGTCTCTACCAGATTCTAAGTGCCCTAAATTTAACCTTGGGTGTCCTAGACATAATGTCATCTTGACCTTTAGTAGCCTCAAATGTAAGTTTGATACAGACCTGACCTGAACCTTAGATGTCCTAAACTTGATCTCGGCCTATCCCCTGGTAATCTTAAATATTGTTCCTATACAAACACCTCAATGCCTTAATTCCAACCCTCCCCTAGTCCTAGGGAGCTCCAAATCTAGTTTCGGCATGACCTTGAAGCAATTATAAAGAAATCTAAAAGATGGGGAGTTTTAATGTAGCTTTATGTAGAGATTATTGTGGATTGCTATGGTAAAATTATCTTTTTATCCTTG
>Ga0325404_1003316_pt1 | contig 17209 bp, 9 predicted proteins | sample PopdelMetagenome_18_FD_205664 | JGI IMG/M metagenome (GOLD analysis project Ga0325404, IMG submission 205664) | Populus deltoides microbial communities from Bellville, Georgia, United States - Xylem-Control-R1 | ecosystem: Host-associated > Plants > Phyllosphere > Stem > Wood/Secondary xylem... | reverse complement strand
ACGTGCATGTAATTCCCATCATTAATATATGTACTGATCTCAAATTACGTTTCCAAGAGTTATGTTTTTTTTCTTCTTCAGGTTTTTCAACTTTGTAGGTTTTTTTTTTCAATTTTGTGCGCTTTTCAAGTGTCTGAAAATGAAGATTTCCATTGGTTTAAAACCATTTAGACTCCATATATATAGTTTTTGAAATCATGGGAACTAACTCATTGGTGATGCTAAGAAACAAAGATCGATTGATTCAAATCCTATGGTGTCAATATTGAGATATAACATATCATCTATCAAATTATGTTTCTAAAACTTTGTTGACATTTTGGAGATTTCTGGAAACTCTGTATAAAACTCTATATCAATTATATTTTTCAATCCAACTATTAGACCAAACTGAAATTTTAGAAGAAATCTCCTAACATATTATGATATCTCAGGTTAAAAGTTTGGAAAAGCCTTGCAAAACTACTAATTGCATTTTTGTAATTTTGTTTTGAAAGGTGATCATTTCGTCTTTTTTTTTTAAGATTTGATTTTTTAAAATTCTTTTATTTAACAATTAATTTATTGAGAATTAAGCTGTATAATATTTTTAGTCAAATTATATTTTTATTGTTATTTATATTGTATTTGAATTCTTCAAATTAAATAGGTTGAAAACCTAACTTTTTAAATTGTGGTTATATATAGATTTAGTTGAAATTATGTTAATTAAATTAATATTTTGAATTATAAACAGTTTGGAACGATATGTGAAAACGCTATGAAACTAAAACATGAAAAAACAGAACACTAACTGGAACGGATTTGTTTAAACAGAGCAATTATAACATGGACTCCACCATTAGCCTGTGAACTCAAGATTCCAACTTCCCCTTTCCTTCCTAGTTTATGTGAAGTTTGATTGGTTTTGTGATGTCTCAAGAGGACAGTTTTTTTTTTTTGTAAAGAAGTTTGAAGCAAGCAGGCAAGCAACCATCAAGAAACTAGCTCAGTATTGAATTGAAACATGTCTAGTCCTTCAAAATTCACAGAATGTAATGGGAATAGTGAGAGTAATTCAATGAAGAAGCACTGAAACCATATCATACATAAGTGAGAAGAGAAACTTACTTCTTTCCTCCTCCTCTTTTGATAAGCCCAGAAGGAGGGATTCACACAAGGCATCAAAATTGGCCCAAACCTGGAGCAAAACGCAAAGAAAGTTGGTTGCTATACAATACTCCTGGTAAGGAACTGGAAGAAAAAAAGCGATTTGGCATCGCTGCAGCAGCTAGAGAGATCTTAAAAGAGATGCTTAGCTTACCTCTTTACATTTATCAAAAACAAGAACACCCAATATTCCAAGCCTGGTTCACATCCAAGAGATCGAAGAGGTCAATGCTTCGGTCAATGCAGACGAGAGTGTTGAGGTCAACAGCCAAGTCTCCATGATTTGCTTATTATTTGGATCCTCAAAAACAAAGAGCAATACCATGAGAATATTCGAAAGCAATAATTGAAGGAGCTTAAGCCAAGATGCCATTCATATATATTACGATATTAGGTAAAAAGATTCCCTGGAACGGAGGACGAGATTGCGTTTGAAGGAAAAGAAGCGGTATTATTTTGACTCACAATCTTGGAACAAGTACAAATAAGTCCTTCTCCTTTATAGTCTGGCTAATCTACCCCCAAGCTTTCTTTCCATGTTAGTCTTGCCTTGGCCTTTTGCCCTCTCTCACACTTATATTTGGAATACCATGATTAGAGGCAACTCTGAAGCCAAAATGGGCCATAGCGGCTTCTTGTTTTTCTGCCAAGTGGTTCAAAATGGCGCTGAAATGGACTGTAGGCGCTTTGTTCTTGCGCTGAAAGCGTGCGGCGAGCAGTTTTTTAGAGTTTTAGGAGGGAAATCAGTTCATTGTGGTATTCGAAAGATGGGTTTTGTTTATGCTATGTTGTTTCAAGATGGGTTGGCTCGTTTTTATGATCTGCGTGGTTGTTTGGGTTTTGCTTGACACTTGTTTGATGGAATTCCTGCAAGAGATGGACTTTCTGTCTATGACTGATGGGTATTCTAAGCGTAACTGTTGGGATGAGACCTGGATTCTGCAAGAGGGAATTTTTTTTTTTAGTTTAATGTGGGTGTCCGGGCTAGCTTGTGCGTATCTCGACTAATCCCACGGGCCCTGAAGTTAACGACCATGTAAGCCTCCAGTGGCCATCATATGAGCAATCACATGGTTTGAACCTGAGACCACAGAGGGAACAAACCTCTTGGTCCCAAACTCTTACAATTGGGCCACCACCTAGATGGTTAAGAGGGATCTTTGATACCATGGGAGTTAGAGATGTGTTCTCTTGGACGAACAAGGTTAATGGGTATGCTAAAAGCGGCGAGCTAGAGCTGGCAAGGATATTGTTTAATGAGATGCCGGAGAGGAATGTGGTCGCAAGTTTGATAGATTAATTTGAGTTAACTCGGGTTTTTTTTTTTTTACTTTCTATGAGATTATTCTGATTTTTTTTCTAATTTTATACTTCAATATTTAGTTTATTAAAGATTAGAATTCATAATTTATTTTTATTTGTTTTATACACAATTAGCTCGGACTTATAACATTAAATTGTTAATAAATAAAGATGGTAATTGTGCCCTTTTCCATTCAAATCTGCTTCCATTTATTTGAATGGAGATGGGCATGGAGGGACTCTTATCTTCATGGATTCGGAGTTGCTGGTAGGTAAACAAATACTTGATTTATTCGGGCATGTAGATTTGTAGAGTATCCTTGATTTAATGAATTTATAAATAAATAATATATTAAATTAATTATTTTAAAATAATTATCTAAATTAATTTATGTAGTTTTTTTTTATAAGATCACCTTAGTTAACTTTGTTTGATAAGTAGAAAATATTTTATTTAATAAAATTTATCATGATAAAAAACTACATGGACCTCAAATGAAGGCTTGCCTCCAATAAAGCATACATGCAGGATTGAAAATTAGGTTTAATTTAAATGAAGATGGTAAAGCGGTTAGGCAATGGTTGGTACCGTGGATGAAAAATGTTTTTGAAAATTTTCATTTTCATTTTATTTATTTACTTTAAATTAATATGTTTTTGATATTTTCAGATTATTTTGATGTACTGATATCAAAAATTATTTTTAAAAAATAAAAAAAGTATTTTAATGTATTTTGGAATGAAAAACACTTTTAAAAAAAACTACTACCACACTCCCAAATACTCTCTAGGAGCTTTCATAGAGGCTGAGACAAGATTTGAAATCTATATTAAAAAAGAACATAAATTATACAATACATCTTTAATTTTTGAATTGAAATGGTTATTTAACAAGATATTAATTAAAAATTAAATAATTATGTGTTAAAAGCTTAATGTAAATTATATATTCATACATCATTTAAGAGTTATATAATAAAAATTATGTCGATGGATTAAAAATTTTATATCTATCAATGAACAAGAGGTTTTATAAGTTAATATTTAATTATTTGAGATCTTTCATAATTCTAAAAAAAAAGCGAGATTTTTTTATATTAGAACACTAATAGGAGTGGCTTTCTAAAGAATCTTTCATGGTCCTTGTTCAATCAAAAACCTTTTCATCGCCGGCAACCAGCATAAGACGACGTCAACGTGAGCCTTTAAAAACACTGAAGCCCCACCAAGCCTGGACAAAGAACATATCTCGGTCTCTTATGATAGGTGTGATTGTTTAACGTGATTGTTTGCTTGCCATGACTGTAAAAAATAGTAAAATATGACGTGCTCTTATTAAAAAAAAAAATGAGATTTTTGTTTGAGAAACAATTTTTTTTTTTGAAATTAGTGGTAGAAGACAGGAAATTAAAAACATAGTCTAAACTCCAAGTTCAATTAAAATATTTTGAGACCAATTGATCTATTTTTCAATTAAAACATAATAATAATAATTAAAAAAATATCCAGTTAACATAAGAATCTCATTAAATCCTGATTGCTCAGGAGCTTACTCCATCAAATAATTTGCTCATGAATTATTGGTTTTTAGGAGCTGAGCACCTTTTACGCTTTATTAATTATTATTATTATTTTCAATTAAAACAAAATTAATTTCAACATTTTCATAGATTATTTTTTATATTTGTAAAGTGTTTTGCCGCATTTGAACCTATACTATTTTTTATATTGATAGAGTCAATCTACTTTTCATTTTGTTTTGTTATATTCTTTAATTATAACATTGTTTGTTTGCGTGATAAGATCCAACTTCAATCCACAGATCCAATACTTTGTGATTGCATATATTAAAAAAAAAAAAGATCCAATACTTTAATTATAACATTGTTGTATTTTAGCCATACATGACCTTGTGAAGACATATATTAGATAGGCTATGGAAACATAATTATGAGATAATTAAAAAAAAAGATGTTTTCTAAACATGTAATCAAGAGTTGGCAGAATTAAAAGCTATATGATTTTATTTTCAAGCAATAGATAAATAATATGCAAAAACTTGCTTAAACCATCTTAAATTTCATATAAAAATTAAATTGTAAAATGTAAAGGAACGTAAAGAATCTAAACATTGTTTGAGCAACGTAAAATAAAAAGTGGCATGATGAACAAAAAGAATATGAAAGCTCAGCTTTTGGGTGAAAAGTGAAGTCTCAGCAACTGTTAGTAAGTAAAGAGTAATGAATACTTGTCAACTCTTTGTTACTACAAGGACCTAAAAAACTTAGTTAAGTGTCTGCAAAAATATTTTATGTATCCATCTATATGTCTGGACCAAATGTATAAAATAAGTATGATACATACCTCAAACATTAGTCTTAGAATGTAAAAACCTTTAAACTTTCTTGGACAAGTATTAGCCAAATAGTTTCCTCCATTAGATTTTTTGCATATATAGCAAAACAATTCATCAACAATAAACAAAAATGAAATTGAGAAAACCAAGTGAAAAATAAAGATCAAGATATCTAACATCGCAACACGGGTAATTTATCTGGTTATGTTTAATGAATTCCTCTATCAAAATAAAATTTTAACAGAAAAACATATAAAATTTATAGTAGAAAACGACACACATAAAATTTATTGAACAATAATTATAAATAAAAACAATGCAAGGCTGCACATAACACATAAAATTTATTGAACACTAATTAAAGAAAAAAACAATGCAAGGCTACATATATGAAAAATATTATAAAAAAATCAATATTAAAAAAAATTTAATCTATAAAAAATTAATAAAAAACCACAGATGAATCATACCTATCTCTCTAAAAATTAAATACACTCAATATCATTAAAAAAAATCACAATCAAATTAAAACATAAACCAAATTTGAAAAGATATACGCAAATAATGCATCATTGTTTTAAAAGAAAAACTGAAAAATAAAAAAAGAACCATGTCAGACGTTGCTTAGACTAGGAAGTCAGGCTTAGTGCCTGACCCAATAAAGCAACTGCCTGCACGCAGGTCTGCAATGTCAGGCCTAAGCACGAGCCTTTAATTTTTTTAACAAATAGTTAAAAAAAATGACGCATCGCCCACGTTAGCTTACGACGTGTCGCCCGAGAAACCTAGAATTCAACCACTGTGGTAGCTGGAAAAACAGGGTCTTTGTCTTTTCACCCAAAATCTCATTTTCAACCTTTTTTTTAACCTAAAACACCCTAGAGACCTTGTTAAACCAATCTATGGCCACACAAAAGCCAACAAATCGCCTTAAAACCCTAAATCTACCGGAAACAAAATTTCTTCTCAAGCTCAATTCTGCTATTTTAGGTGTTTTCAAGGTAAAAAAACACTTAAACATAACCTCCCCTCATCATATGAAACCTTCTAACATAAAAATCAACTGTTTTTGTGGATAGATTCTTCCCTAACAGTCACTCTCTCTCTCTAGACTGGAATTTAGTGACACCCTCTCTCTCCTCCCAACAAAAAAGGACTGAAAAAGAAAATATAGGGGATTAAAATGAATATTTCAACTAAACTTTCACCCGCCCCCATGTTCCCCGAGAGTTTTAGTTCAGTCCCCTAGCTTTCAATTGAATCCTCTTTCCTAAAAAAATATGCAATTAAGGGCTAATTTTGGCTTAAAATAGGCAAATCGTTCAAAATAAAAGTTTTAAGACCAAAGTGAAAATTTTCAAAAAATGCACTGCTTCAGTCTATAGTAAATTGTGAGAGAGTGCACAATATTTTTTGCTACAGTAAAAGGCTGATTCCTTTTAGTTTTTTTTTTTTGCAATGTCTCGCTTACTCTTAATAGACAAGTCACCTAAATATTTGTGAGTGTGGTCATCTTAATTTGATTGGACAAACTGAGCCTTCGTCAAAAGTGGTTTTTATTAAAAAAATAGCTTTTTTTTTTAAATATTGGTGAAATAACATAGTTTTAAAAAAAGAAATAGCACGATTTATACATGTCATAATTGAAAATCACGACATTCATATTTGTCACTATTCATAATAACGATAAGCTAAAAAAATTGTAAAATAGGCTACACATTAGAAGAGAGGAGAGAGGAAAAACAAAAAAAAAAAAAGAAATAGACTCTGGAAACACATTGAAACTCTGATTATTACACCACTATACTATCAAAAAATTCTTGATGAGATAAATCCAACAACTTCAAGGAAAGTCATCAATGGTAACCCGCATGTGCTACACTTGTCCTCCAAAGGTGGTAGGTGGCTTATTTGCCTTTTGCGGCAAATATAGCCCACTCAGATCACCATCGATGATTTTGATATTGTTTCATTTATCTCGTTGAAATTTTTTTATGGTACTGGTAGTGGCGTAATCGGAGCTTTATTATGTCTCTAGTGTTTTTTCTCTCTCCTCTCTTCTCTCTCCTAATGTGCAATCCATTTCACTTTTTTGGATGTTCATATTCAAGATAGTAACAATCTATGCATGTGGCGTTTCTCAATCACAACATATACAATTGATGTTATTTTGTCAAATATTTTTTCAAAATGTGTCAGTTTACCAATATTTTAAAACAATACATGCTAACAAGAAAAAATAGCCATAAAAAACCTCCAGGAACCAAACATTACAATTATTAGTCCTCTAGATTTTCATTCTTTTAATCCTTCTAATAAAGTATCTAGATATCAATATCTCAAGCAATAGGTAGTACTAGCTATTTGACTTGAGCTCTACCATGGGCTAGATACTTTTTTCTTTTACAAAAAATATTTTATATCTAATGTGTTTTTGTACATAAAAAAAATTCCAAGATCAAATAAGAAAAATCATGCATTTATATAATTAAATAAATCGAGAACTATATGTGTTAATAAACAAAACAAAAAAGGTCATTAACAATAACTAAAAATAAAATTAGAAAAAAAAATCAAGGGACATTCATTGATTAAGATATTTAATCTCACAAGACACAATATTTACTCAGATGTGTTTATTGAAATTTTTTATTAAAATTATTTTTTAATTTAATCAAATAATAAAAGAAATAGCCTTACGCATTAAATTGATTAAATAAAATAAAAGGGAGAAACCCATATTATGCAAGGATGCATATGTTAGAAATATTATCTGAAAATAAAAAAATTGTATTTTAAAAAATAATGTTAATATATACAAAAAAATTAAAACAATTATAGATAAATATGAATAGTCAATTATAGATAAATATGAATAGTCTTTTCAAAAATCTAATACACACAACACCATTGAAAAAATCTATATCCAAAAAATGTTAAATAAGCAAAAAATAAAAATCATATAAGAGAGATATTAATTGAAACATAAATTTTAAAAATATTTAGAAAAAAAGACATGTTAAAAAAAATATCAATTAAAAAAAATTTAGAAAATAATAGTAGTCTGGTGTTGTGGCTTAACTCCTCGTACCTGTGATCCGAGCCATAGATTCAAACCGGTTCAATAATTTTTTTCTTATATATATATATATTATTCAAGGTAAAAAACCAAAAAACCCAGGCTCGTGGACCTATGGCCCAGCACACATAGGCCACTGTAATGAAAAGCCTAGCCACGTAAGTAGGCCTACAAGCTCAGGTCTGCGGGACTGAGCTTGGTTTTTTTTCCAATTTTTTAAAGGGGTAAATAACTTGTTGTCAACCCTTATTTTTTGAGAGAGATAAAAAAAAGCAAGCAATACAGACGACGTGTCATCTACAAGCCCATATTTCGCCTATCACTACAGTGGCTGAAAAATCAGGCAATGTTTTTTTTTTCCTTCCAAAAACCCAATTTCTAAGTCATTTCAACCCAAGAACACATTTCTAACATCTTTATAACACTTACAAACCAGTCCATCAATTCATAATACCTAAAAAAGGTCTAAAAAACTAAAATCAAACTGGGTTAGTTTTGACTTTCTCAGCATAAATTTGTTTTTTTTACTAACATTGAGGCTCTAAAGGACTACCATCAATCCCCTTTCATAGAATGAGACTCGTGGACATCAACATCAAATTGGGTTGAAAAAGACAATCTATGACATCATACCATCTATATATGACATCATACCTTCATTTTTTTAAAGGAAAGAATACAATAGTTAAGTCGTTTGAAAAAGACAATCTATGTATATACAATACAATAAATTGCGTGATGTCAACGCATCATTTAGACGAGTCCGCGTCGGCCATTACTCGACTCTATTTTATTTTGTGTTTAAATTAAATTAAATCATTTAGTTAAATTACAATTTTTGGCTGATCAATTGGTCGAAGACTGTACATGACTGGCCGGGAAGGACCCATCCCTATTTGGCTGTCTTAACATCTGAGATACCAACCATAGTTTACAAACGAGGTTACACTTTGTCTGATTGGTGTATGATTCCACGCATGTTGCACATCATTTTCATCATATCTTGTGTCAATTTCTTCTTTTTTACTTTTAGCCAGCCTGCGTTGAAGGGAACGCTTTGTCTGCACAGTAGATCACAAAACAAGTGATTGAACCTACGAATTCTTGCACATGAAATTACACTCTGGAATTCTTGCTCATGCTTTCTTTTTTATCCAAGTACTTACCATCCATGTCTTCTAAAAGCTTTTGAACCACTACTCATTTAATTATTTTGGCCAATTCAACGACTGTAATGATAACTATAAATTTTCATCTTTTTGTTTAATTAATGATAATAATAATCGCATACCATATGTTTATTATTAATTAATGACTGAGATAAAGATAATATAAAATGATTTCAATCCCAAATTTATTAGCTAGGAATAAATTGCACTCTAATTATTGGTTAAACTCTTTTTTTTTTTTATTTCTCAAATCCCATCTTCACTATCTCCGTATATCCCATCTTCGCCTACAGTCGTTGATTACCAGTAAAGAAACAAATATCAACGACTGGAATATCGGATATACACAATGAACAAATATCAACCTCCCACCACAATGAACTATAGTCTAAGTGGTGCGGGGAAAACACTTTGGTCCACATACTGATTGACAAGTGTCAGCTCATTATACGGTGATAATAAGCGTCTTGGAGTAGTGAGCTGCACGGGGCTAAATATGTAAAATATGTAGCTTTTGTGGGCAAATCTTTTCACTATCTCTATATATCCCCTAGACCTTTCCATGTATTAAACATTTATTTAAACACATACATGTATACTTGTCATGCATATATATTTCACATTATTCTCTCTCACATTACAACCAAAACACTAGCCTTCTCTCTTCACAGAAACTCTTGTATCTCCTGAAAAAGAATGGAAGCAGTACATCTCTTCACGAAGAAACTAAAACCAACCCATATAAGCCATACTCTTCCAGTTCCAACCCATGTCCTCGAGGCTTTTCCATTTCCTGAAGGAGCCCATATTTTGAATTTCGAAGCAGTCGATGCTACTGATAATGCATGGAGGTTTTGCTTGTCAACCCGTCTGACTGGAGCTTACCCAAAACCCGTTCTTCTACGCTCTTCTTGGCATCGTTTTGTAGAGCAGAAAGGCCTTGTCCCCGAAGACAGGGTTGTCTTCTTCATGGAGAGAAATGAAGCTAATGACATGCTCAGGAGGTACACGGTTAGAGCTCAACGAAAAGTGATGGTCTTGATGGGGCAAGATGTTTGGGTCGATGTCGAGCATCTTCCCCTATATGGTCTTTGAAGAGTTTGACATATAAGCTGTTGGCACGAAAAGAGTCCTTTCCACTCCACTGGTAGCCTTATAGCTTTTTGGCTAGTAGGCCATTTGCTTAGCGGTAATCAATATCATGCATATTACTGTGTAATTAGTATCCTGTTTGGTTTCCAAGTTTCTTTCCTTTTCTTCTTAATGTATGTGTGCCTCTCGTGCCCTATGAAACCAAGCTCTGCTTTGCTAATAAACAATTGAAACTCAGATTACTATGCATGGAAATGGTATATGCTCTAAAAGGAAAGTCCATTGATTAACAAATACAAACCAGTTATTATTATAATCTTATAAAGACAACGAAATAGAATGTTGGCAAACCTCACCCTTGAACCAATGAGATAGTATCAATTTTACATATAAACTATTTTTTCTATTAAATCTATTCCGATTAAAAACTTACCAACCTCCTTTTTTGGAATATACAAGCAGGCAATAATCATTTAAAAAGTTCTCCCCGGCCCTCTGTTGCTTGTGGGTTCGACCCCATGTTAGGCATGTAATTTGGAAATATCCTGACAGTATAACGATTTTTAAGTTGGTTTTCCTTCAAAAGATTTTTTGAATAATTCAATTTAATTTTATATTGTCAGGTTTTGTGTTTACATTAAATTAGGATCAAATTACAATTTTTGTAGCTATGTTCCTAAATTCTCATCTTTTTGTTTAACCTTTTAACCATAATAATAATCGCATACCATATGTTTATTAATTATTAATAATGACTGAGATAAAGATAATAAAAATCCCGAATTTATTAGGAATAATCCCGAGTTAAACTCTTTTTTTTTTTCTCAAATCCCATCTTCACTATCTCTGTATATCCCATATTCACCTATTTTTGTAGCTACGCTCCTAAATTTTCCTGTTCCTCTACAGTTATTGATTATCTTATGTTTGGGATAGAGATGTGAATACCAAAAATTAAAGCATAAACTAAATCTCACTAAAAATAAAAAATATATACATGCGACAAAAAAAAAAAAATACTTGACCACTAACCTCTGTCCTAAACACACCCTCCTTATGATGGGAGAAGACTGGCAATTAAGAAACAAACAAAGAGAATGAGAGCAAGTTGCTCATGGACAAGTGTTTCACGCAATCTTTTTTTTTTTTTTTTTATCCGATAGTTACAGCTCCTCAGCACTTCACTGGCTGGTACCGAGCTGAAGACAGTATTTTTAGGTCAGGGTGAAATTAGAATAAGGTGTAAAAAAAAAAAAAAAAGGTGTCATACATAGGTGTCATATTAAAGATTTCGTGGCAAATACACTTAGGTCCTTAATATTTAAAAATAATACAATTTATATAATTTAGGTCCCTTTAAGTTTTAAATTTTCATTTTTATACAAAAATTTATTTGTATTATTTTTCAGTCCCTGGTTAAAGAAAAGAGGGAGAGGGGTTACCGAATTCTAGCGATGAGAGAAAAAATTAACATTCACGCCATTTCCAGCCACCAAAATGATTTTTCTTGATGTCCACAAGTTCCATGAATGAGAGGGGATTGATGATGGTCGTTTAAAGCCTCAATGTTACTAGAAAAAACAAATCTAAGTCGAGAAAGTCAAAATTAACTTAGTTTGATTTTAGGCTTTTAATCTTTTTTTGGATATTTTGAATTAATAGATTGGTTTGTAAGTATTCTAAGAATGTTGAAGATGTGTCCTTGGGTTGAAATAACTTAGAAATTGGGTTTTTTGGGCAAAAGAAACATTGCCTGATTTTTCAGCCATTGTAATGGTGGGCGAAATATAGGCTTGTAGATGACACGTCATCTGCATTGCCTGCTTTTTTTTCTAAAATACTAAGGGTTCTTGGAGGTTTTTTATCGCTATTTTTGCTTGTTAGCATGTTTTTTTTTAAAAAGAAAACAATATTGGTGAAATAACACATTTTTTAAAAAAATTGACAAAATAACATAGTTTGTGTATGTTGTGATTGAGAAACATGACATGCATAGCTTGTCACTATCTAGAATATCAACTTCCGAAATAGTGCAATGGATTGCGCATTAGGAGAGAGAAAAGAGGAGAGAAAAAAAAACACTAGAGATATAATAGAGCTCCAATTACAACACCACTAGTATCATAAAAATATTTCAACGAGACAAATCCAACAACACTAAGAAATATCACCAATAGTGACCCGAGAGAGTCATATTTGCTGTCAAAGACAAATAAGCCACCTGCCATCTTCAGATAACAAGTGTGACACACCCGGGTCACCACTGGTAACATTCCTTGAACTTGTTAGATTTGTCTTGTTAAGAACTTTTTGATGGTACAATGGTGTCATAATCGGAACTTCTATGTGTTTCTAGAGTCTATTAATTTTTTTTCTCTCTCTCATCTCTTCTAATGTGTAGCCTATTTCATGGTGTTTTTTTACATTGTTGCTATTTTGAATAGTGACAAAGTATAAATGTCGTGTTTTTCAATCATAACAAGTATAAAATCGTGTTATTGTTTTTTTCAAACTATGTTATTTCACCAATGTTTTTTTAAAAAATGGTATTTAATTATTTTTTTTTTATGAAAGCTTAGTTTGTCCAATCAAATTAAGATGACCACACTAACAAATATTTTGGTGACTCATCTATTAAGAGTAAGCGGGACATTACATTAAATTAGGGTTAAATTACAATTTTTGTAGGTATATATATTCCTAAATTCTCATCTTTTTGTTTAACCTTTTAACCATAATGATCGCATACCATCTGTTTATTATTAATAATGACTGAGATAAAGATAATAAAAATCCCAAATTTATTAAGAATAATTACACTCTAATGATTGGTTAAACTTTGTTTTTTTTTTTCTTTTCATAAATCCCATCTTCACTATCTCTACATTTCCCATCTTCACCTACAGTCGTTGATAACCAGTAACGAAACAATAATTCAGGATTTAATGAGATTTTTATGTTAACTGAATTTTATTATTATTATTATTATTATTATATTTTAATTGAAAAACAGATCAATTGGTCGAAGACAGTAGTACATGACTGGCCGGGAAGGATCCACCCTTTTTGGCTAATATCTGAGATTGCAAAAAATTCTAGCACGTCATTTTCATCATCTTCGTTTTTCTTCTTTTCAACTTTTAGCCAGCCTGCGAGGAAGGGTACACTCTGGAATTCTAGCACGTGCTTGTTTTGAACCACATGTACATCTTTACCCCATATATATATATATATATATATATATAAACAGTACGTCAACGCATCCTTTAGCTTCCTTTGACGAGTCTATGTTATTTTGTGTTTAAAGTAAATTAGGGTTAAATGACAATTTTTGTAGGTATGTTCCTAAATTATTTTCTTTTAAGGAAAAATTTTGTCTTTTAAAATAAATATTTAAAATATGTACCATATCCAAGGGTTATCTGCACTGATAGTTATGTGATTGTCAAAGGTACAATCCGATAAATCACACCTCACTAAAAACAAAGGACATGTGTCTTGGAAGTAGTGAGATATCACAGGGCCAAATCTGTAGTATATAGGTTTCTTGTGGGCAAATCTCTTCACTATCTCTATATATCTAATCTCTGCTCCAACACTACCTAAAGGTTCCATTTAGATTTTGAGGTAACAGAGCTAATCTCTGCTCCAACACTAGCCCTTCTCTCTTCACAGAAACTCTTGTATCTCCTGAGAAGGAATGGCACAAGTACATCTCTTCTCGAAGAAACTAAAACCAACCCATATAAGCCATGCTCTTTCATTTCCAACCCATGTCCTTGAGGCTTTTCCAATTCCTGAAGGAGCCCATATGATGAATTTTGAAGCAGTCGATGCTACTGATAATGCATGGAGGTTTTGTCTCTCAACCCGTATGACTGGAGCTTACCCAAAACCCGTTCTTCTACGCTCTTCTTGGCACCGTTTTGTAGAGCAGAAAGGCCTTGCTCCCGAAGACAGGGTTGTCTTCTTCATGGAGAGAGATGAAGCTAATGACATGCTCAGGAGGTACACGGTTAGAGCTCAACGAAAAGTGATGACCTTGATGGGGCAAGATGTTTGGGTCGATGTCGAGCATCTTCCCCTGTATGGTCTTTGAAGAGTTTGACATATAAGCTGTTAGGTCATTGGCTTAGCGGTAATCATTATCATGCATATTACTGTGTAATTAGTATATCCTGTTTGGTTTTCAAGTTTCTTTCCTTTTCTTCTTAATGCATGTGTGCCTCTCGTGCCCTATGAGCTTTGAATCGAAAGAATATAATATTGAAGCCAATAAAAATAACTAAAAGTCTTTCCAACAAGACATTGTGAGCATCAATGGGGGAAACCAGGACCAGCTGGGATTGGTGGTGTGTTCATGTGTTATTTCTCCTGCACTGCTGGCTTCATTGATTCGAGTGAGGCAGAGTTGCTGGCGATACACAAAGCCCAAGCTTAAGATCCTGGAAACTTGAGACCTTTTATGAGCTTCAATATATTGTTAAGAAGACAGTTGAGGGAAACAATTATTACACACAGAGAGGCTAACCATGCAGTAGACCAACTAGCCAAAAATAGTGTTAATCTTACATTGGACTTCATTGATTGGTTGTAATCCCTTTAATTTGTTGTTTCCTTGTTCGTTAACTCAAAAGGAAGCTATAGAAAATAGCCATCAAGTGAGTGGCTGAAACAGCGGAAAGACATTATTAAAAAATATATTCTCATTGAATATTTATGAGCATTTTTTTTTAAAAAAAAACTATGCATATTAGATTTAGATAACTTTTTTAATATGAATTGATTGAAAATATTACCACAAAATTAAGCTCAAATCTTATAAGGCATAATTGGATTATTTTTTTAAAATCTTTTTTATTGTAATAATCCTAATAAAAAGCATTTTATTATAAAATTCAAGATCAAATTGAGAAAATACTTTCTAAATCCAAATCTATTTTTTCTGGTTTCATTGAAGGTCAAAATCACCGCTATTGAGTTCCTTCTTTACAATATAATCTATAAACACCAAAATTAAAGTTTTTAATAATTGTTTTTTTATTTTTTCTACCTTCACATCTTACTCTTGAGCCGAAAGAATCATTTTGATGTAGGACAGAATTGAAGCAAAAGTAGAAAAAGTAGTACAGAGATAAAGAAATCCCTGTAGGAGAGGGATAAATAAAGAAGAATTAAAAGAGAATAGAGGAAAAATAGAATATCACTGTTCAATTCAATTATTAATAAGTTTATATTTTTGAGATATAGAAAAAACTCTCTTAAAGAGGCACAAAAATCCTAATAGTATGTTTTTCAGAGAAGGAAAGTCAATAATATTTTTAAAGAGGATGAAAATGAAAGGAGCTATCCATCAATGTGTGTAACTCAGGGATGCATCTTGATGCAGGAGGAAGATAGAAAAGCAATAAATAAATATAAAGAAACATATATTTTTTTTCTTAATATATAAAAATGGTTGCTATGTAAACTTTAAATTTGCAATTTTAATTATTCTATAAATAAATATAATAATGTTTTTTTTTTTAATATTTTCAAGACCTTTAAATAGATTAAAAACCATCTCAACTAGAAAACAAATAAAAATCTGAAAATATAAAGAAAATTAACACAAGATCCAAAATAAAACTAGAAAAATAATAAAATTTACCCATACAACATTTTTTAAACTTAATTTTTGGAGATTCAATGGTTCAATGAATGACAAAGTGGCTTCCATAGGACACCTAGTTATACATAGAATCATATGGAAATTATTTAGCCAAATCAAATCTTTTGATATTGTTTTTTTAAATTATAATCATGATTTGATATAACTAGATATTCTTTCCAACTTAAATTTATTCTACTAGTTCATGAAAGTGTTTATTAGATCACAGGACTTTTAGTTTCTACAAGTTTATCACATTTGTACGTCTAGCAGGGCGATTGCATCATAGCAACAAGTTACTTTTCTTGGATTTGAAAGGCTGCTGATGGTTTAGAGGTTATAGCCGCTACCTTTCAACAGGAATCAAGTCTTTTCATTGGGGGAAGGAAAACATGTAGTCCATGAGGAAATATAACACCTTTTTTACACTTTTTTTCCACTTTTTTTATATGGATTATCCATATAGCAGTTCGTTCTATATATCTACTGTATATGAATTTGTGATCAGCTATCGATGCTTTCAACTGTGAAGAATTGTGTACTGGTCTTAGGTAGAATTAGTTCTCATTATGAATTTGTGATCAGCTATAAATGTTCTGGTGTGTGTTTCCTGTTGTTTTTGGGTTTATGCCTCTGTTCGTCCGCTTCTCTGTTCGCGTCTGTCCTGTGCTGCCCTGTTCTTCTCCGTCTCCTCTGTCTTTTTTCTGATATTCTTATGTGCTTCATCTCCTCTTTCTTCATGGCCTTTCTCTAGCTTTTTATACAGTAGAGAATGCCATGCGGTCGCTTCCAAATAATGAGGCGACCGACCGTTGTTATTGCAGGAGTAATGGCGATTGTGGAGCGTTCGTTTTTTTTCTGGTTTGGTGAGATTAAGAAGATGAATGGTTTTCTTTGAAACGGCGCCGTTTTGGGATGGGAATGGTTATTTTCAGTTTGGTCACTGAAGTTTTAAAACGTTGTAATCAAACCCCTTACTCAGTCAATTCCAGCCCATATATTTATGCTCCTTTTTCCAGCTTGATCTTTCGTTTTGGATTTTTTCAATCAAGTTCCTAAGTATCCATCAAACTTTGATATTTATACAATTAAACCCTTGATTTGACCAAATCAACTCTTAAAAATTGTAATTTGACCCCTGAAATTCAATTTCTTCCAATCAAGTCCCTAAGTGTTTTTTATATATACAATTTTTAGCAATGAGGTCATGATTGTGTCTGCTTTTCTACATGAAGAATAAGTTTCTTGTTATCATATTTTAAATTGAAACAACAGAACGAAAACCGGAACGGATTTGTTTAAACAGAGCAATTGTAACATGGACTCCACCATTAGCCTGTGAACTCAAGATTCCAACTTCCCCTTTCCTTCCTAGTTTATGTGAAATTTGATTGGTTTTGTGATGTCTCAAG
>Ga0325404_1003315_pt1 | contig 17209 bp, 15 predicted proteins | sample PopdelMetagenome_18_FD_205664 | JGI IMG/M metagenome (GOLD analysis project Ga0325404, IMG submission 205664) | Populus deltoides microbial communities from Bellville, Georgia, United States - Xylem-Control-R1 | ecosystem: Host-associated > Plants > Phyllosphere > Stem > Wood/Secondary xylem... | reverse complement strand
ATCTTTAGATTCAAGACTACTAAGTTATCTTATATAAGAAGTGTTATACTTTGATCCTGACCTTACGTTGTTCTAATTAAGGGTAACAAATGACAGATATTATGCACAACATAAACTATATGGAGATATTTAAGTAATAAAAAGAGGATTCATCACCTTAGGTGAATTAGAAAAAATATTACATATGTTCTCAAGTAGTATTGATTGTAAGTTCTTAGCCAATGTGAAAAAAAGTTTTGAAAAGAGTTTCAAAATCTTATTAAAAGAATCAATTATTATAATGTTGAGAACTAACATGATTTGACAAAACATACATACTCCATGCTATAATGTCTAAATCAAAACATTCTTGATGAAAGAATAATAATTACACTTACAAACTAGTCATTAATAGGTTAAGTCAAACCACTTACGACTTTCTTAATATTTGGAGGATCATAATAGGTTGTTAGACATTGTACTTGATCTGAAATTATAAGTCAATTAATTGTTAAATTCATAATAAATGAAAATTTTTAATTTATTTAGGATTATGATTTATATTTTGGTCAATTTATTAGGGAATCTAATAGATCACACATATAAAAACTATTGATTAGAAATTAAAATAAGATGATTAATCAAGTGTGACTTGATAGTAAATAGATTTTAGAAATTGATTACTAGAATGTAATTAATACAAGGAGTTGCAATTTTAGACGTAGAAACAATCAAGTAAGGACTTGATTGAAAAAAAATTCTAAAATCAACCTAAAATAATATATGTAATATTATTTAAGGGAAAAATTGATATTTTATCATTTATTGGGTTTTTAGATTTTTTTTATAAATAGAATGTTATGCTTGTTATTTTCGAAGAGAATGTAGGTAGAGAACAATATATAAACACTTACAACATAAAAGAAAAGAGTTAACATTCTAAGTTATAACAATCTTTCTCTCCTAAAAGAGTTTAAGAAATTTCTCACTAGTGGTTCATGTGAATTACTGTTAGAAGCTGAACATTTAGAAGATTTGTGATTTGCGATGACCCAGCGTTGAAGCAAATACTCAAAGTTGAAAATAATATATGATCTTCAGGTAATCTTTGTATAAACCCTAAACAACTCTAAATCTATCTAATAAGATTTTTAGAACTACTGAAAAATTTTAAATTTATTGTTTTCTGTTGTGTGTATATGTTTTAGGAAACTTAATAAAATAGTGATACAAAGAATATGATGGAAGAATACGGTGGTGGTGGTAAGGAAATATTTTATGGTGGTAGCTAAACAATGATGATGGTGATGATTTAATAATGATGATGGTTATGATATGATAAAGATAATTAAAAAAAAGCAAAATAATAATAATGATTGTAATAATAAAATGATATTTAAAGTTTATATTTTTTTTACTGATTTTTTTTATTTGAAGGAACAAGGAACTTGGACAATCCTAAATTAAGGCATCAATATCGATTGAAAATCTAAAGCACCTACTTAGGTTCACAATTCCAACTCAAAACGTTATCAAGTAGAAATTTGAACAAGGAATATATATGAAGTCTTTAATCAAGCTTGTGGTTAGGTTTTGAATAGATAGGTTCTGTCTCCATACCTTCAAGTTCTGGTAAACTCATACATCATTCAACACGAAATTAAATGTACATTTTTATTTTATTTATTATTATTCTGAATTCGAATGTGATGGAAATTAATTGCGTGCTTGTATTGGTTAATCAATCCAACCCCGGACAAATAAAAGAACCACCGCCGAACATGTCCCAGAAGTTGCCGGGTGTTAGCTAGGAAATGACAGCAAACACCAAAACCCCCCCAGGCAGCCATGGCAGGGAGGCGGGGGCCTCTCCTCTGGTGGCGGTGGAGAGTGACTCACGCGTTGCCACCTAGAAAGTGGGCCTTACAATAGCAATTGACACGTACAGTCTGCATCTCTAGCTTTTTAGTACAGGGTTATGGATAGATTAGATTACAATTTCAGAATAATAAAAAAACAAAAGGGTTAGCTGTAATTAATTAAGCTCTTTATCGATATTAGTAAACACAAGAAGACAGTGAGAGACCGTATACGGAAGAGGGCCATACCATACGGCTTTGTCACGGCCGGATCGCACCCTGTGTTCATGGGACCCTCCTTTTGCTCTGACTCCAATACCCAAAAACGATGCACTTCTCATTCTCTCTCTTTCTGCTTCTGTTTCTGTTTAAGATACGAGACCGAAAAAACTCGCAAAAGAAAAATGAAAGGAAAATGAAAAATTCAAGGTTTAATAATCTAATATTAAAGATAAAAATAAAAATTTTAAAAAATATAATGTTGAAGAAGAAAATTGGAGTCGCTTATGAAAACTTGATGAACCAACAGCCCACAATATAAGACGAGAATAAAAAAAAATTTAAAAAAATAATCTAGTAAAAACACCAACGTTCAATTAAAAAAAGTTAAAAAAACCTTAAGTCAATTCGGATTAACTTTACCAACCCGCTTTTGCAATAATCAAACAACAAGAAAAGTAAAAAAAATAACAAAGCTCAAGGGTAAATAATTTAATGCAAAATAATAAAATTAAAAAAAAATCATAAAAAATCAAGGGAAAAAAATTCAAGTTAACCTAGGTTAACTCGACTAACCCATCACATGTGATATGAAATCAAGATAAAAAAAATTTAACCTAAAAAAGAAAACCTAACAAAAAAGGCCCAAGTTAAATAAAAAGTTAACAATGTCATTAAACTTGACCCAGCATGTCAACCTTAAGACCTACTGACTCGACTCTTTAATTAGCTTGAGTTTTAATTTAAATCATGCTGAAGTTGCTCTGATATGATTCAATTAACTTGACAGGACTAAAACCACCGTAAACGATCTGTAAAAATATGGTTTGACTTAAAAAAAATCAAGATAACTTTTTTTTCTCTCAAATATTAAGATGATAATATATTAGATTGACCCAATATCAATTTGGCTTAACCAATCAAATCTGCAACTCGAGTTATAGAAAAAGAAAATTAATATGCTAGGTGTGTGGGTCTGATCTGTTAGGCCCAGCAATGCTTGATCTTTTTTTTGTTTTTTTATTTAAATTTTAATTAACACCCTCTCTATTATTTTTTAAAATATTTAGTTCACTTTTTTTTTAAAAAATATTAATTAATTTTTTGATTTGTTTTTAATTTCACATTGCTTTAAAGTTATTATTGTAATTTAGTTTTTATTTTATATAAATAAATTGTAATTGCATGATGCATCTATGCAAATGAAAATTGTATGTTCTTAGCAACCAGAATTAACCACTAAGATAAAAAAAAATATAAAGGATATAAAGGATATTTGGAGTTAAATATTTACATGTGCATCTATTTTTTTTTCACTGGGAAGATTAACTTTATGCTTTTAGTATTTTAATTAGTGTTAACAATTCTTCATTATATATATATAATTAAATTTAATTAACATATTATCACTTTTCAATAAAAAAATCATGATACTCGAAAACACATTCATAATACCTGCACCTTCTTCTCTTACATTAAAAATTAGCTTGTCTTAGAAAATATTAGATAGATGACATGCACTACGCTATAGGTTAAATCTAATTTTTTTTTAATGTAAAAAAAGATGCTCACTCGCTACTAGTGTGTTTCAAAGAAGTAAGAAAAATTCAGGAGTTGAGTTATAGATTTAACTGGGTCTAATACACTAGTTTGATTTAATTATATAATAAAAAAATAACAACAATAAATGGGATAAATTTAAAAAATATTTCATAAATAAGCCTAAGCCAAGTGGCCTTAGACATAAGCCACACATGCACGCTTTCTGGCCTCAACGCAGGCTATTTTATGAATTTTAACAGAAAATACATTATGAAATAAATGATAGGTTATTATGTTACTAAAATACAATAAAAATCATAAAAAAAACAATTTAAAACTTGTATTGAAAAATATAAGTGGGACTTGCTACTAAATACAATGAGAAAAACTCTCTCTTACCGATTAAAATAAACTTGTTGGGCAAGTTACATACTAACTCGGGATCCGGCTCATGATTTTAGGATAATTTCATAAAAATCAAATCAATAAAAATTACAATACCCAATTTCCAATAATCTAAATATAAAAAGATGAAATAAAAAAAATATCAATTTAAAAAATATAAAAAAATAACCTTAAGGAAGTTTGCTAAACTTTGCAAGTCGGATAATGTGAACGAGATAACCTAATAAAAGATAAAATTAAAAAAATTAAAATTAAAAAATAATAAAAAAAATATATAAGTCAGCTTGGGTTAACCTATCAAAACTGTGATGTAGGTAATGGGATTGAAATAATTTTATATAAAGGAAAAACTAAAAAAAAGTATAAAGTCTAATATTTGAATGATGGATTTTTCTAAAAGAAAATTAATGTAAAAAAAGAATAAAAAAAAATGTCACCATGGTTAGCCTTTCAATTTCAATTTCAATTTTAATTTTAATTTTAATGAAATCTGTTACTAGCAACGCACGGGCAATGGTAATAGACTTATCGAAAAGAAAATGAAATCTAATGCTTGCAGTAATTAGAAGGGAGAGACCTTTCTGGTCAATTCGGAACTGTTTAAAGAAGTCGAAAACACGGCAAGCACAAGCACGGAATGGCATGGTGGATATTCGGCTAGAAAAGCAAGGATAAATTGAAAAAGAGATGGACAAAGGTCATTATCATGAAGACCCGGTTTGTCTCCTCCGAAGTGGATCTTCGCACGTTGTGATTGTCAAACATCTTTCCTCCTCCTCTTGCAGTCAGAGAGAGTGAGTGAAGCTTGTGTTTTCATCTTTTTTTACTTTCTTCAAGAATATTTTATTGTGTGAGACACAGAGAGAGAAAACCGCCAGCGCTTGGCATGCTTTTCACTGCTTTGCACACTAGAAACAACAACAATAACAGTGTTTACACCAACCCAACCGACTCCCTTTCTCTCTTCTTTAACCACACTCGGCTTTTCTCTAGAATTTGATTCCGGGTTTTGACTCTGTCTGCGGAGCCACCATTTTATGGCATGAAAAGATAAGAAAAACCATCCTTTTGAGCTTGTGTTTTATTCAAAACCGTGGTCTTTTTGTTTGATTTAAAGCTAGAGCTTTGAGATTTGCGAAAGGGTCAGTCTGAACATTTTTGCTAGGGAAAGAAGTGAGCTTTTTGGATATCTTTTGTAGCTTGATTTTTTATATGAAAAAACCTATGTTTTTCTTGTTTCCAAATTTGGCTTTTAGTGCTGTGATTCAAGTTAAATGGTTGATTAGTGTTTTTTTGTTCTCGTTTTTTTAGTTGGTTGGAATTGCTTTCATCAATGTTTGAATGCGTGAGCACTGAATGTTTTGAAATGTAGTTGAATGAGAAACAGTTTCTGTGCATGCAAGTTCAGATGTTTCCTTGTCGGGTCACATACAAATTGAGTTTCTAGTCTAAATTTAGAGGCGTTGTGGTTTCTACATTGAGTTCCAGAGGCTTAAGGGTTAAGCATCTGGTGATTTTGTTAAGACTTGGTTCAAATCCATGAAGAATCTTTACTGTTTTAAGCAAATCTATAACAGTGGAAAATCAGAGAGGAGGCTTTCTCTTGGAGAATATAAGAGAGCGGTTTCTTGGTCCAAGTATTTGGTGTCATCTGGGGCAGAGATTAAAGGAGAGGGAGAGGGGGAATGGAGCGCAGATATGTCTCAGTTGTTTATTGGTAACAAATTTGCATCTGGGAGGCACAGTAGGATATATAGGGGGGTGTATAAGCAAAGAGATGTGGCAATTAAGCTTATAAGTCAGCCTGAAGAGGACGAGAACTTGGCTGCTATGCTTGAGAACCACTTCACTTCAGAGGTGGCTTTGCTGTTTCGGTTAAGGCATCCTAATATCATCACTGTAAGCATCCAGTTTCTTTAACTGCATGTGTTAATGTCCTGTGCTTTATATTAACAATACATGGAGTTCCATTTTCTTTTTAATTTAGTGTTTGGATTTGTAAAGGAATATGTTGTTAATTACCTTAAAACTAAATTCTTAACCTCTCATTCGAACCAGTTGTGATCTTATACATATTTTTACTTGTTAACAAAGGGTGGTGGAAATGGCTTGTAATTTTGCTGCAGAACAATGAAAGTGATTCCAACATGCAATGTTTCCTGGCTTGGTTTTGTGGAACAAATTTGGTAGAAATTCATTGAACTTTCAATATCAATTACATATTGCCCATGTGCATTATTTATTACTCTCTTTTCCTTCCGTTGATGAGGAGTCGTCTAAAAATTCTAGCAGTAGCCTTGTAATATCATGCTTTACTAGATTGTGAACTTTTCACCATGGGCTTGCAATCTTATGAAAAAACTCTTGGGATTTACGAATTCTAATTTTGATATAAGATCATCAATGCTTCTTCTGTTTTCCAAATGATGTCATTGAATGGATATTTGCAGTCTGAGGTATGGTTAAAAATGAAGGGGACCAGCAAAGAGAATTGATACAGTCATGAACATGATTGTTAGCTAGTATTTATGATGTGCAGCACTTCTCTTCCGCATTAAATATTTTTGGCAGCATATCCTTCAGCAGTTAAAAGTTTATAGCTAAATCACTAATTATCTAGACTATTTTATTAGGGTACCCATACCAGAGGTTGCAATGGCCAGTGGGGTCTTTAGTATCTTTTCTAGATTGATGAGGCTAGGAGACTGAAGAATGAAGATTGAAGGAGAGAAAACAATTTGCTTTCTTATTTATATTTTACTATTGGAAGTCTTTGTCAGTGTTGTCAATGGACCAAAAATGCTATATTTCCTCATCTCCTCATGTTCAGTAATTCTTACATATTTGGAAAAGTAGATTAAATGCAAATTCCTACACTCTTGTGGATGTTTCTCTGTACAGATGAGCCTTTTTAATTTTTACATCTAGGCCACTTCAGATGTTGGAGTGAATTGAATCTCTGACCCTACTGGCATTGTACACAGTCTAAATGGTTTAATCAAATGACAAATTGTGCAAATTTTTGTTGATTATAAGTCACACTGTCTTCTTCACTTTTGTCATTCAGTTTGTTGCAGCTTGTAAGAAACCTCCTGTATTTTGTATAATCACCGAGTATCTGGCTGGGGGTTCGTTGAGAAAATTTCTCCATCAGCAAGAGCCATATTCAGTTCCTCTCGATCTAGTTCTGAAATTAGCCCTTGACATTGCACATGGGATGCAATATCTCCATTCACAAGGGATACTTCACAGGGATCTCAAATCTGAAAATTTACTGCTTGGAGAAGATATGAGCGTCAAAGTTGCTGATTTTGGTATTTCCTGTTTGGAATCTCATTGCGGTAATGCAAAGGGATTCACAGGTACATATCGATGGATGGCTCCTGAGATGATCAAAGAAAAACATCACACAAAAAAAGTTGATGTCTATAGTTTTGGCATAGTCCTCTGGGAGCTCCTGACAGCAATGACACCATTTGACAACATGACTCCAGAACAGGCTGCATTTGCTGTCTGCCAAAAGGTAAACTCATCTGATTCATTTTGCTGGTATGAATCTAGTAATTGTAGGATTTTACTTATCTCTATTTGCATATGAATTGTACTTGACATATCCTGAAATGCATATACATCAGCTAGACATTTCATTGCCTCAAGCCCTTGGCTGTTTCCAAAATCTTGAATGGATTGCGTATTAATAATGATAAGACAAATGAAAAGCTAGATCCTGAAGGGGAAGAAAAGAGTTTAAAAATGGGAATAGAAGGAAACATCAGAGCCTCCTCTCAATAATGATGTTTCATATGATAATTAGTTTTTTTATTGATAATTAATGATTTTGCATTCTGAATTTGTCATGTATTTATTTTGGAGAATTTAATTCGAGAAGAACAAAATTTGTGCTATTCCCCTAAAGCATGGCTAGAAATGTTTTCAGGGTGTTTTAAATTTTTGATAATTTTGCATGACATATTTTTTCTTAGGAATAATTCCTGCGAAAATGCTCCAACTTTTGAATAAAATTAGTTTCCAGGACAAATAGGAAAGGAATATCTGCAGATGCAAGGAGTAAAATATTTATTTGAGCTTTTGATTCATGTCAAAATATACAGAAGTCTAATTATTTATCTGTCAAACAAATCGTTTCCATGTTGTGAATCATTTTGCTGTCGGCAAAAGATAAGAGATATATTAGGATGCTAAAATGAGGAATGGGAAAAAATGGATGGAGCACCAGACCTGTAGGGATTGATTTGTAAGAATTTGATCAAATGTCTCTTAGAAGGTTCAAGAAAATTAAGAAATATTGGATTGTAGTGTTTTATGAATTGAAAGTACACATGGTTTTGCTCACACTGGAGGGGTTACAGGGTTCAGAGTAGAAGGAAACCGGGTCAGATTTCATGAAACAAGGCAAAATGGTCTGCAGTCACACATGTAACGAGAATCAACATGGAAGTTCTTATTGACCTCCAAACTAGTGTCTTACTACACATTTAAAGAGTTCATTTGAGTTTTTTCTGCCAATTAGCTTACCCATGCATCGTTTCCCTTAAGAGATCTTTGAGTTTGAGCCTCTCCTTTGTAACCACAGAAGAAAAAAAATAGAAAGAAAGAAAAGAAAAGAAGAGTTCCTTTGAGTTTTGTTAAGATCTCTGAGGTAATACATCTGGATATTGAGCCCCACTCATGCATAGGTTAATGATATGCTACAAGGATAGACTGTCAGGCAATAAGTTCTTTTGAATATCCTTGAAAATTAGGATGTAATGAGCAACAATCTGATACCAATTCATTGCTGACTTGAGGAGAAAGAAGGAAGATATCTATTTCATCTTATGAATGGTGGTTTTGTCTTGAAGTCATTAATCTTCTGAGTGAGAATGTTAGTAGAACACATTCTCACTCTTGTTCAAGAAAGTTCCAAACCACATTCCTTCAGCCTCATAGATCATCATGCACTGTTTAAATCCAATTGTCAATCCAAGACAATTTTAGGATGATGACGATACACAGGTTAACGTAACTGGTCCCAAGATTTTTTTATTGTCACATAGCTCCCAATTTTCTACTCATGCTGGCAATTGTGGACAAGATGATGGTAATGACGATATGGTAGTGGTGTAGGTCTGATATTTTAATACTATCGAGAAGGAATATGGCCTTTGTGGTAATGCAGATTTGAGATCTATAATTGGGAATATTCATGTAGCCCGGTTATTGCTTTCAGTATTGTATTAATATTCATCTGTTACGTGATTGGGAGGGTTCCAAGTCTTATTCTGGAAACTGACGAGATGGAAAATGTTCAGGATGGAATGTTCTCAATATCACTTGTCCAAATGTGACTTACAATAGGAACATTTAAGCTGCAAAGAAGATACACCAGTACTGCATCAATGATATGAAATTGCAATAATTCAAGTGGATCAAATCATTTGCAATTTTGTAACATATGCTAGTTTTGGTCTTCTAGATTCATCTACTGAGATGCATCTTCCTCACATGCTGGAGCACTGTGATTACAATCAGTCACATGTGCCCATGCCTGTGTTGTAGCCATTAGAAGCGGGGACCATGCTGTCTTTGCCATTCTTATGTGGTGTGTATCTATCTTCTTGAAAACTGTATTATATATCAAGCCAACTGACATCATAGTAGCATCGACAAACGTAAAGTCTTCTCTTTTGATTTTGAAGGTACATAACTCGAGTCTGTATATTGTATATGTATGTCGATTCATGACAATCTGTTTCCCTTACCACCCAAGTGTACATCTTATGATCATATTCTCTGTCGAAGTAAATGCTTGACAAGAAGTGAAATCTTTTTCTCATTTTGTGCTCTCAATCTTTCAAAGAGGAAATTTGCCTTAATCCCTTATTAGGATTATTTTTTCACTTTCATTAATTTCTTGCATCTGATATCTTCTGGGCTTTCTGCAGAATGCCAGACCACCATTACCCCCAAAATGTCCACTGGCCTTTAGTCATCTCATTAACCGATGCTGGTCCAGCAACCCAGATAAACGACCACATTTTGACCAGATTGTTGCGATTCTGGAAAGCTATTCAGAGTCCCTCGAGCAGGATGCCGAGTTTTTCACATCCTACAAGCCTACCACCAATCATACTATTTTGAGATGCTTCCCAAAACTTATAGCTGGCCGCCGGTCCGCTTCTGTAAAAGCCTAGGAACTGTAACTAAATTATGTGTAATGCTGTATGTATCATATGCTTTTCTTTTCTAGGGCTGTATGCTCAGTTGTGTTTAGGAGCTTATGAATGGCCTTCTCTTTATTTTCCTTGTGCAGCATCAAATATGTTGGAACGAAAAGCCGTTCCTTACATTGATATTTTGATGCTTATGAACCTCATTTTTCTATTTCCTTTAAAGTTCTACCAAAAAGATGTGACAATTGAAACCCAGCATTCGGATCTTCAGAATGCTTGCAGCTCATTCTTAAATGGTCACCTCCAATCCCTATATATATATATATATATATATATATATAGTTCGTAAAATCACCAAGTGATTACATGAATTAATATGCCAGTATTTTTTTATGCTCTCCATAACCTTTTCTTGATCATAATTGAGACTATATTTCAAAGATGTTAAATATAAATCATTGATGCACCTACTTATTATTCGTATAAAATCAAATGCCCACACAATCAATCTTATATGAATCACAAATTCACAATCATGCATTGCAATAATCTCTTCAATATTTTATCAAGCAAAACCTCCTTTCTATTTTATAAGGGGGAATCAAGTGATTCTCCATGATAATATATGTTGCATTCATATTCTGTTTCCATAATATCTGCTTATATAGTTGTAGGGATATTTTGATTATTTGTATTTGATCCTTTCTTATTATATAAAATTACATAACTTAATTATTGTGTACATAATGAGAAGTTATCTACTTCGTATGGTAAGGAGGATTTCAACCATTTACCATTGTTTTTCTAACACTTTTATGGTAGTAGTGCAAAGGTTTTTTTTTTTTTTTTCTATAATCCTATTCATGGTTGGTTTCTCTTTTTCATCTCTTACTCTTTCGCTCAACATAATGGTGCATTTACTCATCAAGAGCTTTTTGGCTATTTGGATAGTAGCATCATAACTCCTTCTAACATATTACTGCATCTAATAGCACCATAAAGCCAAATTCTGCTTATTTAGATTTGAATGTTATACAAACACATATGTTCCTATCAAATCCCCTCCACTCAGGTCTTCATCTTTTGCCCCAAGATTCAAGAAAAAATCATAACAATCTCAAACCCAAACTAATGAAATTTTCAAATGGTATGAGTAACCACTTTGATAGTTGCAAAATAGGACAAACTTTCTTTTTTAGCTATAATCAATGGTCATATTTCCTTCTTGAACATCAATGGTCAAGATTCCACTAGCTCACAAGCCCTAGAACCTCCCTCTTTTCTCTAACCCAGGAGCCTATAAAAAGGCCATAACCACATTGCCATTTCATACTTCAAGGCTTAGCTTTGAAAAACTTAACACCCTACATCTCACGAATACAAAGCCATCATACCTTCCTCTTGTAACTTTTTCCCTCTCCACCATAAAACACCATTGCCCAAACCTCATTTTCAATTACAAATAAATAATCAAAGCCAACCATAGCTTTCTTCCTCATATGTCACTTTTTTTTATCTTTGCCAACAAATCATGGTTTTTAGACAACTATAGAAAAAAAGCGAAGGGATGTAGCAAGAAAGAAAGGAATAATAGGAGGAGAAGAAGGGGATAAAAAGATTTGATCTAATGTTCTTCTAGGGAAAGATATACCAAGTTGTCATTGCTATTATAGGTATAACTCTTATTTTCTCCAAAACATGACTCCTTAATATTGTTTGGTTATGTTTCTTGGTCTTTTCTTCTTTCAATACTCATTTATTTTCTCTACGTTTTGTTGTTGTTGATATTGCGAGCCTCCGTTGATAAGGCCAATCATAACTTTCTTCTCTATACGCCAGTTTTTTTCTCTGCTAACAACTCAAGGTTTTTTAGAATAGCTAGGCTTGACTTGTAAAGTTATAGTACACTCTATTAGGGTGAATATGCTTTAACTAATAGATATAGTAACAATTTAAAAAACACAATAGCGCCTTAGTGATAGTTAGACGAATAAACAACGCAATTTATTTTAGGTAGGGTGTACTAGGGGTGATATTGTCATTTCTATACACAACCAACCCCCTTATCCAAACTCTAAAGAAGGGTTCATAGTGATCAAAATATTAGGTGATGATTCCAAACCTCTTAAACCATAAAAGGGCAAGAATTCCTCGTTCTTTCCACACATACTCAACAACTTATGATCTAGGAGGATAATCACCACGACACCACAAACATGCAACATGGTCCATCACCAATTTCTTATTTTACTAGATATATATACTATGCGATTTCTATTGATGATTGCACCAGATTTTGGGTCTGTTTGGGAATGCGGTGCAAACCGCGTTCCTAAAAATTTTGAATTTTTTTTGCTTAAAATGAAATTTTTTTATGTTTTCAAATCGTTTTGATGTGATGATGTCATAAATGATTTAAAAAAAATAAAAAAAACTTTATTTTGATATATTTCTAAGCGAAAAGCACTTTGAACCACCATCGCTACCACAATCTCAAACAGGCCCTAGTTGGGTATTCCTTTTAAAACACAAATATAATTTCTTTGATACTTTTATCAATTTACAATGTTATATAAAGATGCAATTTTCAGCAAAAATAAAATCATCTCAATGTGATGGTGTAACTGAATTTACAAATAATAAGTTTCACTCTCATTTGTACTATTATGACATTGTTCTTCGTCTGACATGTCCTTACATTCCTAGTCAAAATAGCATTCCTGAACACAAGTATTTTCATGTCATAAAAATTGATCTTACCTTTTGTCCCATACTCGTATGCCAATTTCTTTGTGGGTTGAGGCCTTCTCTACTATCTTCATTCTCATTAACTAACTTTCGTCACCGTCTCTTGATGGCAAAACTCTTTATGAGCTCTTGTTTGGAAAACAATCCGATCACTTTATGCTTCAAACTTTTAGGTGTCTTTACTTTCCTTATTTGAGAGATTCCTCACCTTATAAATTATCTTCAAAATATGCTTAATGTTTTTTTAGGTTACTTAACCTTCATAAATGATTTGAATGCTTAGACCAAAAGACACATCGTGTTTATGTTTCTCGACACATGCAATTTTATGAAAACAAATTTTTATATGATTGTGATTATGTGAAAAATCTGCAATCTAACATTGACTATATTCATTTTTATGATTGTCATGATTGAGTCTTTAGTTCTTCTAATGTTTTTTTTTAATTATTGGCCTTCATCATCCTTTTCAAGTTCATCGTGTTTATTTTACAATGATACTCCATACATGTCCTTAAATCCTCCCCCTGATCTACAAGTTCTTTTTGCTATGGAATCTCTTTTAGATTTTACAGCTTTAGACTCTGTCGTTCCTCCACCCGTGTCTTAAGCTCTTCATATGACTACTTTTAGCCATTTAATGATTACTAGAGGAAAGAATGATACATTTGAACTATGGTTGTATCATGTTATGACTATTTTATCTTCTTCTAAGCCTTTTCAAGCTTTTTTTTCTTTAAAAAAGCCTCGAGGCTTCAAGTCTGTTGCAAAACACCCTAAACGGTTCTTAGCTAGGAATGATTAAAATCAAGCTATGAAGAAAAACAATACATGGGTTCTTGTACCTCGTTTCATTAACCATAATGTAGTTGGTTGTTGTTGAATTTTCAAAACAAAGCTTTGATCTAATAGGTCTATTAAGCGATATAAGGCACAAGGCTCAATGATTTTCTAATGTTCATGGTCTTGACTTTGGTGACACATTTATCATGTGGTGTACCTTGTTATGGTTAAAATCATTTTGTCAATGGTTATTACTTTTGGATGGCGTTTATATCAGTTAGATGTTAAAAACACATTTTTTCATAGTTTTCTCAATGAAAAGGTATACATGGAACAACCACCTGGATAAACTAATCCATAGTTTCCTCAGCATGTTTGTCGTCTGAAGTGTGCTTTTTATAGATTAAAACAATCTCCTCGTGCTTGGTTTCATTGTTTTATCTCTTTTCTATTTAAACTTGGCTTTCTCTCTAGTCAGGTTGATTCTTTGTTGTTTGTTTATCACTCCTCGCTCGAGACTGTTTACTTATTTGATGGCATGGTCATCACTAGAAATAATCCTTCTCTGGATCACACTTTTATTACTTGACTTTCCAAGGAATTCTTCATGAAGGATTTGGGTGATTTTCATTATTTTCTTAGTGTTAAAGTTCAAGCTAATGAGAAGGTCTGTTTCTCAGTCAAAAGAAACATGTTTTTGATCTTTTACAATGTGTTTCCATGATTGATGTCAAGCCTATTTCTATACCTTTTGTTATTGGTTAACATCTATTAACCAAATGGAAGTTGTTCATCGACTCTACTTTATTTTGTTCTCTTGTTAGTGCTCTACAATACTTGACTATCACCAAGCCTAATATGTCCTTTAATTTAAATTCCATTTACCAGTTCATACATGCTCCCATCGAGGATCATTTTCATGCTCTCAAGTGTATTTTGTACTATGTTAAAGGCACTACTTATCATGAACTTCAAATTCATAAACAGTCTACTTGTGATCTTCTTGCTTATTCTGATGCGGATTGGGCTGAAAGTCCTGATACAAGTTGTTCTACTATTGGCTATGCTATCTTTTTTGTTTACACCAATTTAATATCCAGGTTCTTTAAAAAATAAAGCATTATATCTCTTTTAAGTTTAGAAGAAGAACATCACTCATTAGCTATTGTCATTATTGATATTGCATGGATTATTCAATTGCTTCATGACCTTTATGCTACACTCTCAGATCCATCTAAAACTCTTTGAAATAATCAAAGTGCAATTTTTATGGTAGTCAATTCGGTTACTCAGCCTCGATCAAAACATATTATGATCGACTAACATTTTATTCGTGAACTTGTTGTTATTAGGCACTTTAAAAGTTGATTTTGTTCCTTCACATCTGTAGTTTGCTAATTCGCTAACCAAAGACGTCACCAACCTTGGTTTTTTCTCTTTCAAAGCAAGCTCAACAATATCCCTTCTACCATACTCACCTTATAAGGGATGATATGGGAGAATTGAATGATTCTCTATAATATGTGTTGTATTTATTTTCTGTTACCATAATATATGCTTGTATAGTTGTAAAAATATTTTGATTATTTATATTTGATCATTTCCTATTATATAGGATTACATAGTTATAATTATTGTGTATATAATGAGAATTTATCTCCACCATATGTTAAGGAGGATTTCAATCATTTACCATTGTTTATCAAACACCTTTACTCTTCTTTCTTCTCCACCCTTTAAGATGAAAATTGGTTTAATGATGGATGATATTTTTACCATATTTGCATCATAGTTAGAAGATATTTTTGTTGCCAGGTTAATCTATATGTATATATACAAGCAAATTAATGCACACAAGCTACTTCATATTGCTTCAAGAGGTATCCTTAGACATTAAAAAATGTCATATATATATATATATATATATATATATATATATATATATATATATTCAAGTAGAGAATAAATATTAAGAAATATGTGAAGGATGGAGTGTCATATAAGCTTCTCATGCTAAACATATCCTTCTATTTATGCAGCCTGGCTAGTTAGATCATATAAAAATTAACAAAAACTAAAAGAGAAGGTGTTTTTATTGTGCACTACCTCACAAAACACTATTGATTACAATATTTTTTTTTTCTTTTATTTTTTTAATTTTATTTTTTTTATTTTACCATTCAATATTTGGTTTATTGAAGATTAGACATCATGATTTGTTGTAGTTTTTTTCTATGTGGTTATCTTAGTCTCATGACCTGTTTTATAGATTTGACGGGTTAACTCGGTTGACTTGAGTTTTTTTTAATTTCTTTTTTAATTTCACCTTTCAATGTTGGGTTGACTAGAAATTAAACTTCATAATCTGTTTGGTTTGCTTTCTATGAGGTTATCTCGGTCTCACGATCTAGGTTAAGGTTTTACAGGTTAATCCTGGTAGACTCACGTTGTTTTATTGTGTCCTATTTTAGATTTTTTTAAAAAAATTCATCATTCAACAATGAGTTTATTGAGAATTAGGCTTCATAATTTATTTCAATTTTCTTTCTATTAGGTTATCCTAGTCTCATGACCTGCATTGTTGCTTTGATAGGTTAATCTAGGTTAACTTGAGCTACTTCTTCGATTTACTTTCTATGAGGTTATCCTAGTGTTATGAACCAAGTCATTAGTTTGGTGGGTTGACCTATGTCATTTTTTGTGTCTTTTTTTAATTGGGTTTTTGTAATTTCATCATTCAATATTGAGTGATTGGAATTAAGCTTTATAATTTGTTTCAATTTATTTTCTATGGGGTTATTTTAGTTTCATTACCCGGGTCGTGGGTTTGACATTTCAACTTAGATAATTTCTTTTGTCATTTTTTTAAAATAATTTTCTTTTAAATTTCATCTTTCAACATTAAATTGATTAAAAATTGAATTTCATAATTTGTTTCGATTTGCTTTATATGGTGTTATCATGGTCTCATGAATCGAGTCATATATTTGACAAGTTAATCCAGATTGACCCAAATCGATCTAATATGTTTTGTCTCAATATTTTAAAAAAATAGATGTCACATTAATTTTTTTTACTTAAAAAACATTAAAAAAAAATAATTTGACCTACAACAAAGCACGGGCCAACAATATAATTGTGAGCTATATATTGTCACTTGATGATAATGAATATCCACTAATTCTATTATGTTTATATCCTATCCATTATTAATTATATAAATTTTCTATATATTTATATATTATTTATCAGATTTTAAATATCAATTATTAAATACTATTTATAATTCAACATGAAGTGTGTGTGTGTATTAAATAATGAAAATTTAAATTGTAAATCCTTATGGAAGAAGTCTTTTAATACATGACACATGGTGCATCGTAGCTATTTTGCATTTGTTATGCAATTTGTACTTCCTATAAACGTGTAATAGTGCAAGTATCTTAATGACTGTTTAATTACTAGAAAGTGAATTACAAGTTTTTTTTCTTCATAAAAGCT
>Ga0325404_1003311_pt1 | contig 17221 bp, 8 predicted proteins | sample PopdelMetagenome_18_FD_205664 | JGI IMG/M metagenome (GOLD analysis project Ga0325404, IMG submission 205664) | Populus deltoides microbial communities from Bellville, Georgia, United States - Xylem-Control-R1 | ecosystem: Host-associated > Plants > Phyllosphere > Stem > Wood/Secondary xylem... | reverse complement strand
ATATATTATTTTTGTGTGTATATATATATATATATATATATATATATATATATATATATATATAATCAATTCCCTACTTGATTTTTTTTGATCTAGAATTGTAATATCCTATATTAATTACATTCTAGTCCTTAATTTCTAAAATTTATTTACAATCAAGTCACACTTGATGAATCATTCCATTTTAATTTATGACCAATGGTTCTTTGTGACTCATTGAGTTCCCTAATAAGTTGGCTCAAATATAAATCATAATTCTAAACAAAATAAGATTAAATAAATTAAATAATTTAATTTATTATCAATTCAATAATTGACTAATTTATATTTAAAAATCAAGTACAATGTCTAGCAACTCGTCATGATCCCTCAAATATTATGAAAGTCATAAGTGGTTTGACTTAATTTTTCAATAACCAATTTCATAGTGTAATTATTATGTCTTCATCAAGAGGGTTCTAATTTAGATATTATAACATGTAGTATGTCTGCTTTGTTAAATTATTTTTGCTATTAACATTATAGTAATTGATTTTTTGAATAAGATTTAAAACTCCTTTCAATTCTCATTTCATCTTGGCTAATGATTTCACAATCAATACTATTTGAGAACAGATGAAACACTTTATCTAATTCACGTAGGATGATGAATCATTTCTTGATTACTCAAATACATTCATATAATTAGTTCATATATTTGCTCATTTGCTACCCTTGATTAGGATAATGTGTAATCAGGATCAAAGTATAACATTTCATATATAAGATAATTTAGTGATCTCAAGTCTAAGAATCACTCACACAACTGTCACGTGAGCCTTTCCATAAACATAGGTGATCTTTGCATATGAAATTCTCATGTGTGTCAGTTCAGTATATATTTCATCTGACAAGTACATATATATTAGTTCTACATATCCTTCATATCTTAACTTATGAGAGCAACTATTTTATTTCATACAGAAAAAGACATAATATGTACCAGTCTCAACAACTCTAATTAATATCTAGTCTTAAGATCAGAAACATTTAGGAATAATGCTTTGATTCAATAAGAATTTCATAATTACAAAAACTTTATAATTTCCTTTGCAAAATATTTTGTCCTATGAACTTTATCTTTAATCTAGATTCATTAATCAAATATAAATGAATATTAAAGATAAAGAAATCATTTATTAATAATAAATATATTTTATATGAATAAAATCAATACTACATATAACCAATTGATTAGTTACAAGGCATATACACTAACACGATACATGTGCATAATGGTGCAACGATTAGGCTGTGATGAACTTTTTTTTTTCTATCCACTCTTTTCTCTCTCTCTTTTCCTTGACAAAATACAAAGGTATCACGTGATTTTTTTGTACCCAATTTGGTCCTTATTCTTCTGATTGCTATTTGTTTTTTTTGTTGATTCTTTCATTCGTCCTACATTAGTTGGTTTCATTTAATCTCTAAATCAAATTTGGTTTTCATTCTTTTGATTCCTATTTTTTTAAAAAATTTTCTAATCGAGTTTTGTTTCCTATTTCATCCCTCATCATTTTTTTTTCATTTTTTTATGTCAAATCTGGTTCCTATTCTTTTTATTACTATTTATTTTGTTTGGGATCCTTTTTTATTGTATTTTTTTTTTCAATTTCATCCCTTACTATTTTGTTGATTGGGAATTTTGCTTCCTTGTATTTTAGGAGTTTTCTTCTATGGGGTTAGTCTTGGGTTCATGATCAAAGTCAAAGGTTTCAAAGGTTAGTACGAGTTGACTTTGGTATTTTTTAGGTTCGTTTTTAAAATTGATTTTTTTTAATCTAATCCTTTATTCTTTGATTTATTAGAAATTATTTTTTGTGCTTTTTTTTCCACTTTTCTTTCTGTGGGGTTATCCCAATCCTATACTCACGGTCCAGGGTTGACGAGTTTACTCAGATCTTAATTTAGTTCTTTTCATTGCTTTTTTTTTAAATTAACTTTTTTTTAGTTTTACCCTTCAACATAGTATTATTTCATAATTGAGCTTTATAGTTATATTCAATTTGTTTTCAATGATGTTACTTCGGTATCATGATATGGTCGCAAATTTAGTATGCTAACTCGAATGGGTTTGGATCAAGTTTTTTTTAATCTTTTTTCGTTGTCAATATTTTTTGTCAGTTTATATATTGTCGTTGTATTTGTTTTAATATTATTTAAATTAGTCAAGTTTTTATTAAATTCAGTCAAGTTAATAATCTAGTTTTTTTTTTTTTAAAAAAATACTAACACCACCTTAGTATATTAAGTTAAAAAAAATTAGACTGATCTATCTAGTTCTTTAATAAAAGTACTCTCCCTCTCCCGTGAAAACAAGATAAAGATCACAAGCAGGTCACTGTTTTAGTAATATGGTTGTCGACTCATCAGGTATCGTTAGCTTTATTTAATTTTTTGTTTCGCTTTGTTCACTGCTTTAAAAAGCATGAATTAAAAAATAAATGGCATATAAACTGAAGGTTGTCAATTTCATTTCAGTAGGTGTTTTGTTTTTTAATTAAAATGGAATGTTTCAGTTTTAAAGTGTTTCGGCGTGCCATTTCGGGATTGTATTATTCATATATATATATATATATATATAGATTTAACAAACATAATTCAAATTCAAGATAAATTAATTATAAATTATTCAATACAAACACAATGCCAAACAAATATAATTTCAAAATTTAAAATATTTTTAAATAGTCAATATTAAATAGATCTTGAACTTAAAGTAATTTAACTTAAACAAAATATCAAAATATTATGAAAGTAAAATGTTTTAACACAAATATTTTAAATATAAAGTTAGGTCAATGTTATCAAGGCTAATAAAATCTAAATCATCCTTTGTTTTGCTCAAATTCCTACAAAGTATAAACACAAAAAAAAAAAATGAATATAAACCATATATATTAATGATAAATCTAATTTTAAAAAATTAATATCATTGTTAATGAAAATAGTAATAATAATTTTCAATATTATTATTAATATCATTGTTATTAAAAATAGTAATTTTTAATATTATTTTTTTTATAAAAAATATACTATATTTTACTTATAAACTAAAGGGAATGGTGAGTTTGATAAGTTAGATATTAGAATTTTTGGTTCCATGTAGCATGTAAGATTCATATGATAAGAAATGCCAAAATAATTTGAAGTTTTTCGTCCAAGTTGAATACTGCATTTATTGGGAACTAATATTTTTCAATTTATTGTTTATTATTTTTTTCTTTCAATAGTTGAGTAACTTCAAATTTAGGCAATCAGGGTTTGTGTAGGGTTTGTGTATGAATGCATTTGAAAAATTTTAAATGGATGAATATTAGTCATGAATAAAATCAACTAGTTTGTGGCTTTATTTGTTGATGTATATTTATAGATAATAAAATTTTAGGTAATCTCCATATAGAGGAGTTGTTGTCACTTTTTATTTTTTTTTAAATCATATATAATGAGCATGTTTTTTTATGCTTAACTTTTTTAGATGATGAAGAAAAGGTCATTAGTGAATAAAACGGACAGGAGCGTTGCTGGTTTTTTTTGGAAGTGATTCTGAGAACCATGAGTCGCTAGGTGCTGACCACAGACAGGCACTTGAGGCACATGCATCTTCTCTTAATGCAAGCTCGTCGAGTGCGATGCCGGCCAACAGAGAAGGTGTTCATTCTAAGTAGGATGTATATACTAGAAAGTACATTGCTCAATGAAAACCCGATCACAAAATATAAGTTTGTTTTACTTTCCTTAATGATTAAAAAATAAACAACAATGAATAATTTTTGAATAATTAATTTCAATGAATGAATGAGATATCAGGTTTACAAATGTTAGGGCTGCTTGCACGATAACAATGACGATGAAATTGTCAATGGAAGTGCCATTGTTTCAGTGGAGTTATGTTTCTAAAAATCCTGAATGGGACCCTATAATTGATGTATGGTTCGAAAAGTTCAAGGTTAGTATATACATAAATAATTTTTTAAATATTATTTTAATTCGGTTAGTTTTTTTTTTCAATTTTAATTAACTAATTAGTTTTTTAAAATTGACGTGCAAGGAAGATTTTTACTGGGAGCAGGTTGACAATACTGTTGCGAGGAGGGAGTGAGAGAATCACAATGTCATTAGGTATGATTGAATTCAAAATGTTCTATTTTTTTTTCAATGTTCAAATTTTATTTTTTGTTATCTTAATCGATAATTTATTTCTAGCATACAGGTTGCGTGACTTCTAGTATGATTCGCAAAAAAAATCAAAGAAATATAAAAAAAGGTCTTCTAGGCTGGGAAGACATGATCATGTGGAGGGATTTCAGTCCTCCACACGTCTCGAGGGCAATTTGAAAAGCTTATATCCAGCCCATGACTTCTAAGTGTTTCATGCGGCGATTACAATCCAGTACGAAGAACTAGAACATGAAGATTCATTGTGCATATCGACAAATCCATTTAATTTGTTTTGCATGTGAAACGCATGGTAAGATTATATTTTATTACACGCATATTCTTTTTAAATTGATATTTTATATGAAAAATATTTAATTAATAGTAGCTTCCTTTTGCATACTACAATTCTTGGATGTGAACCAAGACCAATGAAGTTTATTATACAAACTCACATGTGAAATGAGGATTCTCTTAAAGGGGTACAACAACTCGTGGATAACCGAGTTTAGAAGTTTGTGGTAAGTTGGATTTTAACAATTTTTTTCTAATGTTATTATTTTTTTTAAAAAAATTTGTTGATTGTTTTTATTTTTATTTTTTCATGACACATATAACATCCAATTGCAAGAGAGATAATAGAACGATCCTTTAACCCATTCAAAACTCGATCTGGATTTATGGTTAGAAGCTGGATCATCTAGTGGATCCGATAAAAATCAGGTTTTTGATATCTCAAACACAACAGTTGGGAATATGTTGACAAGCCATAGTGTATCGACCTTTGGTTCTTTGCAATCAGGTTTGAGTTCCTAATCTCCGGCTATCCAATAATTGTACTTGAACAAGTTGAAGCTTAGACAACCTAACTTAGTGCCAAGACAACCCAAATTAGGTTCAAGATGACTAAACATGGGTGATTGTATGAGTTGTTGTCAAACCTCAATGATACATGTAGTTTACCTCGTTGCCCACCTGGTCTCGATGAAGATCTACCTCCTCCTCCTCCTCCTCCTCCTCCTTCAATTTCTGTCTTCTAGATAAATTATTATCAAACTAATATATATATTTTTTAATTTTTTAATAAATATTTAGTTTTATTTGTTTTAATTTATTCTTTTATAAAAGTATTAAATACAATACTGATGAAATTACTAACGGAATATAAAATACCAATATAATTACCAACGAACTAAGTCCCTCAGAAAGTTATAGAGAGTTGGAAAAAAATACAGGAATTGCCACTAATGATATGTAAATCATTGACGAGTTAATTACATGGGTGCGATGAATTCAATCATAGATGGAATTACAAACGATATTTTCTATTGGTGATGTTTCATATACACTAATAGAATTAATGATGAAATGATTCCGATAAAATTGTTTGTTTGGCATGCTTTTTTGTTTGTAAATCCATATGTGATTATACTACTGACAACATGATCGACAAAATAGAAATAATCAAAGATAAGTTTCTTGATAGCCAGTTATCATCCGTGATTCTACCGGTAAATGTTTCTCTAACAGAATCAATGTTAAATATCAACGAATTATTCTATCGGTATTATGCAAAATTCAGGTTATGAGACCTGACATGTTTAGGGCCCTTGTAAACTTGAACGTTAATAATCCCAAAGCTAATACTACCTTATTCAATGGAAATAGAACATCAGATCTCACTTGAATGCATGCATAGCAAGAGGAGTTCAACTTGTTATTTTGGTTAATAAATCAATTCTGATTGTGTTAATTCTGTTTCGATGCATTAGACTCCATGATTTTAGAGAAATAAATGAACATCTTTTTACAACATGCCAAATCATGTGCTTCACCATGTGAAGTTTCAAAATCCAAATCCTTAGAAATAAGGCTTTTTTGGTGGTTGGATTATGGTTTAATATAGCGTTCATTCAATTAAATCTACTCTCTATAGTAAAGAAAGTTGATCTCTTGATGAAAAAATCTTGATACCTATAAAAAAAATCTCTTTTATATATTTGAGGATCCTTAAATGCTTATGTTAGAATCTTTATAGAGAGAAGATGTAATAAATATGCAAAGGAGTATTAAATTCTAAGAACAAGACTGTTTATTCTTGTTTTGGTATGAAATAAACACTTTGTAAAGGAATGGTATGTGTGTGTTGAGAATGGAAATTGAGAACCTCTTACCTAGAGGGGTGGTGACTCATTCCACCCTTATAGCATCAATGAATGATAAATATATCTTACATAAACATTAATGATAGACAAATACCCTTAACATAATCATTAACATGGAGCAAATATCCCTTGTGTGTTAATGAGATGAAGTATAGACTTAGGTTAGTAAGTCTTGTGTCTTATATGCATTAAATCAAGTAAAAAAATATCAACGGCTAGGTGTTGGGTTCAAGCCATAAAGCATGACCTAAAAGGAGTTAGGATGTGCATCGAGCCTAAGAATTGAAGACAACATGCTTAGGTTCAAGTACAAGGTCTACGCCCATGAAGCATTGAGATATTAGGCGTGCGACCAATGCTTGGGGTTGGGTTTGACACCTAAGCCCATCTGGAGCACACCCAGTCCACAGGCGTTTGGGCCAAAGTGTAAGGCTATGGGCTCAATCCCCTCTTGGGCCCAAACACGATGCTTAGGCTAGTGCCTTTTTAGGCCTAGGTGTATTGTTTGGTCTCCTAGGTGGTTTGGCCAACAAAAAATTATCTAAATTTATTAATAAAAGAAAGAATTAACAGACCTTCGTGAAAATGTGGTTTCACTATTGCACATTAACAGTGAAGCTATCTACCATGCATATGCTAAAGTGCTATGGTTTTACTATGTGTTATGAACGTTCAAATCTATTAGTTATAAACCACACAAAATTACTTATGTTGCTTCTAAAAAATTTACTGAAAAATGTATTTATATCTTACTATATAATTTTGTGTATTTATAAAATATCTATGTTTAAAATTTGCATGTCTAAATATTTGATAGTAACGAAATAATTTTCAGTTTTTAACAATTTTTCAATTGATGAGTTAATACTAAAAATTATAAAATATAACAGTCAAATAGAAAAAAAAACATTTCTAGAAATCATTTTTTTAGGATTAAAATGTATAATTAATATGGTATGAAATTAAAAAATTATACATATCACACTCGGACATCGCGGCGACCAATTAAAAATCTTTAAAATCATTGAAAAGAATGGATTTCTGGCATCCTATTCTTTGATGGGGAATGATCTTGTTTAAGAAGTCGCCACCTAGTATTATGGTAACTAGGAACCCTAACTGGTCAACAGAGATTCTATGGTTCGGGACTGGTTACATAAAAGGGAAGACATGATCACCTCTTAAACGTCCTGCCTGAGGCAGGCTGCATTGCTAGTTTCGTCTTAAATTGCTAAATGTTTATTAGTTTACGATATGATAATTTGCTTATAATATTCTTGACTCTGGCGCCAGTGAATATTAAACTACGGATACTTCCAACTCTGGCGTTGGTAAATATCACGTAGCTATAAAATAAATTAGATTAATATTTTTTTATTCCTGACTCTAGTGCCAGTGAATAAATAAACAAAAATAAATTTATTTTTTACGCATGCACATATATTTTTTTATTTTTTCTAGCTAAATAAAATAAAATATAACGAATAAAAATAATATAAATTTAAACCGGTATTTTTATTCCTGACTCTGGCATCAGTGAATAAACCAATAAATTTACATTATTTTTATTCATCTAAATAAAATAAAATACAACGAATAAAAATAATATAAATTTAAACCGATATTTTATTCCTGACTCTGGCGTCAGTGAATAAACCAATAAAATTACATTATTTTTATCCATACATACATATTTTTTATTTTTTATTTTTCTACTTTTTATTTTTTTTGAACTGGGCTGCGCCCGGCCCGACATAATTTTTTGGGGCTGGGCCCAGCTCAACCCACATGGGCTAGGCTAGGCCCAGCCAGCCCGGCCAGGTCACTGGCCCAAGCCAGTGACTGGCTGGGCAAAGACAGATGAAGCACGCGTGGAGTGGCTCCCCGCGTGCTTCATGCACAGTGCGAAGGTAATTAATTTACCTTCGCACAGTGCAACGATACAATCAAATTGAATGTACAAAAAAATAAAAGAAAAATGACTTACCTGTTCTCTGGAGACGGTGTGGATGGTGGCAGCGCGATGGCCCTCATCTGCTTTGCTTTCACTGTCCTCTCTTTTTTCTTTGTTTTTCCTTGCTTTCTCAGTCCTTATGATGATGAACTGAGGACGGTGCTGGCTTCTCCTTCCAATTCGGGATTTGGGTTTTGTGTTGGGTTTTTTTTTTATGTAGGGACGTCTGCAGAGATGAAGGTAATAGCGGGAACAATTCTTTGTGTATACTGGATTCCTTTCCTCTCCTTCTCTCTGTGTATTATTTCTTTGCTCCGGGGTTTTTGCTTTTGTTTTGGCTCCAGTTTTCCGTTCTCGACTTTATATTTTTTTGGGTTGTGTTTTGTGTGCTCTGTTTTTCTGCGTTTCTCCTCCAAAATCCCCCCCTCTTTTCCAGGCCTTTCTCTGGCTTTTATAAAGCCAGAGAAGGTCTGGTGTCCCTGCCTCCACAAATGGTGGGCATCGTGGAGGCGAGAGATCATGACCGCATCGTGGGTATAGTGGCCATGATCTACTGGATTTTCCCCTGTTGAACTGGTTTTTGGCAAACAGATGATGAACAGTAGGATCCAAAACGACGTCATTTGGCATGGAAAATGACAAATTGTAGTTTGGTCTCTGATGTTTTGAAATGTATCAATTGGGTCCCTTAATCAATAAATTTAATTTTGCCCCTTGGATTAATTTCAATTAAATCCCTGAATTTATTTAATTAATTAAATCAAAATTTAATTAAGTTCGCAAACTTATTAATTCTCCTGATTTCATTAATTAAACTAATCTAAATTTTTAATTAAAGTCTTCAACTTATTAATTCTTCAATTATTGATCAATTGACTCTCAAATTTAATAATTCCATCATCAAACTTCAAATTTTGTGTTGTCTGAACCCCATTGTCAACTATATTCAATTTTTATTATTTGTTTAAAAATTGGGTTATGACAATACACATACATATTAAATATAATCAACCGATAGAAAATGAAAAATATTAGCTTTTTTACCCAAGAAAGCTTACAGAATAGAAGATTTTTAAATTTTTAAGAGGTAATAATGGAATCAAAACGTTTGCACAATATGCAATTCTTTTTAGTTATTTAGACAAATACTTTTTATTGAGGGTATGGAATATCCCACAATCTTAATTAAGGACTCATTCTTTATATTAGTTTGATGTATTTTTTTTTAAATAATAAATACTATTACATGATGATCTCAATATTTGGACCTAGAAAGATAGGATGTCAAGAAAAAAAAAAAACCTTTTTATCTACCACGGCGCCAATCCTTTGAGGTTTATTTTTAGATAGCCAGTAGTAAGAGCTGTCATCACCAATCATATAGATATGTAGAATGAATAAAATTTCAAGCTTTTAATATTTTTTTAGTATTTAATAAAAATATATTGGCAAGGACAAACTACGATTGCAAATTGAAAATTATATTTTGTTAGGTATTCATATACAAATTTAAATTGTACTATTTTTGATAAACAATATATTATTTAAATAAATTATTCGAACAAAAAACTGAATTGAGAAATTACGAAGAAATCATAGGTTCACATAGAATCATTCCAAAAAAGAAATCATTAAATATATAGTATAAAAGGAAGAGGGGCAAGTTTGAACTTGTAAAACAAGAGATAGTTTTTGAAAGAGCTTGCTAATCTCCTAATACTTAGCCAATAATTTGAACTTAAATTGAATATGTAGCTGAAGTCCTGTAATGTACTGCCAACACACCCATAAACCATCCTGAGACATTTATATTGATACTAAAATTCAGGATATCTTTATAAATGTGACTAGCAGAATTGTAGTGTAAAATCTTCACAAATTATTTACGTTTTTATTGGATAACCAGTGCTTTGTCAGATTAGAGAGTAATTTGAGTGCATGGAACTTTCATGAGAGCCAAAACGACGAAAACGGGAACAATATTTGCGTCCTGACAAACGGAGGTGGGCATTTTAACTAAGCGTGGAAATATACTTTCCTTTTTTCTGTTGACAGAATTAGTAAATTTAACCCATTTGCACCATTATCTGTGCTACAATGCCCATATCATCGGCAGTGGAAAGGGAAGTCATGGCATGGGAAAGGGTTAACAGTACCACGTAGCAAAGCTCATCACAAGAAGGAGAGGAGTAGTAGTAATATATGCTACCTACTTGCTGCGTGCTAAATAGCAGTTTTAGCAAGGACAAAACTACCATATAGATCATGAAAAAGTTGAGTTTTGGATAAAAAACGATGCCCAAGTACTTATCTAACAAGAAACTAGGAAATACAAAGAGAAACTGAGTTGAAGAGTTAAAAAGAAGCAAAAAAGAAAAAACCCAAAAATATACACAGATTCACACAAGAAGCACACACAAACATCTCCCTAGTAATTATGCCACATTAAGCCACATTATCTCTCGCTTCTCCTTGCTTCCCTTCAGACTCCGAGGCAGGAAAATTACCTGGATGGACCTTCTTCTTTCCACTGGTTGAAGCAGAACCACCAACTTTCTCCTCTTCAACGACACTGTCTCCTCTTCTCACTCTTTCCTCCTCCATTCTCTTTATTTTCTCCATCTGGCGTTTCTGCTTCACGTAGACTTCAGCACAAGCAACTCCAATTGAAGACATATTGGCTTTGAAAAGTGAAGAGCTAGCTAAGACAAGAAACTAGCTAAGAGCTAGATGTGTTTGGTTCTGGGATGGAGATGTTGGCTAGCTAGGGTATTTATAGGCGTTTCACGAGGCCTTAGTGAGCTAGCCAACACTATAGTATGTGTTTCAAAGCTGACTAATCTTGCATTATCATAACGTTAGAAGGCGGTTTTAGAGCATACAGATAGAAGGAAATAATGGTGCTGCATGCACGAAATTCTTTTTAAGAGAAGCAGTGGATCGATGTTACATTTTAAAATAGTGGCTCTTCTTTTAACAGTGGTTTACTTGTGGCATGCCATTTTAGTACCACAAAGGCACCACGTCATAGCTATGGAGAGGAATGGTGGGTGCGTAGTTGGACGTCAATGGGGTCAAATTTACTTGGCAGCCACGAATTTAATTGATCCTTTAATAAATTAATTAATTATATGGCCAAGTGGCTAGCTTATCTGTCAAGGTCATATAGAAAATGGTTCCACTAAATTATTAAGGCGGTGATTGTGCATCCCCACGAAATCAGTAGTTTTTTTCTCAGTTTTATAGATCTATTTTTTTTATATAATTTTATTGGGTTTAACCCGGGTAAACTCGGATTATTTTATTGTATTTTTTTAAATTGATTTTTTATATTCAATTTGATCATTCAACAATGAGTTTATTAGAAATTATGATTCATAATCTGTTTTGATTTATTTTATATAGGGTTATCCTAGTCTCATGACTCGGATCACGGGTTTAACAGTTTAACCCGAGTCAACTCAGTCATTTTTTTTTTGTTTATTATCAATGAGGTTATCCTGATCTTATGACCTAGGTCATATGTTTAGTAGGTTAACCGAGGTTGACTCGGATCATTTTTTATGTTCTTTTTTATTTTTTTTCAATTTCATCCTTCAACATTGAGTTAGCCTTCATAATTAATATTGATTTACTTTCTATAGGGTTATCCTAGTCTCATGACTCAGAGTGTGGATTTGACAGGTTAACTCGGGTTGACTCATGTTTTTTTTTTCAATTTAATTCTTCAACATTGAATTGATATTTAAGAATTGTGTTTCATAATTTGTTTCTATTTTTTTATATGAGTTATCATGGTCTCATGACCCGAGACATGAATTTGGCTGATTTATATGGGTTGACCCGAGTCAATCTAATATATTGTTATCTTGATATTTGAAAAAAAAGAATATCGTCCTGAATTTTTAAAGTCAAACTATATTTTTATCGGTCATCCCGGTTGTTTTTGGATCCGCCAATTCAATCGAATCACATCGGGTCAACCTGCATACGGTTTATTTTTTTTACTAGAAAAATGTTTGCAACATTGTTGTTAAAATAACAAGTTGACTCGTAAAATCGTATGATTTTACAAGTCAACATGTATCTAACATGCAAAATCGGACTAAAAACTTGAAAATCAGTAAAATCTGACTTAATTTGTGAAAAATTGATAAACTCGGTATGATTTTATGAGTTTACTAAATTTATGATATGAACCAAGTCAGGTCCAAATTTGTCCATAAAATATCTGCTGATCAGTTTTGAGAGATTGAGCATATCTTTCAAACCGTACATTGGATAGAGTTAAAATTTTACAGGAAAATATTAGACACATGAAAATATATATTGTGGTAAATTTTCAGGTCAAATGGAGTTCAAGAACATAATATTTCAAATGGTCAAAGTTAGTAGACGAATCTTGTCAAATATATCAAACTAAACTTTCATGTACTGTTTGAGATATATCTGGAACTACCGGTGGAATTTTACTGCAATTAAAGTTGGGCTGAAAACTAGACATCAAAAGCTTTTTAACCATATATCATAGGCTCAGTAATTCATCCAGACGAGAGAAAACGATATATTTGAAATCAAGACTCAAATCTGCCAAGAATATGAGAAATTAGAGATTCGGGCTACATGGAGGAATTTTAACATGAAGACTTTTTTATTATTATTATATTATTTATTTATTTATTTAATTTTGAATAATTATTTTGAATTTGAATTTTTTTCTAGCACATTAGACATACTTGGAACTTGGAAGTATAGTTCTAATCGATCAGTATAATTAATTGTCCAAAACATGGTAGTGAAAAATACAAAACGAAGCATTCTTGTTAGAATAGTTAGCTTGGAATTCAATGAGACAAAATTAAACAAAGATTATATTGAGAACATTATTTGATATGCAACTTGCGGTGTTATATATGGCATGGTGGGTAATTATACTAACATTTGTGGTTCCAGTCATGATGGGGAAAGAAGTAACTACCTAATAAGCCTAATTAAAGATTGTAGAAGTGGCAAAAGAACTTGGCAAATGACAACCATTGCTGCTCAGCCACATCTCTATAGTCTATAATAAAGTCTTACATGCAGTGCTTGAAGATAAATTTTCTTATTAATTAGTGTTGTTATGATGGGGAGAGAGACGCCATTTGTGGTGGAGAACTTTCACAAAAAGCCGCTGAAGTTGCATACATTATACCTACATCAGAGTACAGACTGGATCGATAATGAACCAATTTGTGGTTCCCTAGTGAATATAAAAACTATAATGCCATTATATAAATGACCCAACTCAGTTTGAAGACATATAAACGGAAATATAATACTCTTCACTTATAAAGTTCAAATGACATGCACATATAAAGTTCTCTGTTAAAAACAGACCGTTTTTTCCCCAATTGGAAGCGAGCTTTTTCTATGGCGGAAGTGTTTCAGCCTATCCTTTACTATGTAAATGTTCTAAACCTAATCAGTGATAGCAACTGATCAATCACTAAATACTTTCAAATTGCATGTGTGGTATGCGGCCTAATTAAACTTTTTGTCAAGTTTAGACCAAGAAAATTCTAAGAGAAGAATGCAACTTCGTCTTCGTTTGATGGTTTACGTGGATAGAGCTATCCATGGAGTCCAAACACACACACACACACACATCCTTATCCACTCTCTAACAAACAAATCTTGTGAAGTGGTATTTGAATTTTGAATAGTTTCTGCTGTCTCAGCCGAATTAATTACCAATTTTTAATGGATTCTGTTCTCTCAAAAGAATTACCAGAACATTATTGATTTTAGAAATAAGTAATTATGATCTTTGTGAAAGAGTAAAGAATGGTAATTCATTAATTGTCCACACCTTTGATTCTATTAATCGCAGATTGTTTACATCCAAAATAAATCTCATTGATCAGGGGTCATTTGGTCAATTTCTATGAAAGAAGGCAAAAATGATTCATGATCACAGAAAGAATAAATTCATGAAATGCATATATTAGCTTCATATGTATGCACTACACCATTAAACAGTTTTACCGACGGACTGATTCCGTTGGTGTCAGGAATGAAGGCCGTCGGTAATTATTTCACCGACGACATCACCAACGGAACACGTCCGTCGGTATAATAGTCGTCAGTAACTCCCTTTTCCGTCGCCAATTCTGTCGCAAATAAAAAAAAACCACCCACCGATGGAACACCAACGGTCTTACAAACAGATACGCGCGCGCAAAAAAAAAAAGTTTCCAGCGGGAACATTACTGACATAATAAACCCGTCTGAAATTTCAACGGTAATTACTGACGGCGTATCCGTCGGTAATTATGGCATCGGTAGTAATTGTGTGGCAACTCTATGTAAAATACCGACGGATATTTTCCATCAGTAAAGCCGTCTGTATGTAATCACCGACGGAATATGTCCGTCGGTAATTATGGCATGGCTGATAATTGTTTGGCAACTCTTTGTGAATCACCGACAGATAATATCCGTCGGTAAAGCCGTCGGCATATATTTAAAAAATATATAAAAAAATAATTTATTAATAGTAAAACTCTAATAAACAAATAAAATTGGATTAAACATTAAAAATATAAAAATAATGTTAAATAATATTCATCCAAATATTCATTACAAATTTAATGTGTTTAAAAAACAAAATTAAACTAGAATAGCGGCGGAGCTGGAGGAGGAGGAGGAGGAGGCTGGTTGTTCCCGGGACCGTACGGCCAAAAAGGAGCTGCACAAGTATCATCACCCATCTTTGATCTCATCTCCATGACTATTTGACGGAGCTCATCATAATTTGTCGAGAGTTGTTGATATTGTTGTTTCAAGGCAATGAACTCCTCAGACTGGGTGCTCGATACTGATGGAAAGCTCCCAACAGTTGAGACACTACGAGCCGAATGCAAGTTTTCAGCCGTAGTGTTGGAGAGCCCGTAGACCCGATTTTTATCGGGTCCACTAGACGATCCTACTCCATCCACAAATCTGGATCGAAATTTGGATGGGTCGAAGGATTGTCCCCATATCTCTCCCTCAACCGGCTATTATAGGTCTTTTGAAAATTTTTTAAAAAATCATCAAATGCAATTCAAGATGCAATTCAAGAAAATAATAACTTACAAAATAAAATGAATGAACGAACATACCACAAAGTGCTGAGCATGGTTGTCCACGAACTGCTGCACCCCTTTTTGGCGGTCTTGACTCCGCACATGCGTCTCTACAAACAGCTCCATTGGACTCGGCTCACGTCCAAGAGACGCAACCTGTAAGGAAAAAATAGGTTGAAAGTTAAATATATAATAAGGAACGACAAATTAATTAACGATATATTTCATTAAAATTAATCTTACCATCCGCTTTGCATGTGCGCTGAATGGGACGGATCCGCCAGTGTGCGTGGTCACCGAACCATGAATTTGCCAGTTCCGGTTGTCGGCGCTGGACTGTGAGCGCCGTGAGAACCGCTCTGAGGTCACGTGCTCAATATATGCCGTCCATATTTCCCCCGAGATGAATGGCAGTTTGAATTCCTGTCAAACCGCCACCTCATTCCATCCTTCAAGACCGTTATCCCTCGCATGTCTTTTTGATTTTTTTTGGGTGTCATATCAAAAATCACGCAACCTACTTCCATAGTAACAAATTAGAATTTAAAACATAAAATTATAAAAGAAAAATAAATATTATTTTTGATGTTACCTAGTTGCCGCGTGATTCTCCCATACCCTCCTCACAACAATGTTGTTCGCTCTATCCCACTCAAATTTGTTCTGTGTATATAAATAATTCATATAAAACAAAAATAGTACAAGATATAAAATTACAAAAATCATTTATTAAAAATAAACTGAAAATTAAAAATTAACACCGACTTGAAATCGCTTAAACCATGCATCGATATTAGGTTTTCACTCAGGATGTCTGGAAACTTGACTCCATTGAAACAACGGAATCTTCATCGATGATTTAAACGCCAATGTTATAGTCCTTGCAACCTCAATGTTTGCGAACCTGAAATTAAATAAAAGTAGAAATATTAATTAGTTGTTCATAAATTATGTTATAAGTATATATATATAAAAAAAAACTAAAACCTAAACAAACTTACATTGAGATGTCATCCTTCCATTGTGCCTGGTACTTGCGGATAAATTGACCCCGCTGTGAAGGTACACTGCTTCTGCACTATGAAACTGCGCTAGAAGAGGCAGCATCACAAGGTGGCGTAGATTCCTCGTCGTGATCAGCACCTAAGGATACGTACTCCTCGCTGCTAGAAGAACTAGCTGCAATTGTCTTTTGACGACGTGCTGTAGATTTCATTCTACGCATCTACACAAATTTATACAAATAATTACATAATTAACTTCGATTATTTAAAAAAAATTGACAGAGTCTCCCCTATACTGGGGGGTCCCAAGTTATCGACAAAATCATATTACACTTCCAATTTTATTTCACATCCCGATCCAATCATCCTGGATCTCAACCTAACTCATCATCATCAACACAAAACATCTTATTCAATAACATCATATAATGAAATTCAAGTAAAAGAATCAATTTCAACTATGAACATTCATTGTTAAATTGGTACTTAGAGTTACAAATATCAGATTAAAGTCATACATTCAAATTTACGGATTAATATTACATTTCAATTTTTAGGAGACAAAACTCTTAATTTATAAATAATTACATGGTCAAAAGCAAAAGGTAACTAAATCAATATCATTCCTAACACGACCTTAATGGACCTCAAAATAGAAATTAACATGTACACATAAATATAAAAATGTAATAACAAGCAATAACAATGACAGGTAAACAATAATATCCTAAAATTAAGATAAACTAATTAAATTTAATTCTATATTTCAATTAACATTTAAAACATAAATTC
>Ga0325404_1003307_pt1 | contig 17235 bp, 9 predicted proteins | sample PopdelMetagenome_18_FD_205664 | JGI IMG/M metagenome (GOLD analysis project Ga0325404, IMG submission 205664) | Populus deltoides microbial communities from Bellville, Georgia, United States - Xylem-Control-R1 | ecosystem: Host-associated > Plants > Phyllosphere > Stem > Wood/Secondary xylem... | reverse complement strand
AAAATCAAAACCCACCAGCAATTCGTTTCTTTTTTTCGAAAAAAAGAAAAGAGAGATCAAACCCTAGTGTCATGATCAGATGCTTTAAGGTCTACAACAATAGAAGGCAAGGACACCATGATCAACACAAGCAACGGCATGATCTCAACGTCATCTACATCGGCGAACCCGCAATCACCGGGATTAAAGACTTATTTTAAAACCCCAGAAGGACGTTATAAGCTTCACTATGAAAAGACACATCCTTCTGGTCTACTTCACTATGCCCATGGAAAAACTGCTACCCAGGTCTTCTTTTTTTCTTTTTGTTCTTTTTATTAATATCCATTTTGTCAATTTGATTCTTTCGAGTTTTTATGGGGTTAATTTTGGTTTCGAAGCGTTTTAGGGATTGCCCATATCGTTAACTGCTTGTTTGGAAACACTTCTATGCTAGAATTGATTTTAGCTATTTAAGTAGATTGAATTGATTTGATTTGCTAATTGATTTTTTTTTGTTTGAAATAGATTTTAAAATTGTGGAATTCATTTGACTTTAGTGAAAATCATGATTTATCCAACTTTCCCTCATCTATAAAAAAACTTATGCCAAGCATGTGTGTGTGTGTGTGTGTGTGTGAGAGAGAGAGAGAGAGAGAGAGAGAGAGAGAGAGAGAGAGAGAGAAGGGTGTGAATGGGATTAAATTTTAATGGGTCAATTTTGAAGCAAATCACACTCCTTGTGATTTGCAAATCTATAAATATCTCTAATTTTAATTCGTTGTAGAACTCATTTATACTACTTAAAGCTCACCAAACTCTAGAATTGGGTAAATGGTGTTGAAATGATTGCATTCCTACTCAAATCTTAAGTTTCCAACAGCCTGTAAAAGCTTTATATTTTTTATAACTTTTCGTGTTAGTTGTGGTTGGTGATTTGTGATTGGTGACTCTTTAGTTTTAGTAATTTTTTGTCATTATCCTTATATTTGTTGTGGTTTTTACTATTTTGATTTAGCATTGGCAATTCATTAATTTTCTAGGGGTTTTTTAGGAACACCCTATTTTTGAAATCAGCATCTGATTGGGTTTGGTCAATTATCATGTACTTGGACAATGCCCATTTATTAGAATCAACATTTACTTGGTTATCTGCTAAATTTTGATATTGTCATTTAGTTAATGTGATAATGCATAACTGTATATTTATCAATGTCTCAATTTGAGTTTTTGATTAGAAATTTGGTTAAATTTGATTATCAGGTAACCCTAGCTAATCTCAAGGACAAGCCTGCCCCATCAACCCCGACAGCCCCACCTTCAAGTTTCAGTGCGAGCAGTGGTGTACGATCAGCTGCTGCTAGGTTGTTGGGTGGTAGCAATGGAAGCCGTGCACTTAGCTTTGTTGGAGGGAATGGTGGGAGTAAAAGTATTAGTAGTAGTAGTAGTAGGATTGGATCATTGGGGGCTTCGAGCTCAAGTAATTCAATGATTAATACAAATTTTGATGGAAAAGGGACTTACTTGATCTTCAATGTAGGGGATGCCATCTTCATAAGTGATTTAAATTCTCCAGATAAGGTAACTCGATATCTTTTGTTGATATTTTTCGTAGTGGAAACATGAGGTGGGTATTGAAGAGTTTCTTGGTTTGAATATAGGACCCAATAAAATCCATCCATTTTAGTAATTCAAACCCTGTGTGCCATGCCTTTGACCAAGATGCTAAGGATGGACATGATTTTCTTGTTGGCTTAAGTTCTGGTGATGGTAAAATCTCAACTTGAGTTTGGATTACATTTTTTTCTTTATTGAAAACTTAAAACTTTCTGATATTATTGGCAATATTTGTGCTATTGCAGTCTACTCTGTGTCACTGAGACAGCAATTACAGGATGTTGGAAAGAAGCTAGTTGGGGCCCAGCATTATAACAAAGATGGTTCAGTTAATAACAGGCAAAATAACTATAGTGCTCCTGACTTTCATATTTTGACTATATTTCTTTATCATGCATGCTTATATTTCCAAGCTTTATCTTATTTAAGTGATGATTTTGTTGTCAAAACAGCACATATGCATGCATAACTTCACTGAGTTGTGAAAATTAGCGTGGCTTGGTCATAATGCAAGTCACAGAGAAGGTTGCTGAGAAATGTGGGAATCCTCAGTGATGTTAGATGTTGCAAGTTTGAGCTTAAGAGACAGTTTTTTAATTTTCATCATTAAATATTGTAACCTAAAATAGAAACCTAAAGTTGTAAATTCCCAACAAATCTAAAAATTATCAAGAAAAAAAAAACTTGCATCATAGAATCAAATTAAAGCACATAAAAAAGTGATCTATTTGTTGTCTGTGTCACTGGGTGCTGCCAATGTTATACCCTGTGAAATCAATTACAGAACAGACCTTAAAATGTCCAATTGCTCATATTGCGTGGGTATGCAACTTTTTTCCCAACAGTCCTGAACTTTCTATAGGCTACAAATGAAAAGCTTTCGACCAATCCAAAGAATATATACTCAAATGTTTTACTTTTCTAGCTTGATATTTTCTAGAAACTCTGAAATCTTGGCTTTCCTTTTTGTTTTTAGGAGAAAAAAATCCCCTGGGCAGAGGTGTTGTGCAAAAAGACCATTTTGTTAACAAATCATATTCATCAAGTATATATATTACCCTTATGACCATTGAGTGTTATGTGCAAAACCAATTTAATTAATGCTGCTCATTTTCAACAGCCGTTGTATGAGTATTGCATGGGTGCCTGGAGGAGATGGTGCTTTTGTTGTTGCTCATGCTGATGGTAATTTGTACGTCTATGAAAAGGTAAGCCTCCAACTTGAAAAAAATTACATTTTATCATCTTCCATAAAATTTCAGAGGTCAAGTTGTATCAAGAGATCTTATCTATTTAATTACTCTTCTTTTCCTCTAGAGCAAGGATGGTGCTGGTGATTCTTCATTCCCTGTTATCAAAGATCAAACTCAATTCTCTGTTTCGCATGCCCGGTACAGTAAGGTAGAAGAGTTTGTCTTGTTGCTACTGAAGTACCATGTTGTAGTCTTACTTTGATCATTGCTTCATAATCTTGGTTTCTAATGGTTCAAGCAATCTCTACTTGGGAATTATTTTTAAAATCCAGAAGCAATTATCCTTTGTTGTTATTTACGTGTTTGGTAATTGACACCATTAATCGGTTACTTCACCCTTCATCTGGTAGCTCTTCCTCTTCAATATTTATCATGGCAAAGTATTGTTCAAATGTCCATGATATATGAAACCATTTTGTTTTTGTTGCCAAGTTAAGTTCGATGTATATGCGTAGAAGTTTAGAGATGTGCACATTTTCAGAGCAACAATTAGTCATGGTGTTGCAAATGACACTGTGATTGTGATTTGAAATCTTTCTGAAATATTATGTTTTGTTTGTTTAGGGTCATTCTTTTAGTCAATAATTATTCGCTTTCATGTTTGTTTGAGAATTTATTATGTAACTTGGTGGAAATAGATACAAAGAAGAGAGAGAAAGTTTAGGTAGAGATATGCTTATCATTTTTTATGGGTCAATGATTCGATTTTCTCTCCTACATGTGTTTGTCTCTTTTTTCAAAGTGTTCTTAGTGGAGAACTAATAGGATATCGCTAGTTACTCTCTAAGTACAATAACATTTTCCGTTAAATTGTGCTAATAGAGAGAGTAGTGAAGTAGGCTCTGTCGCTCAACCTCATTTGTAGTTTTCCAATTCCCCATGCCTAGTGTTATCTTTGTGAGTGTTGGATTTGATTTTCTCTCTCCTACATGTGTCTCCCTCTTTTTTTCAAAGTGGGTCAGGAGTAATTAATAGGATGTCACTAGTAACTCCTGAGCACCATAAAATTTTCCATTAGATTGTGCTAGTGGAGAGACCAGTGAAGCAGGGTCTATCGCTCAAACCTCATTTGTAGTTTTCCAATTCCCCATGCCTACTTGTGTTATCTTGGTGGGTCCTATATTTGATTTTCTCTCTCCTACACGTGTATGTCTCTTTTTTTCAAAGTGGGTCCAGTGGAGTAACTAATAGGATGCCACTAGTTACTCTCTCAGCATCATAAAACCTTTCGTCAAATTGTGCCAGTGGAGAAACCAGTGAAGCATGCTCTGTAGCTCAACCTCATTTGTAGTTTTCCAATTCCCATGCCTATTTTTGTTATCTTGATGATTTTACTGGGAGGTTATACATATGTGTTTAGATGCTTCTGTTAGATTTGCATGTCATTAGCTCATTTCCCTTTGGCATTATAAGAACATCTTTCACTAGAAGCATGTGCATCTCGAGTGATAGATTATTTTTCTCCTTCTTATTCCACAAAATATGTAGTTCTTTCCTTGACTCATTATTTCTTGATTTCTATACTTATGCAACAAAATATGCAGTTCTTTCCTTGACTCCTACAAACTGCATGCAGAGTAACCCAATTGCCAGATGGCATATTAGCCAAGGTTCAATCAATGGCATTGCTTTCTCAACCGATGGGACCTATTTAGCAACTGTTGGAAGAGATGGTATAACACTGTACTTATTGTTGCATCTAATGTTTTCTTGTTGTTTTATTCTGTGTTGGGTAGTTAATGTAATTGATCTTAGTCTTTTGCTGATGCAGGTTACTTGCGAGTTTTTGACTATTTAAAAGAACAACTTATATGTGGTGGGAAAAGTTATTATGGTGCTCTTCTTTGTTGTGCTTGGAGGTGACTAGCTTTACCAGTTTTCAAGTCATAACTCATTGCTATTTTTTGAAAATTTTCTTCCAACATTTTGCTGTGGTTGTAAACATGGGAAAGAAGCCATGGCTCTTGACTGATATACCCTAAGACCTTTTGTATTTAAACTTTAAGTCTTTCTTTTCTGTTGGTCTTTTGCATTTCAATTATTGATATTGCTTTACAAGAAAACTGATATGAAGAGTGTCACCCTCTCAGCATGGATGTGAAGTATATTTTGACTGGAGGAGAAGATGATTTAGTTCAAGTCTGGAGCATGGAAGATCGGAAAGTTGTTGCTTGGGGTGAAGGACACAGTTCATGGGTAATATTCTCAAATAATGGTAGTTGATAGTCTATTACATGATTCTGGTCATCTTATACAGTTCTTATCTGATGGAGCTGGCAGGTGAGTGGAGTGGCTTTTGATTCATATTGGTCATCACCAAATTCAGATGGCACAGGGGAGAATGTTGTGTACCGGTTTGGTTCTGTTGGTCAGGTATGCTAAACATTTTTATTGCAATTCATGGTTGACCTGCTCTACAGCTAGCTGAAAGCAATTTTAAGTTCCAGGGCAGATAAAGGCCATATGATTTGGATGTGATATCCAAAAAAATGAAAGTATGGGTGCTGCGCATGATGTGTCACTTTGGTTGAAGTTAATAGTGAAGCAAAGGTGCCTGAGTTTTTAGAACCCTGGGAGGGTGCTTTTGAAATGCAATCATTCTAAATAAGCAATATACTTAATATTTAGTGTTTTCGCTCTAGCATAACTGTAGAACTATGAGAGTATTCATTTTTATGGAAAAAACATATTGATTGCTATAAATAAAAGCACAAGCTATGTTAAAGCATTTAATTCGATGAACATACCTTATTTTATTATTATAACTAATGTGGCCTTTATTGTTTTTTATTCACCACCTTTAGGTATTCTATCTCATCACAAATTCTAGTAAGTCCTATGTAAACTTTGTGCCATCATGCATGCTAATCTCATCTCAATATGACATTTTACTCATAGTGGAGACAGCAATCGAATTGGTGTTGAGTCTCAGAAGAAGCTCAATTTTTTTTCCTTTTTTATGTACGAGAGGCTAATATTTAGTAGTGGTGATTATGGGTGGTGGTACACATAGTTGCCAAAACAACAAGGGGATGCCAAGTCTGGCGGTTTCAAATGTGATGTAAATTTTTTATAGGGTTTAAGAAAGAAAACTATCTTGAAGATGATATCCTTTCAATATCCTTTTATTCAATGTAAGTACTATGTGGCCTTTTCTTTTTCCTGCAAGATTTTGGATATTCAAAATAATGGTTGAAGGGTTTTTTCAGTTTTTTATTCTACAGAAAGAGATACTTTAACTAGCAAGTTAGGAAGACTTGGTCAATGAAAAATATTTTATGGTTTTTAAAAAAAGCATAACACATGGGAAAACAACTTACAGTTCTCAAGATGAAAATATGTTACTAGACTACATTTCATTAAATCCCAGGCTCCCACTAATTAATTCTTACCTTTTCCTTAACAACTATTTTTTCTTAGGAAAATACTTCCCACAGAAGTTATTTTTCATGAAACCAACGGAGCCTTAAATTTTCAACTAGATATTATTTTTCATATTGAGTGTTTCTTCTTTTTTTTTTTAACAGAGCTATGTATTTTAATTTTTGATGACTTTTATATGGTTATTTTTATTTTTAGTTTGCAAATACATATTAACATGCATGAATTTAATTGTATTATTTTTGTGTTACATGTGCAAGGCACGTGCATAGAAACTAGTTAATGTGGGGAGTTGTTTGAAGACTGGTCAGATTAAAAAGTTGAGTTATTGTGATCATCGTTTTATATGTCAAAAGAATAATTGAAGTGTAATATTAGTTGCTAGCTCAGCTTAAAACTGATAAGATTGATCAGCAATAAGAGTTTTGGGTTTTTGTATATATGCAATGAATTGGACCTGTCTGTATGTTTATTTTCCAAACACTTGGCAATAAAAGTTGGCTGAAGTAATTTGAACACAGTGAACCAAGGCCTGCAGCAGTAAAGAACATGTTGTATGAGTTAAAACTGAGTGATGTGATGGGATTGAGGTGTCTGTATGGTCTCTTATAACATTATCTTCCCAGTTTTCCCCAATTTTTTGATTCCTTGTAGTACGTGCGCGCTTTAAAAAAAGGCTTCATAACTAACCATGTTGCAATTTGTCTGTTTTGTCAACAGGACACACAGTTGCTTCTATGGGACCTGGAAATGGATGAGATTGTAGTGCCATTACGCAGGTGCCCTCCTGGTGGATCTCCTACTTTCAGTACTGGAAGTCAGTCTTCACACTGGGACAGTGTTATCCCAGTTGGTACTCTGCAACCTGCTCCAAGCATGCGTGATGTTCCAAAGCTTTCTCCTGTATTAGCTCACCGTGTTCACACAGAGCCTCTTTCTGGTTTAGTATTTAGACAGGAATCTGTTCTTACTGTATGTAGAGAGGGCCATATAAAAATCTGGATGAGACCTGGAACCTCAGAAAGCCAGTCAGGCAACTCTGAAACCATCTTAAGTACCAGTTTGAAGGAGAAGCCATTATTGTCAAGCAAGACTGGCAGTTCTGCATATAAGCAATGACCAAATTGTCATCAGTTTCCTAGGCAAAATGGATCTCATTTTCGTGAATTTGATTTGAATTTGCTGGTGTGGCTGTTGATCCCTATTCTACGGTTGATTTTCTCAGAGGTAGAGCTGGATGAATGTGATCTGATTGCAGGGGAATCCGTCAACTGGGTCCTTTTGTATATGGAGAGATAAAATGCCATTTATGGCTCTAAGAGCTCGGGAGGGAGAAAACCCCCTATGTAAGTACAAAACGGCTGTTGCTAGGATATAACTTATATAATGTTTAATTGCTGACAGAAATAATTGGAAGTTACTCCTTCGAGATTTGCATTTCTGAGGTGATAGAAGTTCATTTGATTCTGCTGGTAATGAAATTTCACAATTGCCTTAAAAATTGTCAGGTATCCTGAAGCTCTCTCACAGTAACATGTCATAAGCTTCATGTTATGGCTAGATGATATTTATTTCTCATGGATGTACCTTTGATTTGGAAGAAAAATTATTCTTTTGGTTCGTATTACCTCTGAGTTTTGACACAAAAGTTATGTTGAGGAACATGGAATTATGGGAGACTAGTGCTGTATTTATATCGATATGGTTTATTCAGGCTAACAAGCTGACCTAGAGCCATACCATGTTAGCTAGAGATTTTTTGTTGTGATTGTTTCTCTCATTTTGCCCTTGTCTGTTTTGTTACCAATCCATCTGGTGGACTCTCAAATCGAATTTTTTTATGGGGAACCTAGTATGGAAAGATAGTTTAAAATATTGATATTAAAAATAAATTTTAATAATATATATTATTTTAATATATTTTTTATAACAGTACTTACTCTTCGCCAAAGTTTCACCTGTTCCAAGAAAAAAAAAATAGTAACAGAATACTGTTTTGCTACAGCTGATTGTTTTCAGAACCTGCTGCGTTACACAATTTCTTTGCCCAGGACATTTGGATGATTTTAATGCTTGATGTACGAGAATGACGCAAGTTTTCTTAAATTAAGGTGCGATTTGATCTGTTCCTTTTTATCTTTCCTTCGTTCGTTTACTGTGGAGTTCCTACTTTAGCGCCATGAAGTCTAAACCAATGAAGTCAAGCATTTTCACAAGTAAAAATAGAGAGAACCAGAGCCTACAAGATCAAAGACGCCAGAAAATAGCTGCACTAGAGCCAAGAAAGAACTGTATTCCTTACAAGAAGTATTTCACACCTTACAACATCGTAACAACTACGAGACGAATCCTATTCCTACTTCTGGCCCTGACATAGGTCATTATTTCACACCTTACAACATCGTAACAACTACGAGACGAATCCTATTCCTACTTCTGGCCCTGACATAGGTCAGTGGGGATCGCTCCAGGTTGTGTGGATATGAAAGACGCAGTGTTCCATGCCAGGTGTGTTGTAAGCCTCCTTGTACAACCATTTCTTATACCCAAAAATAAAATAAAATAAAATAAAAAAGCTGACAGACCTTGTATATACTAAAATACAGCCGGAACCCTCCATTTTTGTGCCATTGACTGTAACTGATGAATCAAAATGTACAACAGATTAGATGATATGCATTATTTCTGGACCTCCATTTTCAGCTGGGTAGATGGTTCGGATTTGTCACAGTTTCATCAACCACTGTAGGCTGTTGATGTGGTTGTGCCAAATCCTGAGAACCACGCTGTTCATTTGGCTGATCAATCCATCTTCTCCTCCATCTCATGATCTCAACTATAACATACTTTCCGAACATCGTAGCTCCAAAACCAGTAAATGTGGCAAGGAGAACACATAGAACAGCCTGCATATGAAGCTGAGGAAGCAACAAACAAACCATCAATACAAACCATATTATATCTTTAAGGACGAGGGATTGAACAATTCAAAAGCCTGACTCGTCATTGTTTAACCACAAGCAAGTACTATGATCCTTCAGCAAGTCCCTTACTAGAGCTTATTTAGAAACTTAAGACCAAATCCATTTCCCCAGTAAAAGAGTTTGACTTTGAAGTTGAACTGAAAACAGAAATAACAAAACAATGTGTGAAAGAAACACTCACCAATGAATAGAGGAGGTGAGCAGGAAGGACCACTAATCCAAACTGAATAGTTGCATAGACCCAGACATACCTTCTCCTCACTAAACCCAAATTCCAATTAATGAGACAACGAGATCACAAAATTTGCTAGAAGAAAAAGTTTGTCAGAATACAGATACAAGGTCAGCCTACCCATTGTTGTTGAAGTCATGGAAGCAAGCAGGCCCAATATGCAGGAAAAGGGAAGAGAAACGGCAATTGCACCAGACCCCATTTTCCCAACCTGTAAAGTGACAAAATTAGGTGCCGTGGTAGGCTTGAAGGGCAGGGATAACGAGTTGCTATACTTACCAGAAGCTGCTCAAGAAAACAAAAGTAGGCAAGCATGCTGACAATGACAAGAACAGGAACATCCTGCCAAACCCTGAGAAAATTTGCAACCATCTTCTAAATGAGAGTGGAATTCAAACATCAGCTGAAAGCTAGAATAATATTTCAAATCAATCAAGAACGAATTGTGACACCACCATCAGCAAAAAGACACATATGAACAACAAGGACACAATCAAGTTTTTAAATTTATTCTTGATAACCTAGCATTGCCTAATTCTGGTACAAGAAATTAGACAGTCCTACACTTGTGCATTTCAAGTTTATTTGCTTAACCAGGATAATAAACAGAATGCTTTCAGCCCTCGCTCTGATTCATGGAGAGGCTTTGTGATATCTGACATTTGATTGCCTAGCTATGGTTAATATATGTTATTTATACAGATAGGCGGAGATTACTTTACATAAAGAAAATGAGAAAACCAAGAACATCTAGTTCCAATGAAATACAGAAAGGGAATAGCTTTAGATGCCTGTGTTGAGGAACCTCCGAATGCTGAGTTTGACCTTGAGAACCAAGGGCCTGAGAATTTTGAACTCGGAGAACGGTAACTGGTAGATTCAAAACCTCCTGCTTGCACACCTCACATGTTCTATTACCTTTAACACTAAACCATTTTACAGCACATTCTTGGTGCGCCAATGCAAGTTCACCTTTACAGCTGCATTCCATCTTTAGGGTGTCAGAACCTTCCCCCAGTACAATCAAGCAGATTCTGCAAACAGCTTCTTCTTCGGGAATATCTTCTCCACCATCATCATTGCCATCTGAACCACAAGGCTAAAGATAAGGCAAAGGTTGGTCATCACAAGTTACGTGACAAGAGAAAGCATTGTAATTGAAAGCTCAAATACCCAAACAATCAATGATATCCCAATTAAAATACTAAAACCAGTCATGCCTTTTTTCAGCCACAAAATCCACAAATTGTATGGGCTCTCCGTGTCCATGAATACCCCCCTCCTTTTTCTTTTTACAGCCTTCTGATTTTGAGGCGAGAGGGAACAATTTAGAGCAATTAAAAGAATGGCTATACCAGTATCATTCCTGGGTGATGCATTAGATGTTGTCATTATTGAGACAGCCTCCTCAACCACTCTTGGAGTACTTGGAACCACACGAAACAGGCCACCTAAAGAATCCAACTTCCTTATGCTTCCATCTTTTGTAAAATCAGGGACAGAGTGTGACCGATGAATGGGCCTTTTCTGTAAAGTGAGGAAATCTCCAAGAGTCAGGAAGAAAAATTGCCTTGCACCAAATTGTGTGGGATAAAGGAAAATGGCTAAATGAAAGATTTAGGAGATGCACCAAGTGGGAAAGATGCTTAACAAACCAGTTAACCATTGCAATATCATTCAACAGACTAATTTACTTACAAAAACCAATATGAATCACCACCAAACTACATTTGATTGATGAAAGTAGGTATGCAGGAATTTATCTATCTGCCAGTAAAATGCATTCAGGGCACAAACAAACTATAAAGAGCTAAGTGGAATTGGCCACATGTAACACTCCAGCAGAAATTTGAATGGTTGTATTGTGATCACACCTTTCTAACTATTCAGGATGGCTATAAAAGCAGAGATGTTCAGCTCAAAATACTCAGAGAAGAAGGCAAATAACCCTTCAAAAAACACACACATCCCTATTCCCCTGTGACAATTTTGAATGAATAAAATTTTTCAGCTTACAAGAAGATTTGAGGCCATTAAAGTCAGCGATTGAATTGGCAACCTTGTAGCAACAAGTAGGGATAAGTAATGACTAGTCAATAAATATAAACGAAAGATTTTCATCACCAGAAGGATAATGCATGCTGCATGCATTCTGATGGTATGTAGCTGGTTGCGATGTTGTGATTTTTGCAACTATCCATAGATTGATCATGATATGAAAACAATAGATGAAGCGATTCCTTCAAGATTTCCATACATGTTGCTCATAAAGCGCTACCAGAGGTAAAAATGATTAACTTAAATCCTGAACAAAATATGATATTTCAAGTTCAGAAGAGGTTAATACTTACAACAGAACTAGGTGGATTAATCATACTTCCTCCATGCATAGACTCCGGATTTGAGTGAGCAATAGGGGTAACGGGTAAGGATGATGTTCTCGTTGTCCGGAGTGTAAAAAGCTTTGTGAGAGACAATGTCCTGGAAATGAATGGCTTCTGCTTTGTTGTTTCTGATGAACCTCCCAGTGCAAGCATGGCGGCAGCCTTCTCAATATCCAAAGTACTATTCCGATATTTAAAACTTAACTTTGGAAGTAAACTTCTTATGTTTGATTTGATCTTTGATGACGAGGGATCAGGGGGCTCATTCATTTGGGCAAAACTAGGGCTCGGCATTGGTGAAAAATTTACTCTTTTGGGGGTGGAACTTGGTATTGGGGGCGTTTGAATTGTCACAAAATCAAATCTTGCATCCTCTAGACTGTTTGATTGTATCTCTAAGCTGAGCTCTCGGTGCCTCTGGTGCTGTCCCTCTGGATTATCCTCAGTTATTTCTGTGGAACTCCCAACCTAAGAAGGATCAACAAGGAAATTGGAGTATCACTCTATAACAGATAGATAGTCCTTTGCAAAACCAACACTTAAGTCAAGTAGGTAGCCAGCGACATCAATACACCAACACAAACTCTCCCTATTCAAAAATCATAAATTAATGACAAACTTGAAATATTCCTGATCCAGAACACGGAATTGAAAAGAAAAGAAAAAACAGGATATATTGCAAAGATAATTCAGTATTAACGTGCTATCAGTGACTAAGAAACCCCAGATATTAAGAGGGTTGAGATAAGCTTTAAGAGCAGGTTGAAATTCAATATGATCGTTAATCATGTCCCAAATTACAACATAAAAGTAATACAAAACATGTCTATCCAATTAAAATAATTATGTTGAGACCCATTTCAAGATACTGAGAAAAACGCTACTGTCATTGCCGCGAATGAGCTTTGCAATGAAAGGCTTAAGTTGGTAAAAAAAAAAAAAAACTTGTTTGCTTGTTGACCTTCCTAATGTCTTACAGTCTGGCGATCCTTGCCCCTCTAAAGGGTCAAACACAGCATAGGAAAATTTGGAAGCATCATAAGTATGGATTTTCAGTTTTCAGCATAGGTACTTAATGATGCCAGGATCATCAAAACAAAAGCATGGGTGAGTAAGGCATATAAGGTGCAGCCCTTGCATAAAAAAAAAGACACCCAAAATATATATATATATATATATAGGAAGTCTAGAAATTTAAAACCCACAACGATTTTAATAATAGCCCACCAAAAGAAAAGGTTGCCATTAATAAAACAAGTAAAGAAAACTAAGGGGAAAAAAAGCTATGAAGTTTTTTGGAGGAAAACATAAAGAACAAGAGCATAGCATGGAAAAATAGACAAAAGGCAAAGAGAGGAACAAAAGTAGTGCCTTTGGAATTGGAGGATCATCTGTGTTACTGAAATTTTCTCCTTCTTTGGTGGGTGAGACTTCTTCATTTCCCATGAAAGTGAGTGGACGCAATGAATTCTTGAAAAAACCACAGAATTTGCAAAGGCCGAGTCTTCTTTAATGTATAGTGATCATCAACTGTTGCAAAACACTTGCAAGAGCTGACTTGTTGAGAGAACGACAGAAGCTGTCGAGAAACCGGAGAGAGGGAAAGTTAAGGGGAAAAAAAAACAGCATTACTTGTGCGCAAGTGGTATCATCACCTCAGAAACTGGCTTTTGCTTTCTTTTCTTGGGTTTTCTTTATTTAAGTAATTCTATTTATTTTTTATTTTTTTGGTGAGCTGTTGTTTCAAAGTCAGCCCGGCAGGTGGATCAATCCGGGACTCGATAACTTGAAACTTTGATCGAGTCTATTTTATTAAAAACTTGGACCTGTAAGTGGCTTGTAGAAAATTAGTTGACCTGTTGGATTAATTTAGAACTTGGAAGGCCTGATAAAATCTAATAGAGACTATTTTTTTTTATTAAATATGTTTTTTTTTTAATTAAAGTTTTTTTATATATATTTTTCAGTTGGTTATTACCTCATTTCAAATTTTACTATATAAATATTAGAAAAATATTTTATTTTTTTAATGTAAGATTTAAAATTCTTTAGTATATATATTCTATATTTACAAGAAAAAAATTATTGTTTTAATGTGGGATATAAAAATTTTTTTATTTAAATACTTCAATTTAAAATAATAGAATGGTATTTTTTCAATGCGTGATAAAAAACTTTTTAAAATAATTTTTTAAATTTTATTATTTACGACATGTATAGTTTATATCTACGTATATTGTTTTTTAATTTTTTTATATGAAATATTGAAATTTTAAATATTTTTTTAATTTTTTCATATTAACCCAAGTTAACTTGTATAATAAAAAATTCAATTTCTTAACCAAGTCAACCCCAGTAAAATTTAATAACTATAATTTCAGGAATTTAATAACTATAATTTCAGGATGCATAGGCTAGGGAATGTATGTTGGCCGGTAAGGTGTAGACAATATATAATTAATTAAATTTAATTTCTAATAAATTCAATGTTGAAGGATGAAACTGGAAAAATTAATTAAAAAAACATAAAAAAATTACCAGAGTTAACCCAAGTTAACCTGTTAATCTCGCAACACGAGTTATGAGACTGGGATGACCCATTAAAAGTAAAATTGCAATAAATCATGAAACTCAATTCTCAATCGATCTGGTGTTGAAAAATAAAATTAAAAGAAAATGATTAAAAAACACAAAAAACAACCCGAATCAACCAAGATTAATTTGTCAAACTCATGCCCCAAGTCATGAGATGGAAATAACCTCATAAAAAAGTAAATCGAAACATATCAGAAAACTTAATTTTCAATCAACTCAATGTTAAATAATGAAATTGACCGGGGGGAAGAGTCAATTAGAAAAAATGAGAAAAAATATCAAGTCAATCAAATTAACCCATCAAACTTGCGGTCAGGGTAATAAATTATACATATAAGAAGTTATAAGGCACAATCCAAAAAAAAATATAATGTTGAAGAATATCATTGAAGTTAAAAAAAACATAGATTAGAAGAAAAAAAGATATTATTCCAATTAATAGTATAATATGAGGAGGGGTACAATCCTTTATTTTTTTGTAAACTGAACCAGGAGCCTATGCTACGCTGCGAGCCGATTTAATTTTTTTAACATAAAAAAGGGATGGTTAGAAGATGTTAGTGTTTTTAAACAAGTAAGAAAAACTCAACACCGTGTCATTAACTTGACTATATCCAATAAGATCGGTTAGTTTAATAATATGATTTAAATCGAAAATAATAATAGAAAACAAACCATAAAAAAACACCTGAAAATAATTAACTAAAAAAATGAGTCATCGATATCATACATATAAGAAGAAGAAAGAAAATATCATTGGAAACTCACCGCCACTCCACCATGAACATTACCCACAACCAAAATATTTTGCTGATATGGTTCGAACTTCATAGCACAAGGATGCAAGACAACATAGAAAGAAGTCGCATAGTTCGTTAGAGCAATGCCTTGGAAAAGCAAACCGAACAAAACTCAATAAATTTAGTTTTTATCTATATTTAATCAATCAATTCTTTTTAATTCATGAAAAAAAATTATTTTGAGAAATATATTTAACAAAGAACAAAAAAAATAGAAAGACCTAGATAAACCAACCAAATAAAAAAACAAAGGATGTAGAAAGCATATAAAGAAAAACACAAAGCTCAATCTCTGATAAAATAAATATTGAAAAATAAAATTAAAATAACATTATCTTAAAAGAATGATAAAAAAAAAAAAAGCAACTCCTAACGAATGTCCTTAAGTCGGGTTAGTTTTCCAAACTACAACCCATGAAAGTTCAAAATGAGCTTAACCAAGAAGGTCAAATCCAAATCAACTTTGCTGAAGGAAGGAATTGAGTATAAGAAAATATCAAACTAAAAAATTTGGCAAAGCAAAAAAAACAACAATAAAAGAAGATAAAATTTGATAGGAAAGAAAATGATCAAGGGTGAGATTGCCAAAAAAATTTAATTATCTTAGATGACATAAATAGTAATTAAAAGAACGAGGATCAAATCTGACAAATTTAAAAAAAAAATGAGAATGAAATTGAAACAAATTTTGATTTTCTTAAGTTGTTACAAATAAAACAAATATCAACAAAAAGATCAGAGACTAAATTGTAAATAAATAGAAGAAAAAAATCAAATAAGGATGAAATTGTAATAAATTTTGATTTTTAAAAGTTATTTGAAATAAAACAAATATCAACCAAAAGAACAAGGACTAAGTCAAAACAAATAGAATCTAAAGGGCTGATTTGAAAAATTATAGGGCAGAGCTGAAAAATCTAGGAAGATAAAGGAAAGAAATAAGAAGATGAAAATGGTCTCTGGAGCCAAACTGGAAATCTGTTTTTTACACATGCCACCATTACATGGAGAAAACACTGAGATGAATCTAAAGACATCTCATAATAGTATTTTTGGTTGTTAGAATAGCCGCATATGTTTTTCAAAGACTGTGGAGTAGATGACGCGCTAACACGATGGGCACGCGTTAGCGAATTTTTTTAAAATACCTTTAATTTATTAGAAGATAAAAATAACAATTACTTTACCCAATAATAACAACAAAATCAATAGTGCAATAACAAAAATGCCCTCGGATCCAAAGCATAAAAAAAAATTCCCCAAGGTCAAGGAAGTATTTTAACTGTGCAAATAAAAAGGATAAGATCAAAACACCACTCTTAGGTAGTCAAAATATTTTTATATATAATGACAAATTGGTTATTTTATTGTATACTTTATAATTAAAAATACAAATCTACCTCTTAGTACACCCAATAATGTATTAATCTTAAGTATATTTATGATAATTTACTGTACAAATTAAAAGGCAAATGCCTGTAATGCCCTCGGTCAAATTAAAAATAACAAAATTCTCCTATTGCAAAGACAACCTTACCATTAACCATTAGCCTCAAGCTTTTATATTTATTATTTCCATCCATAGTGAAATATGACCAGAGCAACAATGAATTCACCACTCCTTTTTAAGTTTTATTTCTTAATGTGTGAAATAAAATGTTTAATCATTGAAATATATTTAACATAACAGAGCACAAATTATTTCACATCTCAAATATGTGAAATAAAATGTTTAATCGTTAAAATTTCTTAGTTAATAGAGGTCCATGCTTAGCTGAATAATAAAATAAATAAATAAATAAATAAATAGAGAAGCCTTTTGTATGGAAATGATGACAGCGAAGTTCCATTATATAATATATCCACTAACTCAATTCAACCTCACAATCATGGCAATGGGCAATTTCGTTTTAATTTAAAATAAACTTTAGCTTATTATATGGTCAAGTTCTTCCCTCATCGTTGCAACTTGCAATATTTAGTCCCCGATTGGTCCTCTTGTTAGTGTCA
>Ga0325404_1003304_pt1:12500-17243 | contig 17243 bp, 20 predicted proteins | sample PopdelMetagenome_18_FD_205664 | JGI IMG/M metagenome (GOLD analysis project Ga0325404, IMG submission 205664) | Populus deltoides microbial communities from Bellville, Georgia, United States - Xylem-Control-R1 | ecosystem: Host-associated > Plants > Phyllosphere > Stem >... | reverse complement strand
GAGAAGGGCTATGTGCGAGAATCACTAAGTCCATGTTCCGTACCTACTTTGCTTGTATCGAAAAAAGATGGTACCATGAGGATGTGTATGGACAGCCGCACTATCAACAAAATAACAGTTAAGTATCAATTTCCTATACCCAGATTTGATGATTTGCTTGATGAGTTGCCTGGTGCTGCATTGTTTTCTAAAGTTGATTTGATGAGTGGTTATCACCAAATTAGAATGAAAGAAGAAGATGAATGGAAAACAACATTTAAAACTAAACAAGGGTTATATGAATGGATGGTAATGCCGTTTGGGTTATCTAATGCGCGTAGTACATTTATGAGGCTTATGAATCATGTTTTGAGGAAGTATATTGGACTGTTTGTTGTAGTATATTTTAACGATATCCTGGTGTATAGCAAGACCTTTGATGATCATATGAAGCATCTTAGAGTTGTGTTTGAAACTTTGCGAGATTCTAAGTTGTATGGGAAACTCACAAAGTGTTACTTCTGTAAAGAAAGTGTCGTGTTTCTTGGGTATATTATCTCTAGCAGGGGAGTTAAGGTTGATGAGGAGAAAATTGAGGCAATTCAGGACTGGCCAAAACCTGCTAGTATCGCTTATGTGAGGAGTTTCCATGGTTTAGCTTCTTTCTACAGGCGATTTGTGAAAGACTTTAGCTCTATTGTTGCTCCTATGACAGAATGCTTGAAAAAAGGGAATGAGTTTAGATGGAGTGAAGATGCGCAGAAAGCTTTTGAGCTAATTAAGGAAAAGTTGTGTACTGCTCCAGTTTTAGCACTTCCAGACTTTGCTAAAACATTTGAAATAGAGTGCGATGCTTCCGGAGTTGGAATTGGGGCTGTCTTGCTGCAAGAAAAAAGGCCGATTGCATTCTTCAGTGAAAAGTTAAATGGAGCACGTTTGAACTACTTTATTTACGACGAGTTCTATGCTTTGATTCGGGCTCTAGAGGTATGGCAGCACGACTTGTTGCCTAAAGAATTTGTTATACATACTGATCATGAATCCTTGAAGTATCTTAAGGGGCAAAGCAAGCTGAATCGCAGACATGCTAAATGTGGAGTTTATGCAGTCATTTCCTTATGTCATAAAGTACTAGAAAGGGCAAGTTAATGTGGTTGCTGATGCTCTTTCTAGGAGGTTTGCACTGATCTCTATGTTGAATGCAAGGCTCATGGGTTTTGAACAAGTGAAGGAACAGTATGCTCTAATGATTCCTACTTTGCTAATGTGGTTGCCGAATGTGCAAAGGGAGCTTGTGATGGGTTCTTTATGCATGAAGGTTACTTGTTCAAAATGGGTAGAATGTGTATTCCTTCAGGATCGTTACGGGAGTTGCTTGTGCGAGAGGCTCATGTGATGGTCTTAGTGGTCATTTTAGGGAGAAGAAGACTTATGAGCTGCTGAAAGAACATTTGTTTTGGCCTAACATGTTACGGGATGTGCACAAGGTGATTGAGAGATGTGCTATTTACAAGAAAGCTAAGGGTAAAGAGAATGCATATGGATTGTATATGCCAGTGCCTATTCCAGAGCAACCATGGATGGATGTTAGCATGGACTTTGTACTTGGGTTACCAAGAACACAGCGTGGAAAGGATTCAATAATGGTCGTGGTTGATCGATTCTCCAAAATGTCTCATTTCATTCCTTGCAACAAAACTGACGATGCAGTACATGTTGCTGATTTGTTCTTTCAAGAGATTGTTCGTTTGCATGGAGTTCCTAAAAGCATTGTCTCTGATCGTGATACAAAGTTCTTAAGCCACTTTTGGAAGACTCTTTGGAGGAAGCTTGGAATGAAGTTACTTTTCAGTACGGCATGTCATCCACAAACTGATGGACAAACTGAGAGGACATCTATGGATGGAATTAGAAAGGTAGAATTGATGAAGAAAGTACATGGGCATGTTTGATTACATATTGAGGAGAAAACGACAAAGTATACTAAACAAGCTAACAAGGGGCGGAAAATGGTTAGGTTTGAACCTGGAGATCTTGTTTGGATTCATATTAGCAAGGGCAGATTCCCAAGCAAATGTAAGTCCAAGTTGATGCCAAGAGTTGATGGTCCATACTTGGATGATGATGACGATTCTGATTTGAGGACAAATCATTTTCAACCCAAGGCTGATGATGTGCGTCATGGGAATTATAATCCATCTTGTAAACCTAAATCTAATATGCAAGAGGATTCAGATGGTTCCAATGACAAGAGCGAGAGTGAAACAACTATAAAGAGCCTTAACGAGTCAAATCGGAATGATTGAAGTTGCATCGGAGTTAAAAATTAGCAATCAGTTTGAAATTGGTTCAAGGATAATTATTTGCCTACAATTGGAACTTGGAGATGGGAAAAGCCCTTAATGGTTCTCTTGATGCTGGGCTACTTGAATTTGGGTTGATAATGAAATAAGTGAAGGAATTGATGCTGTTTACGGTCAGAACAATAAATGAATTTGAACCCGAATTTGAAGTCATCCATTGCATGTGAAAACAAGACTAATCTAGGTGGATTTCAAGTTCAGAATGTGATCTTCCTAAATTGTCCAACCATATGATTGCATTGGACTTCTGTGCAAGAAGTTATAACTATTTTAAATTTGGTCTGTTTATGTTTTAGAAAGGTTAAAAAACGTGTGCTAGTTAATTTGTCTAGGTTAGTTTGTCAAAGTCTGTTTTTTGGGCTTGACTTCTGCCATGTTGAATTTAATTCACAGAATTAAGAGTTGTTCTTCCAAATTGATTTTGTGAAGATCCCTGACTTATCACTCTTCAATCACAAAGAGTGTGGCGTCGAAATCCTAGATTGATCTTTGTGGCGTCCAGATTGACTTATCAAAGTATCATTCTAGTCTATCCTCCATCTTATTTACCTTGAAAGCACTATAATCCAGCCTAAACACCAAAAAAAAGACAACCAACCAGACCCATCCTTCATCCATTTTCGTCAGATTCATTGTTGTCGATTTTTCGAATCATTCACGGCACATCAGCCTGTTTGATCAAAATTAGTTGTATCTTTAGTTTTGGAATTATTATAAGTATTAGAATCAGGATTCTCTTGATTATCAGTAAAAATTACTACACGTTTGGCTTTTCGTGAACGAATCTCTTGATCCTCTGCCGCGTTCTCTTCATTTTCACCCTCATGTTGTTCCAAGTCGTCGATTAATTTGTATGACCATCGAGGAATTTGTTTACTTATTTCTGTAGATTTTTTTACAAATTTTTTATTCTTGGAATCCACTATAATTGCATCAAATAAAAATTTAAAATTCTTATTCGATCCTCCATTTTTGGTTCAAATTCTTGATAATTAGAAACAAGAAGGATAAGATAAATTTTATTTATCCAAAGCATGTCCATGTAATTTTTTATGGAAATTTCATTTATGATTTAGGGTGAAAAAAAAATTGACTTTTCCACGATAGAGCCCACTCAAAAAAAGATCATATATTTTAGGTAAGTATTTTTTTTCCGAGTATATTTAGAACACAAAACCCCTTATCTAGAACTTCTACTCTATTTATAAACTCGTTACTTAGGTGTTTCTTTTTTCATTGTTATAATTCCAATGATTATACAATTCATCAGAGGATAGTTTTTCTGTTGTGAACAGAGACATCTTTCTTTGTATCATTTCCAAAAAAGTTGACAAACTGGGTGGATACATAAAGGATATTCTTTCTTTTCCATCACTTCGACATGTAGAAAAAAAAATATTGTGACATTTCCTTTCTTACAGCATTCTTAAATTGATCATTTTTTATATATCGAAATGGACGATTCCAACATTTATAGTTGAGAATAATAGTTACACGTGGTTTTTCAAACCATACGAGATCTTTATCTTTTTTATTTAAAAAGATTTCTAACTTCAAATTTTCTTGATTCCCATCTAAATAAAAAGTTTCAAACAGGTCTATTTTTATAGCATGTCTCTTTAAAGTGAAAATGGAATTCATCCTTTGTTTTTTCTTTTCCATTCACTCGGATCTCTTCTGTTTAGTCGATTTTGTCAGGATTCTCCTTTTCTTCTGAAAAGAGGGAAGAAGAAGGATCTTCTTCAGTGGATCCCTTTTGTTCCTGTTTAGTCCCCTTCGTTTCGGGAGTTGTTTCTCTTTCTGCATTTGTTTCTTCCTCTTTTTCTTTTATTTCTGAGGTTTCTTTCAGTTTCTTAGTAAAAATGGGTGACGGTATTCTGCCTAAAGAGTAGACACAGGTAATAAATAAGAGAATACTAAAGATTCGAGCCATAGAATTTCTCAATTCTAACACAAGGTACTTATTAGATCGAATGTACTTATTCGATCTAAGAGAATTATTTTGCTGTATCCAGACTAATATCTTGATTATTGGAAAATTTAGAATTACCTACACCGAGCTACTTAGTATCCCAGATGGAATTTGCTACTACAGGAACAACAAATTGCAGAAAGGAAAAAGAATTTCACGTTCTTCTTTTCAGGAAGAGAGGGTTAGGAAAATCCTATTGATTGTAGCTCGAATGGTACGATCCCTCCGTCGTCCCAGAATGAAAGGGGCGGTCTCGTAGTTCTTGGTCTGTGAAGATACGTTGTTAGGTGCTCCATTTTATTTTCCCATTAAGGCCGAACCTAAACCTGTGCTTGAGAGATAGTTTTCCATACACTGATAAGGGATGTATGGATTCTCGAGAAGATAGGAGCCATGATGGACCCCCCGGACTGCCCGGATCCCACGAGT
>Ga0325404_1003304_pt1:0-10000 | contig 17243 bp, 20 predicted proteins | sample PopdelMetagenome_18_FD_205664 | JGI IMG/M metagenome (GOLD analysis project Ga0325404, IMG submission 205664) | Populus deltoides microbial communities from Bellville, Georgia, United States - Xylem-Control-R1 | ecosystem: Host-associated > Plants > Phyllosphere > Stem > Wood/Secondary... | reverse complement strand
ATGAAATCTTAGCTGCTCCCAAGCTACTTTAACTGAGAATCTGTGATTTGGTGAATCCAACCACACAATCTCATCCTTCTGCCCCATCTTAGGATTGGAAGGAATAGCTTCTATAATGGGGTGCCAGCCAATAGATTGAGTGGTAGGGATTCTCCATTCTGAGTTACTAATCAGCACATTCACCCTCGCGTTATTTCTCATACCTGAATCGTAAATGAATCTTTCACCGTAAGAATTCACGAGTAGGCTGTGAGGATGCCAATTGTCAAACCATAGAGAGGTTGCCATGCCATCTCCTATGATGTACTGCATCTTTGGCCATGCTAATGATCTAAGCTTTAGGATCTTTCCCTAAGCCCAAGACCAATTCTCTAGCGCCTTGATTGTCCAGAAATTCCTACCTCGCAACAGATTGGATCTAATCCAAGTAGACCAGATTGAACCATTGCACAGGTTCCATATGTGTTTCAACAAAGCATTCTTGTTCCATTTTGTTATCCTTTTTATTCCTATCCCCCCCTCCTTTTTTGGAAGACATACTTGTTCCCAAGCCACTTTAGCCTCGGTAGTTCTCATATCTGAACCTGATCAAAAAAAGGATCTCATAATTTGCTCAACACTTTTTATTACTTGCCCAGGTAAGAGGAAGAGAGATGCCCAATAGACCTGGATGGAAAATAAAACTGAATTAATCAGTTGTACTCGTCCTGCATACGAGAGAGTTCTACAAGTCTAGTGTCGAACTTTAAAGGTGAATCGATCCACGAGGCCCTTACAATAGACAGCCTTCAGTCTGGATGAGATAAGGGGCACTCCCAAATATTTCATAGGAAGCTCCCCCTCTCTAAACCCAAGAATATGAATAATCTGTTCTTTCTCAGCATCTAACAGACCGCTCAAGAAGACGTCACTTTTGTTTGGATTTGGATACAGACCTGATAGATCTTGAAACTCAGAGAGTACATTTTTGATCATACGAATTGAGTTTACATCCCCTTTGCTAAAAATCATCAAGTCGTCTGCAAAACAAAGATAAGAAATTTTGTCCTTCTTGCATCTCCAGTGGAACTTAAAGTTTTGATCGGTACTCATCTTGCGGAACAGCCCCGAAAGGATTTCCATATATAGAACAAACAAATATGGAGATAGGGGGTCACCTTGTCTCAGCCCTCTCCCCCCTTGAAAGTAACCTGCAAGCTCACCATTGATGTTGATAGAGAATTGACATGATGTAACACAAACCATGATCCAATCAGTTACTGTTCGAGGAAATCCCATTTTTATTAACGTGGCATCAACTAAATCCCACCAGACAGAGTCATGAGCCTTCATTAGATCTACCTTCATAGCACAACGAGCAGGTCCCGTAGATTTATGATAGCCTTTCATTAGTTCCTAAGACAACAGAATGTTGTCGCTGATTCTTCGTCCAAAGAAAAAAGCTGTCTAATACGGACCTACTAAGGATGGCAAAACAGCTTTGATTCTACAAGCTAGAATCTTAGCGATGCATTTGTAAACTATATTGTAGCAAGATATAGGACAGAAATCTGTCAACCTCGTATGATTAGCAACTTTAGGAACAAGGGAAATGGATGTAGCATTCATTTCCCTAAGCATTCTACGAGTTTGAAAGAAGGAGCTAACAACGATGATTACATCTTCCCCACCTATGTGCCACATTCTTTTGAAGAAACCTGCGTTGAAACCATCCGGACCAGGGGCTTTGTTGTTTTTCAAACTAAACATAGCATGCTTAATCTCCTCCCTTGTTACATCTTGAGCTAGTACATGCTGCTGCGTTGAAGACAATTTCAAGTTAATTGCTGATTCTACCACTTCCTCATTCAAACCCCCGGGCATTTGTTTCACTCCTAACACACTTTGGAAGTACGCAATTACTTCTGATTTGACTGCCTTGTGTCCTTCTACAACCTCCCCATCCTTCCTTGTAACTTAGAGAAGCCTATTTCTATTATGTCTTCCATTTACTGATTTGTGAAAGAAGCTAGTATTTTGATCCCTCAACCTAAGCCATTGTATCCTAGCCTTCTGTTTGAAGAAACTCTCTTCAGCCCTGACGGTAGAAGCATAGTTACGAACAGCATCCCTTTCTCGCATGCACAAAGTTGTGTTCCCATGTGCTGTATGCATAGCTTGTTGAGCTTTATCCATTTCATCTTTTGCATCTTTGACTCTATCAGAAATGTTGGAGAAGTGAGTCATATTGAAAAGTTTCAATTCCTGCTTTAGCTTTCTAAGTTTGCAACACAGCTGATACATTGGACAGCCCCCTGAATTCTGATCCCATACTTTCTTCACCACGGGCATGAACTCTTCATGATCCATCCACATATCGAAGAATCTGAATGGTTTCTTTATGTTCTGATCATTTCTAGCAACTTTTACCACCATGGGAGAATGGTCTGACATACCAGATGGCAAAAATCTCGCTTCCGACAATGGGAAGGTTAGATTCCACTTCTCATTCACAAGCACTCTATCTAATTTCTGCATAACCAAATTCTCAGGACATTGGTTCGTCCAAGTATAATGCATACCAGAATACCAAATAAGAGAGATTTCTGTACATTCAATGTACTCTACGGATAGAGGAATACATAGAGTTGAACATAGTAAAATAAGAAATTGAAAGATTTCATTGAAATTGTTCGTTTAGAAATTTCCCGAAAAGCCAATCATATGTTCTTCTCTCCATCGGAACAATAGGGCCGTTATACTCATTACTAAACTTGTTGAAGAGATGAAATATAACCAAGGCATATCTTTTTTATCAAAGCTTGAATCGATCATCAGAAGAAGAATTAGGCTAAAAAGTAGGATACATTCTGGAAAAATAAAACTTCCATCGAATAGAAGCAAATGAAAGGCTTTCATAAAAATTCTCGTAGAATCGAGAATGAAGTTTTCATTCTGTACATGCCAGATCAGTAACTGCATCCAATCTCCAAAAAAATCCCAATCGTTTCGAACTTTCTCTGTTTTTTTTGGAATGGAATATTTACGGAATCCCCATAAATAGGATTAAACCTTATTCCATGGTATTTACCTCTTTCTTATTCTTAAGCAAGTCTCCGAGAGGGCTTAATTGATCCATGATTTATGTTTCATCTTTCGTTTCCTTTTCATTTGTTTCGAGAAATATAGCGATCAATTCCAATTCTTTCTTTTTCTATTGATTATTTTCCGATCGAGATGTATGGCTCCATGAGTCTATATGTCTATATAGATATAGATATAGATCCTGTTCATGGATTAACAAAAATGTGCAAAAGCTCTATATAGATATAGATATGAATCTCTTCCTTTTTGTGTATGGCATCGCCACTCCCTTTGGCAACATCCACCAATTCGGAACTTAATTTGAGTTAGGAAAAGCATTAAATAGTCCTCCCCTCTTTAGGAATAAGATATGGCCAACTTCCTTACTTAATTAGGAGAATAAATTGCTCACTTTTTATCCTTGTAGCATTAGGAAAAATAACAAGCCTAACAAGGCTGGTATTGGGCCGGACACATCAACCCCTTGTTCCACACGAATTGGGCTCTTCTTGGACCTAAACTAGATGACTTAAAGGCTGTCCTTCATGCTCCTTAAACGTCCCAAGCCCCTCTAGATCCATTTTGCTCAATATGTTCTGAACAAGCCCATTCAATGCTTCTTTAAGCTTCTTTGCCCTAGTTCTTGTGATTGGCCTAATTGGCACCTCCAATGGGTCGTTGGCATGATTACGCTTGGTGTTGGGCTGATCCGTATCATCACCCTTGTGGGATAAACTGACCAACATACAAAACTGACCAAAAAATCCTAAACTAAAAAACTCATAGCCTGATCCAAACAACCTTGGATCCTAGCTGAAAAACAAAGTATTAATTATTCCCAAACGTGAAAGAAAATAATAAAAATAACTAATCAGTCATTAAATAGCACCAGCTCTTCTTTCCTTGTGTAGTTAGGATGAATAAGGAATCCTTATAAGAAAAGGATTCTGCAACATTAATGAATCGTTACCTCTTGGAAATTATGTTTAAGCTCTGATATGGTTCAGCCTTGTGATACGAACAAAGCAAGGTCAGATTCGGATTTTGGCGTAAAAGTTTCTACCGTTTAGTTTTACGCTATTGAGCATGACTTATTGGATCAACCTAAAACTTTATCAGAAGATTCTAGAAGTGTTTGTCTATGTTGGGGTACATTTTCAGGAGAATCCACGTTTGGAAAGGACTTGCAATATAGGTCCGAACAGGCTATATGAATTCTGTTATTTACTTCCTTTTGACTTGTGGTCTTCCTATTTGGCAAGGATCCTTTTCCTACAAGGATGTGGGAGCTTGTTTCGGGAATTTTCTAGTTCCACAAGGATCTTTAATGAGCTGCAATATAATCTCCAAGTGTGGCAAGGATTCATTAATGTTTCAAAATCCTTTTCTTATAAGGATTCCTTATTCATCGTAGCTACACAAGGAAATAAGGGCTGGTGGTATTTAATGACAAGTTAGTTATTTTTATTTTTTTCTTTCATGTATGGGCTTAATTAATACTTTGTTTAGTTAGGATCCAAGGCTTGTTTGGATTAAGTTGTGAGCTTTTCAGTTTAGGGTTTTGGGTCTGTTTTGAGTAGACCTCATATAAGTCCACATAAAGGGTTCATTAGGGTTAATTTTTCAAGAACTACTTAAACTCATGTAAGCTAAAATTTCGGCAGCTTTGATGATAATTACTTCTGAATTTTTCAGTTTTAACGTGCGAGAGTGATTCTTGCATTCTTCAGTTCTTGAACGAACTGAATCTGACTTATCAAAGATTAACTGGCTTCGTGGCGTCATTCTACTCAATGCAATAATGTTGGTGTCTTGGGGCAGATTTTCATTGTCTCACACTCCTATCAAACCTATTTCAGCTTTCCGGGATCAGATCTCAATCTTGATAGGGTTGCGTGACCACGTGATCATAAGATTTGCATCAAGCTCATTAAAGATTCTTATGGAACTAGGAAATTCCCAAAACAAGCTATCACATCCTTTTAGATAAAGAATCCTTACCATTTAGGTAGTTCACAGATCAAAAGGAAGTAAATAACAAAATTCATATAGCCTGTTCTAACCTATATCGCAAGTCTTTCCCGATCTCTGATTCATCTGAAACCTTACCCTAACATAGAACAATACCTCCGAGATCTTCAGGTTAGATGTCAGCTCGATCTAACGGTTGGATTTCTAGTTATACTCAAAAGTGTAAAACTAGACGGTAGGAAATTTGACGCCTAAATCTGAATTTGACATTGCTCAAGTCGTATCACAAAGCTGAACTGTATCACTTGGCTCCCTTCATTTTATGCTTATGAGATTAATGTTAGCTACTACTGTATATATTATATTTGTAAGGAAAGGAGTCTTCTTGGTGATGCTCCTTGTACAAGTTCGATGGTTTTTAGAGACGTTGTTAGTTACTTTGTTTCAACAGTTAATTTATATTCGTAATATGGCTTCTTCAATTACTAATTGAAGATCTCATATTGTGTGGGGATTTTCTAATGATATTTCAATCCTATTTGATTTGTTTGTTGGATATTTAGGTCTTGAGCACATTTTCTCTTAGTTGTTCTTGGGATATGACCCGTTTGTTTAGGTTGTTTTTGTTTTGGTTTAGGGTAAGTGGGTTTGTCCACCGTTGCCCTTTGTAGGGTTTTGACCATTTGTTGTATTTTGCTTTTTTTGTTTTTGTTAATATACTTACCTTATCAAAAAAAAAAGGGAGATTTTCTTTATTAATTGTCTATATAAAATAAAGAAACTGAGCACATTAAGGCAAAAAAACCTTCAGAATTAATTCTACATTCAAATCAGATTTCCTAGTCTATTTAGAACTTCTTAGCTGTGGCAAATCTTATTCTAGCATATTTAGGATATTAATTTGGGATTTTTATTATTACTTATTTTGATCAATTTTTTAAGTGGGTTCAAATCAGCCTACATATAGGGATCCATTAGGATTATTTCAAGCATTATATAAGTGTTTTGTATGCTAAAAAGCAGAGAACTATGAATTTATGAAATAAACTTGTGTTTTGTGTGATGCAACACATTATCTTTGTTGGGACAAAGATCAAATCTAACTCACAAAGGTATAGCTAACCTTGTTATTCTGTGTTTATCGTTTTGTATTTTGATTAAAAAAAAACAGACTCATTACGGCAAGACAAAACCTGATTGTGGAACCTGAAGAAAGCTATATCTAAATGACCTCAAATTTAATATATGTTGCGATTATGACCCCATTAAATAAAATATAAATTGTCAGCTCATTTCAAATTTATTTGATATATCGACACGAAACGACCCCTTTAAAACCTAAATTTAAAACCTAGAGCCACCCATGCCTAAATGACTTGAAACGTGATATTTAGTGTGATTTCACACTAATTAACAAGAATTTCAATTTTGAGTTAATTACGATAAGTTTTGATATGCTGACGCGAAACACGTGTTACAGACCTGTCTTAACCCAGATAACATTTTCTGATTGCTTCCTCTTTTTTTTTACTCAAAATAGAACACAATAAACACAGAATAACAAGAATAAACACAAGAAAAAAAACAAATATTGACCTGAAACAAAACAAATATAGACAAAGAGAAAATGACGCGAAACAAGTAGATAACGAAAACAAGAAGGATATAATCCAGAGGCTAGCTCTGATACAAACCTCTTAATCATGTGGTCAAGCAACCCCTAATTTTTTTGATATGCTGAAAAATCAAGGAGAAGAAGAAATTGGACACCAAGGAATTTTTGCGGAAACAACAAGAAACGAAAATTTCTGAAGGATATAACCTGATTAATGGAGCCAAGCTCTGATACCAAATGATGCGAACCTCATGATCATGTTTGATAGGAGTGTGACATAAAGATAACTTGTACCTAGGCACCAGCACAATTGGAAACGGAGACCCCTACCCAACGAATATTGATTTGCAAACGAGACGTATAGGGATGACGCCACGAAGATAGTTGTTCTTTGATATGTCGTTTTTTCAGTTCTTTAGAGAACCATTGAAGGGAGATTATCTCACCAACACACACACACACACACAAAGTGTAGCAAACAAGAAGTTTTATTAATCTGAATTGTCTAACCTTACATGTCTGGTTATGCCCTTATTTATAGTGACTCCAAACTAAAATAAACCCTAATAGACCCCTTATGTGGAATTATATGATGCCCACTTACAATTAAACTCAAATAATATAAATAAACCCTAAACTAAGAAGAAAATAATAATAACAATAATAAATCCGAATTTAATATCCTAAATATAATAGGATCAGATTTGTTGCCCTTTAGAAGTCTCATATAAGCTAGGAGAATCAAATCTGAAGGTAGAATTAATTCTGAAATCTTCTTTTCTTTTTTTGTAGCTAGGATGAATAAGGAATCCTTGTAAAAAAAGGATTCTAAAACATTTATGAATCCTTGCCACACTTGAAAACTATGTTGCGACCTATTGAAGATCTTTGTAGAAATAGGAGATTTCTAAAATAAGCTGCCACATCCTTTTAGGAAAAGAATCCTAGCCAAATAGGAAGTTCACAAGTCAAAAGGATACTAGTAAATAACAAAATTTGTACAGCTTTTGTTGACCTGTGTTTTGATGCCTTTCCAAACTCTGATTGATCTGAAAATTTAACCCAACATAGGACAACATGTCAGAAGACTCCATGTAAACTTGCAGCCCGATCCAACGGTCGGATTGCAAATTATGACTATTGCCGTAAAACTGGATGCACTTTTACGTCAAAATCTGAATTTGACCTTTCCTGGATCGTATCCTTAAAGATGATACTTCTCCACGAAAGCTAAAAATTAGGTTTGAAAAGTGTGACACAATGGAAACATTTTCCAAGGCTAGTACTAGCACTAATGGAATTGAATCTAATAATGCCACAAGGTCAGTTATACCACAATAAGTCAGATTTAATCCTTGCTGGTGTTTATGGGCTGATCTATAGCGCCTTCTCCATCAGCTCAGCAACTTGCCTTTGAAGCTCTTTTCTCTCCTCATGATTACTTCTATAGGTTGCTCGATTAGGAATCATCAACAAGTAATGCCAATTCATCCTCAGTACAATCCTCCAATGGTGGCATGTCTTTACAATCTGATTTGTCACTCTCGGATTCCAAATCACCATTATCCTTTTATTTGGACACTCTGAAGTATAATGTCCCTCTCTCTGACACCTAAAACATTTAACATCACGAATACATTTAGGTTTAGTTTCAGATTTACCTGTTGAACTAGTAGGGACCTCAACTTTAGCCTTTGGTGGTTCAGCTTTGGAAGGAACAAAGGATCTCGGCTCCCTCTTTTCTCAGATTCGGCTTCCAAGATGATAAAGAACCCGAATTGAACACTAGTTGAACATGTCCCTTCCTTTTAAGTTGTCCCTCCACTTTCGTAGCCATGCGAACTATGTCCTCTAGCTCCACATAGTGTGGTAGCTCCACCACATTAGCAATGTCCCGATTCAACCTATTAAAAAATAGCCATGATCTCTTCTATATCCTCAACAACATTTGCCCAAATCATTGTTATCTTCATCTCTTTGTGATATTTATTTACTGACTTAGAACCCTGATTCAGACATTGTAGCTTTAGATATAAGTCTATATAATAGTGGTTTGGCACAAATCATCTTCTCATTAAGACGTTCATCTCCCTCCAAGTCTGAACATGCCACTACCAATTCCTCCTCCTACTGATTACAATATGATCCCATCAAATCAATGCATACTCTGTAAACTCAATGACCATCAATTTCACCTTTTTTTGTTCATAATAGCTATGGTAATAAAAATCCAATCTACCTTTTTCTTCCACTCCAAATAAGCCTCGGGGTCATTTTTAAATTGGGAGTTAAAAATTTTCAGTTTAATGGAGTCCAAGTACCATCCACATCTTCATAATTCCTCGTGCCATAGAAATTTATATTCCTCCTAACCCTATTTGGTCTAGACTTGAATCCTTGGCCAACAGATGCAAAATCATACTCATCTTCACCTACATATGCATTTTCATCAACAACCTCTTTAAAATCAAATCTAACACTCCGTGTCGTATATCCTGGAGATCAACCATACTATTTTGTTACTTTATCGAATTCACTTCATCTTTCAGATCCTTGTATATCCTAGACAAGAGCTCGAGTTACTACCTAAGGTTCATCATTGGAAAGCGACGTCATACGATCCAAGAAAGGTTAGATTCGGATTTTCTCATATGATGTCCTACTATCCAATTTTACGCTTTTGAGCATAACTGGAAATTCAACTGTTGGATCAAGCTGACATTTGATCTGAAGATCCTAGAGGTGCAATGTTTATGTTGGGGTAAAGGATGGTAAAACCATCACTCTTGTACCTCTTTCTCTAAAACAAGTGTATGATGATCAAATGAAATTAAAAAGGGAATGTGAGGAAGGGAAGAGTGAAAATTCACGTGAGGACAATGGCGAAAGAAGACAATTTCGGCTAAACCTAAATCATTAATTAAACTAGTTGAGAGTGGACGTAAAACCCTAGTAGTGAAGAAAGTAAGCTTGTGTGATGATAATAATGTGGAAAAATTAAAGAAACCTAATTTTATACAAAAGGAGCTCAAATCAGATTTGCGTTTTTCACTAACAAGAACTTAGTCTTTTTTTGTAAATCCTTGCATTCTCGTAAGCATTATTTTGTATTTCTTCCAATGTAATTCCAATCTTTTTAGGCACCAAAAGGATAGGCGCCACCCATTCACTGTCCATGATGGGGTGAATGACTCCTACATCATTGGGAACAGTTTGCAAAGCTTGCAAAGACAATGCTGATTCATTTATGTTTTGGGGAACACATATATGCCTCTCCATCTCTTCTATCTCGGTAACATCATAGCCATAGCGCAAAGCTACGCTTAATCCATCCTCACTATCATAATCACA
>Ga0325404_1003303_pt1 | contig 17248 bp, 9 predicted proteins | sample PopdelMetagenome_18_FD_205664 | JGI IMG/M metagenome (GOLD analysis project Ga0325404, IMG submission 205664) | Populus deltoides microbial communities from Bellville, Georgia, United States - Xylem-Control-R1 | ecosystem: Host-associated > Plants > Phyllosphere > Stem > Wood/Secondary xylem... | reverse complement strand
TAGCCGTTTCTTTGTCCTTTCACTTTCAATAGTTAATCACATCAATCAATCCTTTGAATTGTGAGATATGCCTGCATTTAAAATGAACATTTACCATAAATTAAAGCTATCTTATATTATCAGATTTGTTATTATAAAATATGCTCTAGTTAAGGAGTTATTGATACTTCAAGTGCAAAATGATGATATAAAACCTTGATAAAAATGCACTTTTAAGTACTAATCAGATACTATTTTGGAAATATTCGATAATGTCATTAATAAGAGTACATCAAAATGGAATCGATGCTTAATGGGATTCTTTCCTAGTTATAGGATGTCAAACCATGCGACCAACTCTATTGCCTTATGGGTATGGAAGAGTTATGTCCTTGAGAATGTCATGTCGACATAACAAGGTTTCTTGATTTTTCATTTTAAGACAGCGGATGATGCCCACTTAGTTATGGAAAAGGGGTCGTGGATTTTTGGGGGAAAGACCATTATCATCTAACCATGACACCTATATTTTGTTCTTGAAAAAAAGAAAATCTCAAAAGTGGTTGCATAGGTTCTCCTCCAAAGGTTACTTTTTCCCCTTTGCAATGAAATGGGTCTAGGAATGGCTAGCATGGTTGGAAGACCTCTGGTTTATAATTAACAAACACTTAACAAGACCAAGCTTGACTACTTCTGAGTCTGTATTGAGTTGGATGCCTCGTTACCCATAGTTCATAGTTTCTAGTTGAAATGCAAGTTATCTTCAAACCTTATCATAATTATAGTTAAGTACGAATGGAAACCTCAAGTCTGTGATACTTACAAAGCATTTGGGCACTATAGAAACTGGTTGACCGATTCAAACATCCCAAGAACTAAACAACTGGTTGAACAAGATAAAAGCCTTGTAAGCTACTATCCAGGAAACTGGTCAATTCACAAACTGGCCGATCAGTTCAATGCTGGTGAACCTTCTTAAATTGGTGGAGAGGACGCTTTGAATGATGATATTGGGTTGGATTAAGACTCAAAGAGAGACTATTCTCAGCTTGAAGAGAACCAAGATGATTTTCTTAAATTTGCTAAGTGTATAGAAAGCATAACTCTGAACTTGCCAAACAATAGTGAGATTATGGATACTCTGGGTACTGTTACAACTTCGGGTGTGAACACAAAGGCTAGAGATAAGCTTTAACTAGAACTATTAAACCCACATTCTAAAATTATTGGTATGAAGAAGAAGGAGAAAGGATGCAAGGATCGTTGGTTTTGATTCTCACTATCTTTCCACTCTTTATTACATATGTTAGGTTATTAGAATATTTTGGGTCTAAACAGCTCGCAAAATTATAAAGCAATAAAGGATTGGATTAATAAGTATAAACTCAGTATTATGGGTCTTCTTGAGACTAAGATTGCTTCTATCAATATAGAGGAGCAGAAACAACTATTAATCCCTTAACATGACAATTTATATCTAATGTTTAGATATAGTTAATTGTCATATTCTTGTTAGTTTAGACCAAATGGTATATAGTGTATCTTTGATTCACTATTCTCTTCAATGGATAACCTGTGAGGTCTCCAATTTTGTTGAAAGATGCTTCCTTGTTGTCACTTTTTTTATGGCCTCAATACATATGTGGGGGCATTAGACACTATGAAATTATTTGTCAAGATACTCCATTGCATTTTGGTCTAAATCGTGGCTTATTCAAAAAGGCTTTTTTTTGTTATTATGAGTGTCTTTGATAAATATGGGGGTGACCTTACCTCGCGTAGGCACATGAATGACTTTGGCAATTGTGCCTCTAACTTGGCCAACTACTTATTATAAGTTTTTAACTAAGAACTCTTTAGATTATAGTGTTATGATTGTCCACTTCGGTTGTCCTATTCCAAAGGTAAAAACAACTTTTAAGTTCTTAAATCTATAGGCTGATAGAGATGATTTATTGGGTTTAATTGTCGATACTTGGCAGATTCTAGTGATAATAACCCTATGTATAGGCTTATCAAGAGGCTAGGCTTGTTAAAGCCAAAGTTGAAATCTTTGCAACATCAACAAACTAGCCATATTTCTATTTGAGTGGTTGAGGAAAAGTCTAATTGGTTTATAACACATATAATTCTTGATGGCTCTCCACAGTTTGAAGAGTATCAAAGGTCAGATAAAAAGAGCTTGTTGGGGAATTCTTACATATGTGTAAGGATGAGGAGGCGTTTTACAAATAAACGTCTCGGACTCAATGGTTTAGGAGAAAAAATCACCAAGTTCTTTCACAAATCACTACTTCATAGATATGTTGGGAATATAATCTGTTGGTTGACTGAGAAGACAGGATCTCAGGTTCAGGACCAACATGGTCTGGGTTAGTTGGTTGTGCACTATTTACATGGGCTACTTTTTACACTCCTGGCCACTACTTTAAATGATGTTTCCTAATACCTTTATGGTAGGATTCCTTCTTATATTGTGCTTACTTTGGAGTCATACATTACATATGATGAAATTAAGAAAGCTTTATTCTCTATCCTAGATAATAAGGCTCCTAGTTTTGATGGTTATCCTTTATTGTTTTTCAAAATGAAGTTGGGAAATTATTGGTAGAGACTTCATTGTTGTTGTGCCGTGCTCTTTTGATTATTCTACTCTTCCTAGATATGAATGACTTTAGACCTATCTAATATTGTAACGTGATTTACAAATGCATATCTAAAGTCATTATGAGTAGATTGAATGGTATTTTTTTAGATGTTATTGGTGTTTCTCAGACTACCTTTGTTTTGGGTGGGAAAATATTAGATGCCATTTTGTTAACTCAGGAGCTTATATATAACTATCACTTAGTGAGTCATATACCTAAATGTGCTTTAAAAATAGACATTAAGAAAGTTTTTGATACAGTTAGTTGATAATTTATCTTAATGACGCTAAGGGTTATTGGAGTACCTGACACCATGGTTAGATGGATTGAGATATGCACGTCTACAACTCATTTCTCAGTGGTCATAAATGGGGAAAGTCACAATTTATTCCCATATTTTATAGGCCTTTAGCAAGGTGACCCTTTATCACTTTATTTTTTTGTGTTTTTTTTTTCCATGAAGGGTTTAGAAGGCATATTTAGAGAGGCTTCGCAGAACCCGAGCTTTCGATACCATTGTCAATGTTAGTAGATTATCATTACTCACTTATGTTTTGCAGATAACCTTATAATTTTCTGTCAGGCAGATATGGAATTGGTTGGGATTGTGAGGAAGGCTTTGGATGATTTTATGGGTTATTTGGGCTTATTACAAATCTAGAGAAAATCCATGTTTTCTTGTTAGGAGACAATGATGAGCTTTGAGCCTCTGTGCAGACTCTTTTGGGTTTCAGGCTAAGTTCTCTACCAGTTAGGTATCTAGGAGTCCCATTGATCTCTACTAGACTAACACACAATGATTGTATGCCTTTGGTGGATCAAATTCTCTCCAAGATTAAGTTTTTGGCTTCAACTTCTCAACTAATGCTAGATACCTTTAATTGATCAAATCTATTGTCTTTTCCATTTAGGTATATTAGGGTTCCATATTTATTCTGCCCTACTATGTTATTAGAAATATTAAGAGTATTATAGTTGTCTTTTTTTAGAATGGTTGTTCTCTCTCCCATTTAGAGGCTAAGGTAGCCTGAGCTTTAGTTTGTTACCCTCTGAAGTAGGGAGGTTTAAGGGTAAAGAGGATTACGACTTAGAATAAAGTAGTTATTCTCAAGCACGTTTGGAGACTTTTTTTAATGAGATCATTAGTTTGGTTGGGATGAGTTCATAGTGTCTTACTTAAGTGTAGATCTTTCTGGCATGGTAAGCCTCCTTTGGTTCCCTCTTGGTCTTGGAGGAGTATCTTATTCAGTACAGATTGATGTAGAGGGAGATTTGTTTTATACATTGGTGATAGGACTACTACTTCCCTATAGTTAGACTATTAGTTGCTAGATAATCAACGATTACATGACCTTTTACTTTTTAGGGTGCTATCCTCGACTGGGCTTCTATGGAATGTAAAAGTCCTAAACATCATTAAGGAAGGTACTTGTTTTTTTCCCTCAAGCAATCAAGAGCCACAATCTATTTGGGACTCAATTCATTTTCATCCCAAGAATGCATTTCTAGATCACTATATCTTGAAAGGTCATCTATTAGGGAGATTTTCTATCAACTTGGTATAAGAGGTTTTTAAAAACATGAGACTCGCAAATTCTATGCATCTCCTTATTTGGTTTTTATGTCTTATCCTAAAACACTCTTTTATCTTATCGCTTGTATCTATGGGTCGCTTACACACCATAAACAAACTTCATGCTTTTTAGATCATTAGCTCCTTAACATATCCTTTGTGGCTCGCATATCGAGACACATGACCATATGTTTTTTTAGTGTCCTTTCTCTACTTCTGTATGAGGGGCTACCATGAGCAGTACTCTTATGAGTTGGACTTCTATGACATGACAACCTTTGTTTTAGTGGACAAACATATACTATAGATAGAAGAAGGAGTTCCTACATCTACTTGCTCAATTAGTACTCTCAGTCATGGTTTACTTCATTTGGTATAAGAGGAATAATCAGGTTTTTCACTAGGCTTATCATCCTTATCATGTTATTAGTGAGGAAATCTTTGAGTTTATCATGTCCAGGTTGGTTGAACTAGAACCAAAATACCATATTATAGCTACTCTTAGGTCTATATAGTGTCTTTTAGAGTCATGAGATACCTCTAGATTGTTTTCCTTGGAGTTCCACTTAGCATGTCTACTCTTTTTGTAGAACTAGTCGATCGATTCTGAGTTTTCCACAAACTAGTAAACCAGTTTAACAATTATTATCTAGACAATCTTGTTTTTAGTTTTATTTTAAGTTATATTTAGATTTTTCTTTTTTTTTCTATTGCCTTGATCTGAGTTAAAGGACGATGTATATCTTAGGGTATGCCCTTTATATTTTTATACAGCCTTGTCCTTTAATACAATTGCATTTATACAAAAAAAAAAGGTTCTAAAAGTGTCCATTCAACATAAAGGTTCTTCAACTCCAATTCAACAATGGCATATAAATATGGGAACATGTTTTTTATTTTCAAAGCTATAACAATAAGTATTATAATATCAAGATTTATAACATTAATTGATTATAAAAGAAACAAAAAGGTGAGGAGGTTTTACTATGCACATTTTCATTCTACATCCTCTTATAATTCACCATGTATTTTTTTCTCCTTGATTGGATCCTAGTATTGCAAAATTGAAGGTCAATTGCTTCTAATTTGTTATACGATGATAGAATTGAAAAAAAAAATCGTAGTGGAAAAGGTGATGAAAATAGGTGGTGGTTTCAAAATTGGCACGAAACATTTACTTTAGTCATCCTACTTTCTAAATGATCAATTTTTAGTCCCTTCAATTTTCTAAAATTCAATTTCGGTATAAAGTTTTATTTCTTTTATTTTTCAATTTCTAGTTTGAGAGATAAGAGAGAAAATAGTTAGATTTTAATGGTAAAGAGAGAGTTTTAGTTGACCAAAATAGTTGATCTTGATGTCAACGGGTTCCATTCAATGAAAAGAGTTCCACAGGGGTGTTCTTTGGCATTATTATCGCTTGAGATGGTAGATTTAAGCTCAAGAAGCTTTTTTGTGTTTGGGTTGATTTTGGGGTTTTTAATCGATTTTAACGTTGTTTGAGGCTATGAACGGATTTATTAAGGTCTTTAAGATGTGTTTCTAAGAATATTGGGTAAAAAATGAGTGAAAAATCAAAGTTTTAAGCATAAAATACCCTGGCCTCAATTTTCTTTAGAGGATGATGAACAAATGGTAAGCTTGCCTTTTCAAAATTATATTAATTGGGATAAGCCCAAAGGCTTCCACTAACTCTCAATAGGTCTATATAGGACCAAAATGGTCTAGCCCAAATTTGTTTGCCATGTTCTTATCCATTTGTTACCACACATAAAAATATATGTATAAAATAAAAATACTATGTTAAGAGACCATATTATGAATGTTTAAGAGCGTAACATAAAAAGTATAGCAAGCTTTGCAAAAAAAAAAATGATTTGTATATATATGATATTGAAATATCCAAGTTCAATATAAATAACAAGAAAACCAGATTAGATAATCAATAACCATATTATTTATTGCATTCTAGACTATGTCACATCAATAAAACAAGAATCACTAAATTACATAAAGGAAGGTATTTGATCATTTTGATTATAAATCATATGAAACTTGTAAAGCTTGTTTATTGTGTAAAATAATTAAAACACCTTTTTATTAAAAGAGTGAAAGATTTAATAAATTGTTAGGTCTTATACATATAGATGTATGTGGACCAATAATTATTTGTGTTATAGATGGATATACATGTTTCATCATTGATGACCAAATTTAATATGATCATGTGTATTTGATGAAAGTCTGAATCATTTGAAAGGTTCAAACTATTTAAAAATGAAGTTGAAAAAAAAACTGGAAAGAGTATCAAGTTACTTCGATTTGATCGAAGTGGTGAATAGTTAAGTCAGGACTTTTAAGATTGTCTAATAGAGAATGAGATAATAAATCAATCAATTATTGATTGTAATTTATATTTGGGCAACTTATTAGAAAACTTAATGGATCACACATATAATGATGTGAACCTAACTTCAATACTGAGATATTTATTAGAGGTTTCATTAAGTCTAGTCACAAGACTTGGATCAAAGAGGTTCAATGAAGTAATTAATGGACTTCTTCAAGATACATAGGTTAAGATGGACTTTGAGAGGATATTAAAGAATGAATAACAAGTTTTGATTATTTTAATTCATGTTCAAGAAAGGCTTGTAGGGGAGTTTCTAGACATTACAAAAAGATTGGAATAAAAAAACTCACATTTGTCAATCTTGACCTTTTAGTACTATTTTGGCTATAACTGGATCTATAGAATGAATTTTGACGCGATTATAGTTGCATTGGAAAATACACATCCAAACCTGTCCAATGACATATGGTATATCTTCTAATTCATCAAGACGAGGGAGAACTATCCGTTTGAAGTTGGGTTTCAATTTTGCCGACAAATTACAAAATTCAACTTTGGGCTTGTTTTAATTAGTTGGACTATTATTTATTTATCTTTTAGTTTGTTACAGGGCCAATGATATTTAAGGGTTATTTGGATTATGTTTTATTTTATTATATTAGTTATTTTGAGCTTGTAATATGTTAAGACCTATTTATCAAGTTTGGATCTATTAAGTCAAATTACGATTAGCTTTCTACTATATAAACCAATTGTTAATATTATTTTGAGATTTATGAATTTTATCTACAACTTGCCTCATATCATAACTTTGGTTCTCAAATGCAAGGTTCTTGTTGGGTCTAGTTACAAACTTTTATCAAAACCTGAAATTAACAATCTAAATGACAATTCCACATTAACCTGCTTCAAAAGCATCATATTCATATAACTTGCCCCAAAGTCATAATAATCATATTACCTGCCTCAAAAACATGATATTCATATAACCTGCCTCGAAAGTATTTATTCATATAACATGCCTCGAAGGCATAATAATTAAATAACTAGTACTCAAATGACCAACTTTCTCATTCATTATCAATTTTGTTGTTGTGGTAAATCATATTCACGTATCGTTTATCGTTATTACAGTCGGATATATTCAGATATTATCTTTTATCATTGTGTTTGATTACGATTTATGTATGAATTAATGACATTGTGGTTAACCACCATTATATATTTATGTCTACCATTGCAATTAATTTCAATCACATAATTGACACCATCATTGCAGTAATTTCACATCACATACACAATTATCACCTTTATAATCAATAATAACCACATATATATCTCTGTCTCGTAGACATAATTCTTGTAACAATCAGTTATACATAACACAATTAAATAACTTTATAAATCTAACAAATTACAAAGACAATTTAAATAAATTAGAAGGCAAGGAAAAGTTACCTTCAGCTCCTACTTTATGTACTTCTGAAAAGTCAACCCCACCCCAAACACTTATCCTACAACCCTCTAAAAATAACCATTAGTGTTCATAACACGAATTAAAAACTCATCCTTGAAAATTTATATACATCCCAAAATTTTAAATTAATATCCGGTAACCATTAATTTATACTATAATTCATAGGTTAATGATTATGTCATCAAATTAAATCCTCACTTAAGACTTTTACATTACAAATTTCAAAATCTATCAATTTAAATCAAACTTAACATGAAATTTCTCCAACTTGCATAGTTAATTGGACTAAACCTCATTTATTAACCAACAACACATTAAATAATAAAATAATACAATTTAATTAATTTATAAAGATTATCTTCCCGAATTCTTCCCAAAATTCTCTAACTAATAATTTAGCAAATTTTAACAACACCCAAAAATTGAACATTCCTTTCTTAACCTACTTAAATAATTACTTATAATCTCCTATTTCTAGCTCATTACATAATTTTATCAAAACCTCAACAGATCTCAAAGTCCAGTCCCATTTCTTTATATTGACCAGCAATATCAAAATCACATTGTTAAAATTCCTGATATCTTACTTTAGACGAGTTATCTCTTCTATACACCTTGGATATTTGACACCTTTTAAAAGAAGCCATGCCAATCATAGCCTCTTGTCTAACAAATGGTTGATACTTCAGAGAACAAGGCTTTCCACCCTGTCCAACAAGATCACAATTAATTACTTTTTTTCCTCCTCGTGTTTTCCCATATGTGTCTCTCGTTTCAAGAGCAGCAGGAGTGTCAAGAGCAGGGGTAGCATGTCTCTTGAAAACGTCTGACAAGATTGAAAATGCTCCTTTTATTATCATTTGTTCATTTACAAAATCATCAATACCCTCTGTAAGTTTCAAAAGTCTCCTACTTCCATTCATTTCCATGATCTCTTTTCAATTTCTGCATGCTTCATCAGCTACTTTGGATCAAAAGAAGACAAAAGATTCGAAACCCATTTCTCCAATACCTGTAAATTGTCACTAGAACCCTATCTATACCCTATCCTTGATAAATTGCACAATCACACTAGTTCATTTTCCCTAAAGCTGTCTTCTTTTTCTTCATTCATTTGACCACCAATTCCACCCATCGACCCCACATCCTCAAGAGAAAAAGAAAGACCAGTTATCTCCTCCCACGCGACAACATTCCATAAATTTCCCAACGAACCATCCATGTACAAATTGTTTCCTAGTCCTCTTTAACAAGCGAATCAATAACTACCTTGTATCCATTCCTCACAAAGACATGCTGAACCCTAATATTGTGTATTATACTAAAGTGAACAACTAAGATCCCCATAACTACAGAAATGCTAAAACTTTCAAGAAAATCAAGATTTAAAACAAATGTGCACAATACAACACCATACCTCAAAGATCGTATAAATGAAATGAAAGAAAAGAAACCCAACCTGCGTAACAGGGATTCACGCTCCACGAGGGCATTTAGAAACGGAACTACCAACCATTTCTACAAAAATCTTGGGTTCAAACAATGAGAAGACAAGGTTGCCAAAAATTACAGTTATGGCTGCTTGAAATGTGAAGTGTCTGTCGAGTAAGAAGAAAGGGAGAATTTCTCAATAATCTCACAAGTTTGTGTTAATTTTTTTGGTAGAACTAAAAACACTCTCATTACCACTCATGACATGAATTAGAAGAGAAGAAGAATAAATTACTGGCCTCGTATTCTGTTAGAGTATGAGTAAAATTGGTAATATAATTTTTTAAATAGAATAAATATAATTTTTTATTTTTTTTATATGTATTTTAATGGTAAAGAGTTATTTATAAGATCTAGTTGTATTTAGACATATCTAATTAACAACTTGATATAACTCATCAACCGGCTTAGTAAATTTAAAAATAATCTGTATAATTTTCAATCAATTTAATATTAAAAAATTAAAATTAAAATAATTACATTAATAATAATAATAATAATAATCTCAAATCAACCCAAATAAATTTATTAAAATTTTAACACGGGTCATGTGATCAAGATAATTTTATAAAAAATAAATAAATAAATAAATTTAAAAAAAATCAAAGAAAAAAAATAGTAAAAAAATTATTGTAATGAATAGTATTTTGATATTTTTACAAGATATTAAGGAATAATATTTTTATAAAAAATAATATTTTTTTAGTATTAAAAAACTAAAATAGTAGTTTTTTATTTTTATTTTTCGTTTCCATTTAACATCTTCCTTCCCATGTATGCTTTTAATGCCGCCGGCATATAAAGAAAATGAGGATATATTTTTCTCTTTATTTTACCACATTACCCTTATTTATGTCACACATGCTATTTTATTATTATCATAATTCTTTTTTGTCAAATCTTCAACCATAATTATTTTCCGCATACAAGTTTATTACTATTTTCACCCGAAGCTTTCATTGACTTGGAGTTTACATCATTAAACATAAGGTTTACATTTACAATTTTACCACTCAGCTAATATCCCTCGTCTTTTTCCGTAGTCTTACTATAATTAAAAATATGTTTCTTTCGATTTATTTTTTTCCAATTGAAATTTTAAAAGATTTTATCACTGTATTTACAATTTACCTCAATCATGTCTCACAATATGTTGATCTTCTTCTTTTGAATGTATCACATAACTCATTTCTCGTATGCTCTTCACCCAATATACAAGTGTGATAATTTTCTCTACTCTACACCCACTACTTTAACCAATTGCTCTAAAAATATAAGATTTGAATATAGTGTAGGCACGATAGTTGGCGTCATCGGTGGAGGCCTATCTATCTACCCTTGTCTATTAGATTCCCTAGGTCGTGATATCTCAACTTGACGGGAAACATAATCATCTGGTGTCCTATATATTTACCTCTATTGGAATGTACAAATGTTGTAAGTATATGCGAGGCAGTGTCTGCTAAAGGATCTCCTTCTTAATCATCATCATCGTCCTCGAATCGGGGATGAATCAGTCTTGGTTCCTTTCGCAATACGCACCATTATGAAACACATTATGATTTCATATCAATATTTCAATCCACTGGATATTAACCAATACTCTGATACCAACTATAACAATCCAAATTTTTTCGGGACAAAACACATTCTTAATTATGGAGTTCCTAAAAATTTCTTTTTTATATAAATATTAGCCTATTTCAAATTAATAGGTGCTCTATCACAATTTCTACCATAATTCTGGTATATTTTTTCCTATAATAACAGGTCTCAAGTTATCAACTTAAACCTGTTTTGCTTTATAAACATTCTTAATTCCTTAATCCAATTATCCTAAATCGTAATCCATATCAATCATTTACCAACAATTTCAATACAGCCTAGTATAATATCTAATTAATTATATAACATATTAATTGCAAAGCTTAAGATTTTATATAAATTATAGCATATATAATTAAAAATGAACGTTTAATTTCATGTATCTACAAACAAAAGTTAAAAGTTCTTGTTTAAATGCATTACAATCCAAACTTAACATGAAATACCTAATCTATATGAATAAAAAAAATAAAGTAAATCTACTCTTAGCATGAGTGTGACAACCTTTAAAAGTGCAACATGCAAAACATCAACCAATGAAATAAATAATAAACAATTATTATATCAAAGAATACCAATGAACCATATTAGTATCATTAGTCTTCTCTACCAGAAACGACTAATCAAGTCTAGATAAATGTCGATACCAATGATTATTGGCATCATCAGTCTCTCATTATGGGAATGACTAATCAAATATCAGGTAAATATCGATATCAATGATCTTTATTGATATAATTAGTCTCTGATACCCGGAATGGCTCATCAAATCTCAGGTAAATGTCTATACTAATTATCCTCATTGGTATCATTAGTCACTCATTCTAGAAATGACTAATCAAATCTTAATTTTAGTTTCTTTTCTTTCTTTAACCACCAAGTTATTTATTTTTCAATGTTACTTTAGAAAAATGTTAAGAAATAAATTTTACAATTATAATGGTGCATTAATTAACTAAAAAATAAGTGTTACACATCTACTTGTTGCATGTGATATCTCAACTCCTTTTCTAGACTGTGGTCTTATTATAGTAATATCTCTTGTCAACATAAGATCATTTCATCATCATTAGTTTCCATAATCTTTGAACTCATAAATGAATCTTCAAAATAATACCTTTCAACTATATCCTATATATATATATATATATATATATATATATTTATATATATATATATATATATATCTATATTCAAGTTTTATTTTTTCCTTATGATTCAATATCAATTCGACACACCTCCATGACAATAACATGCATAATTTATATCAATTATTCTTCCATTTTTCATGGCCAATTTGGCCGAACCATGCCTAAAAGAAACCATAAGTTTCTTTTAATTTCTATACAATCAAATCATCATAATTTTTCATTAGCCAATCTTAATACACATTTTTCATACAATTTTACACATGTCAATCAAAAAACATTCCTTCCTCATTAAACACCCATTTGGCTAAACCTAATGTCCAAAGTGGGGATGGGATTTTCTTTAAATTTCATCAATTTCTCACTTAACCTAATATTTATCTATGACCATTTAAAAGTGAACGTTTAAATGCTTATTTTTACCTGAAAATCCCATCTCGGCTCACTTGGCTCACTTTAATATCGAACATCGATACCTCATCATTGACTTATTTATTTCAACCATATTTTTCTTTAATTATTTCTTTATCTACCTTATTATTTAATTTATTATAAGGCTTGTTTCTATAATTCCATATTTATTTTAAACTGAGGGTTTAAAAAATATATTGAGGTGATGTTAGTGTTTTTAAAGAAGTAAGAAATATTTGAGACTATGGTCATTAACTTGACGTGATTTAATAAGCACAGTTAATTTAATAAAAATATTATATAAATAGGCAACGACAATATATAACCGAACTAAAAAAAAGATATACAATGATTAACTCAAAAAATGAACACTTGTCAATATTATAGAAAAATATCCTCTCTATATTCTTAAAAGAGATCTCATGATCTTATTTAATAACAAAGAAAATGTTAAATGAGAATGTCATAATCCATAAGAAGCAAAAAACAAAAAAAAAATCTAAAGCTCAATTCCCATAAAAAAAATTTATTTATAATCAAGTCACACTTGATTAATTATCCCAATTTTATTTATGATCAATGGTTCTTATGTGTGTGACCCATTAGGTTCCCTAATAAGTTGGCCCAAATATAAATCACAATCCTAAATAAAATAGGATTAAATAAATTTAAAAATTAATTTATTATTAATTTTACAATTAATTGATTTATATTTGAAGATTAAGTACAATATCTATCAACATGTCATTACCCTTCAAATATTAAAAAAGTCATAAGTGATTTGACTTAATATTTCAATGACTAGTTTCTCAATGTAATTATTATCCTTTCATCAACAATGTTTTAATTTAGACATTATAGCATAAAATATGTCTACTATATCAAATTATGTTTGTTTTCAATGCCATAGTCATTGATTATTTGAATAAGATTTGAAACTCTTTTCAAATCTCATTCTACATTGTATAACAATTTATAATCAATACTATTTGAGAACAAATATTTTTTCTAATTCATATAGGGTGATGAATCATCCCTTAATTACTCAAATATTTTTATATATTTGGTGTTATACTTAATAATTGCTTATTTGTTACCCTTGATTAGGACAACGTGTAGCATGATCAAATAGCACTCTCTACATAAGTTTAAGTATCACTTACATAACTTTTATGTGAATCTTTCTATATAGACAGGTGATCTCTTCATATAGAGTCTTATGTGGGTCATTTTGGTGTACATTCATCTATAAGTATCTATATATTATTTTCAGGTATCCCTCATACCTTAATTTTTTTAGAACAATTGCTTCCTTTCATAAAGAAAAAAACATAATATGTATCAGTTTTAACAACTCTAATTAATATTAATTCTTAATAGAGGATTGACTAGAAACATTTAGGAATAATATTTTAATGCAATAGGAATCTCATAATTATAACAATTTTATAATTTCATTTGCAAAACATTTTTGTCCCAATAAATTTATCTTTACTCTAGATTCATTAATCAAATATTTGATGAATATTAAAAATAAATAAATTTTTTATTAATAAATTATATATATATATATATATATATATATATATATATATATATATATATATATATGAATAAAGTCAATATCATGTATAACCAACTAATTAGTTACAAGTAATATACACTAACTAACAACATTATTACCACAAGTCCTGCTAAGTTGAATCTAACGATGAACACTACTATATCTGTATGGTTTTGTCTAACATTGTCAATTTAAACGAAAGCTAGATATCATTATATCATTAGGCACACCAGGTGCCTCACCACCTTCTACGACAATAACACTAAACATATTGATTATGCTACAACACCAAACATCAAACCCCGCAAGCTCAATAGCTCTAAGGTTATCAGTGGCTCCTTCACCTAGTTCATCATCTTCTAATGTTTTGGCAAGTTTCTTAGTGTTCATATTGGCTGTTGTTATTGGTTTGTTTTTTTAAGATTCCTCAAAGGGACTATATATAGTTATATACACATGTATATTTATATTTATTTAATTTTTATTTGATGAAATACATTAGCCTCTTGTTGTACTTGTTTTTATCATTTTTAGAGGTTTGGTTTATGTATTTCTCCATTGCATATGAGAGAGAAGATTTATTTATAATGGATGCATTTTGTCTTTTGATTATGATTAAATTAATACACTTAACTAATTGATATTTGTATGATGGATCATTTTTTTTTTTTGATAATTTAACTCTATTTTATAACTATTTTAGATTTTGATACAATTACTTTTGAGTAAATAGCTCAATATGTTTTTATAAAGGTGATCAAGTCTCTAATATATTCCAATATTTTGATACAACACCTCACTGAAACTCTTCTTATTAAATAAAATTTATTAACATTGAGAACGACATTTTTCATGACCATAATTGGTGTCAACAATGATTTATCTCTTTATCATCAAAATCCAGTGACTTCATCTCCCCTCTCTTAAACAATGGACTGAAAACAAGAAAAATAAAATTTTGGATCAAAATCAAAATTTAAAAAACTAAAGGGATTGGAAATTGATCATATGAAAAACATCAATACCAAAGTAAATTTTGCTTGTCAATTTTTGAGACAATGACCTATTTTTTTCATTTTTTTACTTTAATCTCTTATTATTTAATATTGTCATTTGTTAACAATTAGAATTAGAAGTGATTGGACTCAATCAAAAAGGAAGAAAATCAATAACTAAAAAAAATAAACTACTGAAATCTCTAATGAATCAAGGCATTTATATTGTTCAATGCCTTTAAGTTATTAACTTAATAATATCTTCAAATATTTATATTTTTAATTTTTTATATGAGTGTATTCAATTTATTTAATGGTTTTAAAAATCAAGGAAATTAGCTTAGTTATAAATTATCAAATTTTATATAAACTTGTACATATTAAAAAAACAAATATATAATAAATACTTGATTTAATCATTTTTAAAATTTAGTGGAGTACTAAACAAAATTTTTGTTAGTATCATGCACCTCTTCTATTTTTATTATAAGTAGATTTTATTTGAATAAAGAAATATTTTAATACAAAAGAAACTCACAAATATTTCTATAGTAGTAAATTTGGTGGGAGAAGACATTAAGATTTTGTATTCTTAGAATGCAAATGTTGGTATATGTCATTCAATAATTAATCATATTTTATTTTTTTGGAGCTTTTTTAATTTTTTTTATTAAAGGAAGCTCTCTTAAAAGTACTTAAGCCTATTTTATATACGCAGTCTGTAAAAAATAAAACTCTATTAAATCAAACCTATGTCCCATAAAAGTTCTTTAATAATACTTTGAAGACAAATCAAAAATACTATTCAAAGTATCAAATTATTAAATCTCGCTATGTAATTCACATCTAAAATCATGTTTTTGCAAAGTATAAATCTTGGTTTGATTTTACAAATAAATCATGTCAACATATATTAATTTCAAGGGAAAAATTAGAGAATTGTCTTATTTTTTTTGTAAAAATATTTTAAATAGAGATTATATACAATTATATATTTAATAAAATTAAATATTTATATACATGAGCTTGTTTAATTTCAAGTACTATTAGATATTAAACAATGAATTAGTTTTATATTCCTTACTTTTATAGCTAAGAATGTGGATCATAAACCATCCACCCTTGTATAAAAATTATTAATTTTAAATGTCAAGTACTTTCATTCAAATGAAATATTTATTAAAATTTTTTCATTTATATGTACTATTATTCACCTAATTGGTTATCAATGACTTAAAAGTATGATTTTTTTTTAACCTATAATCGTCATGATTTATATGACCAACTGCCCACCCCCACATCCTTTACATTATCGACAATAAATCTTTAGTGACATGTTTGGACTTCTTCTTAATGATTATTCTCTGACCTGAAAGTGGAAAACTAACTTGGGGAATAGAGCAAAGACATGTATGGCAAGAATTGTTTGAATTTCTTAGAGATTCTTTATTGGTTTTAATAAGATATTACTAAAGAGATACGTAGAATATAAAATTACGAACTCTACAATTTATAAATATTATTTTTATCGTTATAAAAACATCAAAAAAATATTATTTTTTTTAAAAAAAATAAAATGACCTTAAAAAAATTATGTATGAACAAGTAAAAAAAATCAAAATTTTTTTTTATGATTTTATTGATATGTAAAATATTTAAATCTTAAAATCAATTCTAAAATAAAGAGTATCTTTATATAAAATATATTCACTGGAAAAAACTATTTTGCTTGCTTTATGTTCTGAAACACGAATCAATTCATGTTTTTTAAAAATTTAAATTATATTTATTTACAAAATTAATTTATTTTATATTTTAAATCATTTTAAAAAATAAATTTAAAAAATAATTGGAGCCACGGTTCCAAATAAACCTAATAAATAAGTTTGCGGTTATCAGTTTTTATGGAAAAAGAAATACCCCAAACCGAAAAGGGGAAAAATGTTTTTTTTTTTTTTTAATTAGCTTTATTATGTCTTAAACAGAGAGACTGATCAACAAGAG
>Ga0325404_1003302_pt1 | contig 17249 bp, 18 predicted proteins | sample PopdelMetagenome_18_FD_205664 | JGI IMG/M metagenome (GOLD analysis project Ga0325404, IMG submission 205664) | Populus deltoides microbial communities from Bellville, Georgia, United States - Xylem-Control-R1 | ecosystem: Host-associated > Plants > Phyllosphere > Stem > Wood/Secondary xylem... | reverse complement strand
TATTTTTATTTGTTAATTATAATCTCAAATTAATGTCTGCTTTTAAAATATTATTTTTATTTATGTATTTTTTAAGTTGTTAATGAATAATTTGAAATTTTAAACAACATGTTTATCTGTTTTTTAACGATATTAAATTATGCTTATATAAACCAAGTATAAAAATGCATAATATGTAAGGTAATTTTAAAATCAACATGACAATTAGTAAAACTAATATTACAAAACTAGTAATAATAAAAATATCTCTTAACTAGAAAAGTAACATAACATAATTATACAACATAATAATATATTTGTGACTATCCATGTCTTCTGCCACGACAACAATGATGGTTGTGGCAGTGGTTTGACTAGACACTCAAGCTTGGTCGACGGTTTGCAATAAAAAAATAGTAGAAATACTTGTGGAGAAAAAAAAATATTTCTAGTATTTTAATAGAAAATTAGATGATGTTTTGAGTGATTTAAAGGTTATTTTCTCTTTTACTTTTTGTGAATTCTAGAGTTTTTTTCTCCTAAGGAGCGACAATCATAAAGAAAAAAAATTATTTTTCTTTTTTGGATTTGAAAAAATCTCATTCCTCGAAAAGCGTATTTTGTGGGTTTAGGTGAGCGAGTAAAACCCTAACTGTCTCAGGCTCTTACAAGAGTTGCACGCCTTGACTCGAACTCGAGACCTGTTGTGCATATCTTAAGCTCTTTATTATCACGCTACACCCCTTAAAGAGTTATTATTATATATACATCATAAACATAATTCAAAATCATGATTTTCTTATAAAACCGCTATTATAAATTAAACAACCGTGTTTCAGAATAACAGTGTCATTTCCTCACCCCTACTCGTCACCCTAACAGATATGGAGTGTGTTTGGCAGTGTGATTGTGGTTGTTTTTTAAATAGCTTTTCATGTCAAAATACATGCAAATGATATTTTTTTTATTTTTTAAAAATTATTTTTGATATCAGCACATCAAAATGATTTAAAAACACTAAAAATATATTAATTTAAAATTAATAAAAAAATTAAATTTTATCAAAAATATTTTTAAAACGTAAAAACAACCAGTCCCATAGTCTTCTAGAATTTGAGATCCAGCTCATGTGAGATAAGAAACAATGCCATCGCATTTGACCAGTCAACCTGTCCAGTGGCACACTGACACGGTAATATCCATTCAAGATTTGTTAAGAAAAGAAAAGGACCGTCCGTGTCTGTGTGCAGAGTGCTTTTCTTTTTCCACCCTCTTTTAGTTTTTTCCTTTTTTTTATAATATAATATTTCATTGCTAAACATAAAGATGAGCATCAAAGGAGAAGTCATATACCAAAACTCCAGAGATGGAGGGAATAGTGTTAGAATGCAGTGCTATTATGGGTCTTCCCTGTCCTATCCTTAATCACTATACACTGTCAAAAAAATAAAAAATTCATTTCTTTAGCAGCTCGATGGCTGCTGCACTCTCACTCGATCTGTTGCCAGAAAATCCAAGTCAAAGGATGCATCCATTTGAGCTCTCACTTTCAACAATGAACTTGATGACCAGCCAAGACAACAATGCCTCACATGGTGCCCCTATCCTTCCTTATATATAGCAACCCTGGAGCATGTCATTTCTCACAAAACAGGAAATAGTTGTCAGATTTCCCAACCATGAAAGCCCTCTTCATTTCCTTACTTGTTCTCAATCTCCTTTCACTCTCCTTTTCAGAACTTTGCAATCCCCATGATAAAAAAGTTCTCCTCCAAATTAAAAACCATTTTGGTGATCCTTACCTCCTAGCCTCATGGCTATCGGACATGGACTGCTGCACATCTTGGAACGCGGTGGAGTGTGACCCTACCACCAACCGCATTGTTTCCCTGAGAATCTTTTCTGGCGACCTTTCTGGTGAAATCCCTGCTGAAGTTGGGGACTTGCCCTATCTCGAGACCCTTGAGTTCCACAAGCTGACAAATATTACAGGCCCGATACCACCCTCCATTTCCAATCTCATACATCTCATTTCACTCAGACTTAGCCGACTCAACCTCACTGGACCAGTACCTGACTCTCTTAGCAAACTCAAGAATCTGAGAGTATTGGTCCTGTCTTTTAACAGCCTCTCAGGATCAATACCAAGTTCACTCGCTTTAATGCCGGAAATTGATATTCTTGAATTGGATAGGAATAATCTTACTGGTCCAATCCCAGAATCATTTGGCAACTTTGCAGGCAGAGTACCGGGTATTTCCCTGTCTCATAACCAACTTTCTGGTAAAATCCCTGCTTCATTAAACAACAGAGACTTTCGTTTGATTGATTTCTCACGCAACAAACTTGAAGGTGATGCCTCCATGCTTTTTGGGCCAAACAAAACTAGTGGAAGTGTGGATCTCTCCAGGAATTTGCTGGAGTTTAATCTTTCGAAGGTGGTGTTTCCCAACACTTTGACATATTTGGATGTTAATCACAACAAGATTTTCGGGAGCATTCCTACTCAGATGACTCAGTTAAATTACCTGTCCTTGAACGTGAGTTACAACAGGCTTTGCGGTCAGATTCCCCAAGGTGGTAAATTACAGACCTTAGATTACACCGCATATTTCCATAACAGGTGCTTGTGCGGCGCTCCACTGGCAAGCTGCAAATAGGCAGTGGCCTGAGTATGGATTTGCCACTTAGATGTACCTTGAAGTGGTATGAGTTTTTTTTTTTTTTTAAAGTATCTTTTTCTTTCGTTTCTCCAAACAATTATCAGTTAAATAAAACCAATACAGGCCTAGGAGACATGGGGCAAGGCAGTGTCTGTATCCTGACATTTCCTTTTTATGATTCTATGGAGATGGGGGAGACTGCCAAACATTCTCATAAGCTGCTTTTCCAGCTCCTCAACAAAAGGTCCAAAATGCCAAAGTTTACAGGCTACAGCTGAAGCTACCATGTACTAATAAAGAATATCAGACGAACTTCTAAATGCTAGGAGTTCCGTCTTCCTCCACGTCTTTCTACTCTGGGTCTCTAAATAATGCCAACGATTGCAAATTCTATTTTCGCACCGTCTTTTCATAACCCTAGTTTAGTCAGAAAGTATACTAGAGCTCATGATATGATGCCTGATTTATAAGAACAGGTTTTATGCGAAGAGCTCCTATGACCTGGTGGGACGAGTAATATCTCATATCAGCCTTCCAGAGCACGTCCCAGATGAACTACACAAAATCCTGGAACCTGGAGTGCATATTGACTCAAAAACTGCATATTTTAATGCCAGGGTTTTTTCACCAAGTCCAAAGACTATCAAAATAATTTAACATGCAACGCTTTCCTACATTTGCAAACGCTGGAATTGAAAATGCACGCACTTGCAAATTTCCAAAGCATCGATTGAAGTAACCACCAATTTTGTAGTTAAAACATAATCAGAACCCATAACCAAACTGAAAAAAGATCTTCCGTGACTATTCCAGAATTTTTATTGTTGTTAGTTCCAATGACATCACTTATATTATTCCCTAAATCAGTGAAGTTCCTTTTACAACCAAGAGAAAACAAATAATTAAAAAGCCCCCCCATTTTCCCTTCTCTTCAGAGGATGCTCCAAGATATCAGAGGTAATACATTGTACAAGTTGAGCAAGAACTATGGGTGAAGAAGATTACCAAAAGGAATTATTTTGGTCTTCTTCATACGTGACCCGTTTCAAAATGGAGGCTCCTTCCACTCTAATCTGTTAAGCCCGTCAATAATCGCTCTCCGAAACTCATCATTGTGCAGAAGAAAGGATGAGACATGTCCACCAGTAACCCATCTCACCTCTGAACCTGGCCAAGCTTTTTGAAGCTCCAAAACAGAGTGTTTTGGTATGTATCCATCATCCTAAAAACATAATTGCAGTTGATTAAGATAGCAACTAATATTAGATTTAATAAGAAGGTTTTTGAAAACTGTACAAAGTAGAAGAAGCAGCCTAAAACAAAAAATGGAATGATGCATGAATATCTAAGGTAGCAACACTTCCTCAAATCCAAGTCGACAAATTACACTAAACAGTCTGAGAAGTTCTTATCTGTTGGTTCAATGTTTGCATGACAGGTTTGGCTGTCCAAACTAGCATAAATTGGCTTGGTAACTTGTAGTTTTACTGGCAAAAACATAGACATGATAAAACATGATACGATACTAAGTGAAGAAATCGATACCAATGCCAACTAGAAATATAATAATGGTTGACTCAAGGAGATAATCACCAATTCCACAAGCTTTCTTAAAAAAGTATCATCATACAATACTTACTGTTGCAGCAACAAATATTACAGCATTGGGGTTTTTGGGAATTGGAAAGCGCGTGACATCTGTGAGAGACAGCACATTTCGCATCCGTTCTCTCACATCCTCGAGAGTCATTGCAGGCTTTTGCACTGCAAGTTCCTCTCTCAGTGCCTCCCATGCAGTGCCATACCTCAATATCCCCTCACAGAATGCCACAACAGCAGAGTGTGGAGAAAGAAAAGGAAGGGTTGCAACAGGTGTGGGGTGCAGTGATCCAACCATTGCAGCATGTACTCCTCCTAGATTCAATAAGAGCATCAAGATTTTGAAGAGAAAAATGGACCAAAACCTTGGACATTGTTTGATGTCCTTCAGAATTCTAAACTAATACGTTGATTTTAAGCAACTTAATCAGTCTACTTCTCAACGGTCCCCAAGAAGGGTTAAGTTCAACCAATAATTGTAAAACCAAATTGTTCTTACCCATGCTCAGTCCACAAACACCCATCTTTCCAAACCCTGCCTCAGAGTCTAACCAATGTAAAAGACTGCGTGTCTCGTCAATGGTTGTCCTACCTAATAAAAGCAAGTCACTAACACACAAGAGCTTTGCGCCATGCTGCAGCATGGGTCGTCTCCGTCCATAGAAAGGGCTGCAAATTCCATGTTCAAATCAAATACAGCATCTGTAGCTTACACAATACAATAAAAAAGATTTACCTTACTGGATTGACTAACAATACAAGATTAACTCTAACCTCTCTAGCACCATGGTTGCAATATTTTCCTTCAATAATGGTCCACCAAGATGCAATCTCCGATCAAATGAATGGTCCCCAGTGCCTGCAGAATGAAGGTTTAGCATCTACTCCCTAATAACCATCAAATTAACGCAGAAATGAGGTCATGTGCATTCTTCAAACTGCCAACAAAGGCAAACTCCCTCAATTTACAATCAACCAGACATTTTTTACACAAGCATTAAACTGGACTTGAAACTATAAAACAACCATTTATCCAACTTTAAGGACAATCCATGAACCACATAGAAACCACTAATTCACAATTTCGCCAATCCAAATAAAAATAATATCTAAATTTACTGACAAACACTCACAACTAAGAACTGAGGATTTGATCTAAGACTTAGCTATTATATTCAAATTCGAGCAGATTCAATGATACACCGTTTTACCTGCGAGATGAACCACACAGGCCATCTTCTGTGGTGGGACATGTTTGGGTGCAAGAAAAGCAACCCTTGCAGTGTGACTCTCAGGAGGCAATGCACTAATCAACTGCTCATCACAAGTAGTCCTAAAAACACCTTCTCTTAAACAAGCACTTCTGGTCTCCCAAACTGTTCTCCAAATAGGTTGTATTAAACTTGGAGGCCAATTTTGGCCTTCAACTTCAGGGAATAAGTCCTTAATCATTCTCTCTAAAAGCTCAAGCTTTGAACCACCCCACCCTCTAGAAAAGAATGGTGGGCTTATTTTGGTTCTGTGCATAAACGCTCCATAAATGTGGTCTATTACATAATGAAGCATTCCTATATTGACTGTTACCATGTTTTGAGAGAAACCCAGAATTGCAATCACTCAAAAGGAATGAACTTTATGAGAATTTAATCCAAATTTGATTAATTTAAAAGAAACCCAGAAGTTTTTTTTCCGAGTAAACAATAATTTTGAAGAGAAAATTGAGATTACAATGTGATTAGAATTGGATTGATTTAAAATAATCACAGGAGTTTACATACACAGCACTCTCTCAAGTATTCGCCAAATTTCAATGAACGAGCATGAGAGAATAGATTGGATTTTTATCGAAAACTTGTCATAAAAAATCAAAATTGTGGAACAAAGACAGAATTTAGATCTGATAAAAACACGGGAAAAGATTAACAAAATATTATCAGATTCAAAAAACCAAAGACATTGCAAGGAAGTTGAGAGAACGAAACAGAAGTTAGAGAGGGAGAATGGGGTCAAGCACAAATGGAAAGACTGATTTGCCTGATTGAGACTTTAGTATCTTTAGAGAATCGAGGGAGCCATTCGAATAGGATGGTTCAAAATTGCTGAAAAACAGGAGGGAGAGAGAGAAACTGTGGGCTGAGAATGAAAGCTGGGTTTCATGGGTCCCATGTGTTAGACATGCCACCTCATTTCCATCTACTTTCGGATTTTTTGTTGTTTACTTTTGTTGGTGTTGCTTGTGATGATGACTAATGATGCTTACGAGGATAAGGTTCCAACTTCCAATGGATTATTTTAACTTTTATATCAATTTAGTTTTTAATTGACTTTTTATTATTTTATTGATGCCTATTATTAGAATCTCTTAATAGAAAAACTTTAAATTTCCTATAAAATAACTCATTTATTGCATAAAAAAAAATTGCGATAGAATTCACGATTTATAATATGAGTAAAAAGATTTGTTTGGAAATTTTTAAAATTTTAAAAAAAAATTAATAAAAAAAATTAAAGATAAAATTAAGTCTAGATAATTTTTAAGGTTTGAAATTACAAGATTCTCAACAAATGATAAAATATTTTATTATTTGCTAATATGTTTTTAAATTGAAATATTTTTGTTCTATAATGGATTAATTATATGAGAACTATTCTTTTGTGAGGAAATTTTTATCATAATTATAAAATTTAGATTCACATCTAAATAATAATTGATCTTATGAGACCCAATTAATTTAAATATAAATCAATTCAAGTTAAAAAAAAATTATAACTTAGTCTAATTTAATTATAAATTTAGATTGACATCTTAATAATAAAATTATTTTAATTATTTTAAAAATTTAAATTAATTAGAGTTAACTCTTTAACCTAATGTGAATCTTGGCCACGAGGTTATTAAAACTATGGTTTTTTATGTGTGCAAAGATAATAACTAGAGTAGAAGAACTAATAATCAGAACATATAACCCTTATATGTAAACAACGTAGTGCACACATACAGTTAAAAAAAGAAGAAGTACTAAAGCAATTTATCATATTTTTTGGTCCAAATTTTGATTTGCAGTGTGTATCCGATCGCTGCAATTACATTAGAATTGAGAATCCGCTTCACAATTCTGATTGTTGGTGGCTCGACTGATTTTATAGTTCTCCTTAATTTTAAGCCATGTATTCAAACCTGTTATCCATGGCAAATGATCAGAACGATGGAAATGGATTGAGCCTTGCCACTGGGACACAAATTAAGGGATGGGCCCTTGGAAGTGTTATACCAGTTCCTTCTTGCATGTCAACAGTGCCATTAACTTTCCAATCAAAGCATTGAATCATAGCAGCAAGGCCTGTTTGAACCATTTGAAGTGCCAGTGTAGTTCCAGGGCACCCTCTTCTTCCACTCCCAAATGGAAGAAAGTGAAAATGCTGACCCCTCACTTCCAGCTGACTCTTTCCATTTTCTCCTGCGCAAAGAAACCTTTCCGGTTGGAACTCAAGTGGGTTCTCCCAGTAGTTTGGATCTCTATTAATAGCCCACACGTTAACGAATAGCCTGGTTCTTGCTGGAATTTCATAGCCATTGATGGTGCAGCTTTCACTTGATTCCCTCAGAATTATTGGACCAGTGGGGTGAAGCCTCAGTGTTTCCTTTAGTATAGCTTGAACGTAGGGCAGGTTAGCGATGTCTGATTCTTTTACTAGTCTGCTTTGTCCTACAACAGAATCTATCTCTTCTCTTGCTCTCTCCAAGATGTTTGGGTTATTGATGAGCTCTGCTAGTGCCCATTCCATGGTAACAGCAGATGTGTCTGTCCCCGCCGCGAATATGTCCTGTGCAATGCAGAAATTTAAATTTTTATATCTATTTCTGATTTTATGTCATGATATTGCATAAGAACAAATTTGATAAAAACCTAGTTACAAGAACGTCTTGGCAGGTCAAAAAACCTATTCTTTTTTCTTTTTTTCAAAACAACATTATTTAGGCATGATCTTGCCCAGAACTCTATTTTGGGACAGGGAAATTGTAAACTTTTTTACCTAAACATTAATGGTTTGGGAATTTTAGTTTACTTCATCATTATCAAATCCATAAATTCTTAAGATTGATTTCTTTCATTGAATTTAACTTTATGGGAACTAGGGACTAGTATTGAGTATGAGTTTTGTGGCTGGTAGACTTTACCAGGATGAACGCCTTGATATTTTCTCTAGTCAGTTTCATTTCTGAGCTATCATCTTCTGATATATCAAGTAAAATATCAAGTAAATCCTTCACTGGGTCACCTTCACCAGTTTCTTTCTTTATCTTCCTCGCCTCTTCATGCTCCTTTATGATCCTTTCCGTCATCGTGTCAAACCTTTTGCGGACTTCCTTCAGCCTTTTTCCAAATCCCTGCAAATCCAAGTTCTTGCAAAACCAAATAAAATCTGACAAATTAAACTTCCCTGTAAGCTCAGCTACCTCATGCACCAAATTCCTGACCTCATCTGCTTCATCGTCATTATCTGAACACCTTTGGCTCATTGCCATTCTCGAGATAACATTATTAGTTAGCCTTATAAGTTGACTTCCAACATCAATTGACTCTCTTGCATTTGCTTTCTTTAGCAAGAACTGTAAAAACTGCCTAATCTCTTCATGCCTAACCGGAAGAAGCTGGTCTAACATTCGACCTCCAAGAAGTTCAGTCATACAAATTTTCTTCATGAATTTCCAATAAGGTCCGTAAGGGGCAAATGAGAAATCAGCTGATCCATATGTTAGAAAATCGACTGCGGCTGACTTAGGACGATCGCAGAAAGAATTTTCATGAGTTTTGAGGAACTCTTTTGCAGTCTCAGGTGTAGAAGCAACAACACAAGGGACAGAACCAAGGAATAAATGAATCAATGGTCCATACCGGGTTGAGAGCTTATGAAGAGCTTGGTGAGGTATTGGGGCAAGGAGATGGAGGTGTCCAATGATTGGTAAGGCCAATGGGCTCGGTGGAAGGCGAGGTTTGGCTCGAGTCTTGTTTAGTATTGCTCTGACCAAAATGGTGGAGAGTAGCCATGATAGGAAAAGTATGATATAGCCTTGGATATCAGCCATGCTTGAAACCTAGGACAGTAACTGAGATTAACAAGTTTCAGAGAGTTATTTATACAAGGAAAACTGTCTTTTCTTTTTCTGTGTTTTGAACAACAAATTTCATTTGGTTCCAGGAGAAGGGAGATGGGGACTGCCAGGACGGCACAACATCAAGAAACCAGATTTTTTTTCCTATAATTAACACAACAAACACCAATTAATATTAACCAGTTTAGGCCAACATTGCTACTCTAGTTGTAAGATAATGACTGCCGCATAATACTTTAATTTTAGTCTTTGTTCCAACCTGTTTGTATACTAATGTTTATGATTTATTTCAGTTGTAAGATGTTTTTTCAAAGTTTTGGACAGTAGCTTTTGGTCTTTCCTGCAAGCTAGCGGTTGGCCAGGTCAAAATTGAACCTGACCAGTTACCTTAACGTAAGATCCAAACATATTTGAGACATGTTCAAATATGACCCACACCCAGGTTTTCATTGCAGGCCAAGTTCAGTAAATTTGAAAGCGAACATCAAACAAGCATTACATCACTGTCTTGAGCGTGAAGTAATAGAATTATCCAATGACTTTTAGCAAATTCTTTTATTCATTATTTTGCTGTTTTTAATTGAGACAAGATGTTAATATTACATAACATACAGATCATAGTTCTCGGAAGCTATGGCTGTTCCAATTTTTCTTTTGGTTATACCAAGTTCTTCCTCTTGACTGGTGTTAAAATTGCTGGAATTTGTGACTCTTACCTAGGTCTTCATCTTCTTGGACCTGAACTATCGTTAGACTTCCTTGCTTGGGAGTGTCTACTTCCACTATTTCTCTTTACTGTTGAGCAAGTTCACACTTCACACCAAAGTGAGCCACCTTGGCATTATGGCTCCAGACTTTAATATCGTGCTCCCATCCCTCCTGTTTTTTTCTTTTTGTTTTTTCCCTCGGTGGGACTTTTTTACTCCACTCTCCCTTGTGTGCAACTATCATCCTTCTAAGGTTGCCATGTGAATATACAATACTTCTTCTCATTTATTCATTATGAATAGTAAAGAAGGTGGCTTCTTCTTCTTTTTCATTTCCCTCTTTTTTTTTTCTTTTCATTTGTCTCTTTTGTTTTCAATTTTATCATTCTTTTCTTAATTTTATCTTTTTAAATTTGTTTGATTTTGAATTTATATTCATTGTTTGTTTTTTAAAAGGTTATTGCAGTATCAAATAAATATCTCGATATTTAGTTTGTATTTGATTTTACAAACGTCTATTTTTATTATTGTATAATTAAGTAAAAATAGTTTTAAAAATAAAGTTCTTAAACTCAATAAAATTCATAATCCGGATCATAAATTTAACAGATTAAATCACGAAGCTCTGATCAATTCAATATGTATCCCTTTTAATATTAAAGAAAAAGGTTGTTTTGATTATTTTTTTAAATCAAACTATATTTTTTATTGGTTTTTCAAGTTGTTTTAAAACATATCAAGTTTATTGAATCATATCGAAACAAAAATTACATAAATTAATTTTGAACTCGGGTTCAGTAAAGAGTTAAGTAAATTGACCAACTGAATCAAGTTTAATATCAATAGCAAATAATTCCTACATGGACTCTCTTTTTTTTCGTTCAAAATTTTTTTAATTCGAGCAACAATTTAGGGGAACTTTTACAGTTACGACTAAAATATCTGCATATTATATGAATTTGAATACTTCCCCCAATTGGTTCTTGCTTGTCATAATTCTTCAACCATGGATCTGGAAAAGCTTTCATTTTTAAAGGGACATTATCTGCCCAGTGAAATAATGTTGGATTAACGTTTCTTAACCTTTCGAAGCTAGTGATGATAACTTATAAGAAGATGGTTTGAAAATTAATGGATCTTTTCTTCTTTAAATTCATTTACATGCTTCAGTCAATTTATTCACCATTTTAAATTCATTATCACGATCAATCAGCAGCTTGGCAATCTTCAGTTGTTTGTGACTAGACAACCACAACTTTTGTCTGCCACCTTGATGACTTCAACAGGAATCAAATTAGCATAAAAAACAACCAGATTAGCTGTAAACGAGCCCTCAATTTGACCTCCACAAATTTCCTGCAGCTTGGACTAGATTCATAAATATTGATGCTACTCTAAGTGAGACGATCGAGCACTACCGAAAGAACACTTACCTTCACGCATGAAAACAATCAGTCCTTGTATATGGCGTGCATCATCATTTCCTGGTGGCCTCAAGGACTGTACAATTCATGAACAAAGATCATAGTTGTTTCAACATCTATAATCACGCTGCTAAAAATGGACAGGGCCTGGACACTGGGATGCAAACCAGGGAATGAGCCCTAGGAAGCGTTACGTTAGTCCAGGTCCCTCATCCATGTCAACAGTAAAACACTCCCCATCGCCCACCTTCTACTCAAAGCACTGGATCAAAGCAGCAAGAGTTGTTGGAACAAACTGTAGTGCAAATGATGCTCCAGGACAGCTTCTTCTTCCAGTCCCAAATGGTAATAGATGAAAATGCTGCCCTCTCACATCCATCAGGTTACTATTTCCAATCCAGTCTTCACTAGTAAGTCTCTGTGGCCTAAAATCAAGTGGGTTTTCCCAGTGATTTGGATCCCTTCCAAGTGACCAAATATTAACAAACGGTCTGTCTTTGCTGGAATTTTGTATCCAGAAATGGTACAGTCTTCTAATGATTCTCTGACTATCAATGGACCAGATGGGTGGAGCCTTAGTGTTTCTTTTACTATAGCCTGCAGGTATGGAAGATTTGCTATATCTGATTCTTGTACTAGCCTGCTCCTTCCCACAACAGAGTCAATTTCCTGTCCAGCTTTCTCCATCATAATTGGGTGGTTAATGAGCTCTTCTAGACTGCTAGTCCCCATTCTACTACTGTAATGGAAGATGTGTCTGTCCCAGCATCAAATATGTTCTGAACAATACAAAACTTACATGACACAATGTAGTTCACCGTTCATTAGTATGTTAATCGCATCACAATCATCTTTTTTTCCGTCATAAAGAAATTTTACACACTTTGAACTCTAACCCTGTTAGTTTTCCAGATAAGTCCCCAACAAAATTCTGAAAGATACGCAGTTTCTCTTAAGATTTAAGCACAAACAATCTGAAGGAAAATCAATGCTTTCATGTATAAGGACAGAATGAGTTCAAGTTTATTAATTTTAAACAGAATTGAAGGAATCTCCTCTACCTGGTGTATGAGACTATATACTCCTTCGTGTTCGTTTTAATGTTTGATTTCTAAACAGTAATCAGGAAATTTTAAGAAATATTAGTGAAACGATTTCTTCTATTCATTTTTAGGATCAAATAAATTATTTTGATTTAATATTGTGTTTGCAAAGGTTTGCATCGATCAGGCCACTTACCATGATGAAAGCCTTAATATTTTCTCTGGTTAATCTCTCTCTGCGTTCATATCTTCATATATGTCCAGTAAAATATCAAGCAAAACCTTCACAGTAACATCTTCATCACGTGTCTCCTTCATCTTTTTCCTTGCTTCTTCATGCTCCTTCATGATCCTTTCTATTATGGCATCGTACCGGTCCCGAGAATCCTTAAGCCTTTTCTCAAAACCCTGCAAATCCTAGTTCTTGCAGAACCAAATTTAATCTGAAAGATTAAACTTGGCACCTAGCGTAATTAACTCTTTCACTAACTTCCATACGTACCTCATCAGCTTCATTTTCATTATCAGAACACCTTGTTCTTAATAACATTCTTGATATAATGTTATTGTCAACCTCATCAACTCTCCTCCAATATCAACTGCCTCTTTAGCCTCAGCTTTCTTTAACACTAACTTCAAGAACCGGTTTCTCTCTTCACATCTAATCGGAAGGAACTGGTCTAATGTTCTACTCCCTAGAAGTTCAGTCATGCAAAGTTTCTTCATGAACTTCCAATGGGGTCCATAATATATGGTAGCAAAGTCAGCCGAGCCATATGCAAGGTAATCAAGGTTGGCTACTTTAGGACGGTTCAAGAAATTAGCTTCATTGATTTTGAGAATTTCTTTTGCAACTTCTGGGTTAGAAGCAAGAAAACAAGGTTTTGAGCCAATGAAGAAGTAAACTAAAGGTCCATAGCGGGTTGAGAGCTTGCGGAAAGCTTGGTGGGGGATGGGACCAAGGAGGTGCATATGTCCAATGATTGGGTGGGCTCTAGCCTCTAGGGCTTGGCGGGAGGCCAGCCTTTCCGCTGATTTCGGCCGAGATGGTTTGGACCAGAAAGATGGATGCTAGGAAGATAACGAATGGTATTGCAAAATCTTGCATATCAACCATAGTTGATCAATGTTGGATTAATAGATTGTGGACTAGTATAATTAAGATGGAGATTAAAGAGGTGCTTGTTTGTAATAATTTCGACCAGTTCAATGTGATGTAACTGGCTAATACAGGACGCAAAAAAAAAAAATTGAAAATAATAAAAATATTTCAAAAATAATAACTCGTGAAAAAAATTATAAAATAGAAAATAATAAATCTTTTTAAAAAAATTTAAAATATTTCTAGAATCCTTTGCCATTAAAATTCTAAATACTTCTCAAGAAAAACAATTCAGGAATTCTTCTTTTTGTCATTCTGTTCGAAAAATCTTGTTTTTTTTATTTCTTAAGTATTTTCAAAATTTTCAATTAATAGTCTTCTTACAATTTAATGCAATTTAGTCCTATTTGGTTAAAATATTGTCTAAATTTTGCACACATAAAGCAATTAATCAGCAAATGTTGACCACATTTTCTTAGAAAGTTTACATACCGAATTGATATAAATAGAGGAGTAATTTTAAGGATTTTCCATAAATATTCAAACGAACATGCGAAAGACAAATAAGCAAAATCACAAAGTTTCAAGACCTAGCATTAAGCATTCGTGGGATCAAAACGTGTGATGGGATAGCACGCAAGAGGCAACACCCTTGATCCTGAATAACCTGTCGCCATTTCGTTATCAATCTTAGCATCATCTTTCACTTCCCAATCAAAGCATTGTACTAGGGCTCCTATCGTTGCGTGCGTGACAATCAAGCCATGAGAAGCAGCAAAATTGTTGGATGATGATCAAAATTGGTGTCCATCGAATCGGTCAGGAACCTCTCTGGAAAAAAGTCATCTGGTTCTCCCAAAAATCTGAGTCTCGCATTATGGCATAGGCGTTGATGAGAATTCTAGTGCCAGCTTTAATGTCATAGCCATTGATCCTAGTATCGACGTCGCATTGCCTTGCCCGCAAGGTTGCTATAGGGTTTAACCTGAGGGTTTCCTTCACAACTGCCTGTAAGAAAGGAAGCTTTGGGACGTCTGATTCTTTGAGTAGCCTATAGTTAGAGCCAAAAACCGAGTGAATCTCCTCCCTCAGCTTCATGAATGCTTTGGGATTGTTTATTAACTCTGTAATGGCAGATTGCATGGCCGTTGCAGTAGTTTCCACGCCCGCAAAAAATATTTCCTGTACAGCGAGAAATAATTATGTTCATGACAGCAATATAATGGTAACTTATTGCAATACATATATAGGCACACACATACACACAAGCAACTTTGATTAATTAGTCATGAAGTGGAATACATCTTTGATTGGTTAAGTATTTATCTCTAATTATTTTAGAATTTCGATCTAAACTTTAGAGAAAAAATTTATTGATTGTAATCCAAAATCTTGATAAAGAATTTTATTTTTTATTTAAATTATTGAGTGAGAGATGAATTTTTGGAATCAAAATAAACTATTACGTACATATTTAAATCTACATTTTAATATTAATTATTTTTTTATTAAAATTTAATGATCAGTAGTATAAAATCATATTTTCTCAGAAAAATCATGAATTTAGTTCATATCTGAAATACTTTTCGTTGCCCGAGAGATTATTTCTAATTAACATTTGAAAAAATTTCTGGCCGCATCGATCTTATTTGGAATTTTGTTCTTATAAATCTTATTTTTATTATATGCTAGTTTTGTCATTATTTCAATGGCATTATCATCTTTAATAAAATCATTCAATTATCATAAAAAAATCTTCAGAAATATTTAAAATTTCAGGAAAAGAAAATAGATTTAGGCATTTAGCAGAGTGCAATAAAACCATTATATATGTGTGTGTGCACTAAAAGTAAATTAAGAACTCACTAGGAAGAGCTTTTTTATATGCATCCGTGTTAACTTCAACTCAGAATTTGTGTCTTTATATGCCTCCATTAAGATGATCATCACATCTTTCTGTTCTTCGTCACCACTGTTGATCAACATATCAAAATTGTCTTCATATTTCTTCATCAGTTGCTCCAGAAGCTTGTCATACTTCCTAGTCGCTGATACAAGCCTTTTCCCTTTACCTAAAAGGTCAAATCTGTTCAAGGGACCAAAAACCTCATTGAAACTAAACTTTGCTGCATTTTCCATTACATCTCCTACCAACTTCCTTATTTCTATAGGTAAATTAGGGTCTTCCACGCATATATTGCCAATTACCATCCTACAAATTATATTACTCGAGAAGACCGATAGCTCCTCACCTAAATCACATGGCTTCCCTTCTCTTGATTTATCCACCAGTGATTTCAAAAGCTTCAACGTCTTTGCTCCCGGATGTGAATGAATCGATCAAGCTGAGGGCCACGGAATAGTTTGGTCGTGCATAGCTTCTTCATAAACCGCCAATATGTGCCGTACGGCGCATTGAAGAAAGTATATCCATCATAAATGTCAAATTTTGAGAGACCAAAACCGAGTGTATACTTAGAGGCGAAATCAACATCATGGATTTTCAAAATCTCCTTGGCTGTTTTGGCATCGGATACAACATAAATTGGTGTTGATCCAAAATGTATTTTCATGAGAGGGCCATATCTGCTAGCAAGTGTTTTGAGGGAGTTTGGTAAATCCGAACTTAACAGGTGAAGGTGACCAATAATGGGTAAGCCTAGGGGACTTGGTGGGTGGCGACGAGTCTTGCTGCAAAAGCTGGTGCTTGTTTTGATGAAGAGTTGCACCACAATGATAATAATGGTGCTCTAAGTGATGCAGAGGCAGCAATCATATGCAAAACTATGATCACTAGGGGCCATGATCAGCAAGTTTTACAACAAAAGGAAGAGTGGTGCTTAAGAGAGCAGGCGAGGGAAAATACATATATCTTGCAGAGTTTTGTGCGACTGCTAGGTAACTAATCTTTCGTTTAGATTGATAAAATTAGCAAGTAATTCCACACGAACCCCAATTCAAACTGTTAAACTTTTATTATTAAAAAGATAAACTTAAATTAATTGTAAGAATGCTTAGATGCAGGAGCAGCAAGCACATGTTCACGTGCATTAAACACACTTCATCAAAGCCATTGACTAACAGTGTTTAGTGAACTCAGTACTAGCATCATGGATTTCCTCAACCAGATTAATTTGCCAAGGCCATATTGGAATATCGGTTATTAATTAAACAGCAGATAAAGTACCAATAATATTGCTTGGTTCTTAATATAATATATATTTATCCCAATGAGACCAGGTTAACGTGATTCTTCAGAAATTATCAATTATGTAGTCTCTTTTTTCTTTTCTTTTTTTGTCTTATATGTACTTTTCAATTATTTATTGATGAAGAGAAAGCAGATTCAATCCATCTATTATATTTTCAATTATTTGAGACCTTCTATATATGTTCCTGTCCCTCTGACGTCGACCTTGTTTTATTAACCCTTAATTTTGCACTCTTCAAAAGAAACTAATAATATTGGCCTGAGACATTGCCACATGCTCAAATTAAAACACGGAAATCAATCCATTATATATATATATATATATATATATATATATATATATATATATATATATATATATATATATAAAGAAAAAAAAAAAAATTTTATTATATATATTATATT
>Ga0325404_1003301_pt1 | contig 17250 bp, 10 predicted proteins | sample PopdelMetagenome_18_FD_205664 | JGI IMG/M metagenome (GOLD analysis project Ga0325404, IMG submission 205664) | Populus deltoides microbial communities from Bellville, Georgia, United States - Xylem-Control-R1 | ecosystem: Host-associated > Plants > Phyllosphere > Stem > Wood/Secondary xylem... | reverse complement strand
TATATATATATATATATATAAAATCGCTATAAAAAAATATATTTCGTACCATTATTATAATAATCATTTTTACTCAAATCTTTATTGTTTTTAAATTAACTATCATCCCTAATAAAATTACTTTTTAATTATTATTTTTATATTTTAAAAGCAAAGTATTAAAAATTTTAAATTTAATTTCAACTCTCCATTGTTATTTAAAATATAATATTTAAATTAAAATGTCTTTCTAATTCCTTAATTTTCATGCCAATTAGCATACCATTGACCTCAAGGGATTTGTTTATATAGTAAAAAAAAACCAAAAAAGCCTCCAACTTAAAGAGAAAACCTCAATTAAATCCCTAATATATTTTTCATCACGAATTGAGTCTCCAATCTAATATAATGTTCAAGTAGTAATGAGAAAATCATGTAATTTCTCTTTATTTCATTAAGAACCCATAAATTTTCTAAAACTCTTCACATCATGCAATAGAACAAATTATACAAATAACTCTGAGAGTCTTATGTTTTTTTTAAAAAAAATTATTTATGACTTGAGTTTAATGTGATTCAAAATGAGGATATTTGAGAATTCATTTATTTTTATATTTCTCTATGTATAAGAAAATTTAGTGTGGACTTCAAGTGATTATTTAACAGTTTTATAGATTAAAAATAAAAAAAAAATGATTGAGAATTCATTGTTAAATTGAGAATCTAATTGAGATGAAAAATAAGTTGGAGATTTAATCGAGACTAGCATCAAAGGTCGGGGACTTTTACGAGGTTAACAAAAAAAAACTCATTCAATTTGACATTTTAGAATCTAAACATGTCACCACAGATTAATCATCTTAAAATCCAGATTTATATGCTGGAAATTCCTCTAAATATGGGTATGGGTGGATTGAGAAGGCTAAGTTTCTACTATGTCTTGTGTAAACACTCATTAACAAACTTATTAACAGTGAACCAACTGCCTTCTTTTCTTCATTTTCTAACTTCGTTTTTCAATCAAACCCTCCTATAACTTGATTTCAACCCATTTGAATTGATTTCAACCCTTGCCTGAAATCATAGATCTAAACTCAAGAAGTTTTATCAATTCAAATTGATTTCAACCCATTTGAATTGATTTCAATCCATTTGTTGGTTATTAGGTCTTCAAAATGTTTTTTCAGATGTTTTCGATAAGGGCATCGCGCCCAGTTAACATCAAGGCTTTTGAAAGTCATGGAAGGCTTAGATCAAGATGCTGGCAAAAGGGACTCTTCTGCCCTGTTGTATTACGCATGCACTGAAATTAACTTCCATCTTTCCATCCCGGTTACAAAGCTGCTGCTAAATTGGACTCTTAATTCATGATGCCTTGACTTCACATGAAATAGAGATGTACGTGCACCCTTGACAATGAGGCCGTTAGCAGGTACAACAAGCATCAAACAAAAAATCCATAAAGAGGGAAGGGGAAATTTATGGCTCTCCCTTCATTTATTACCATTCTCTAATACTTGTGAAATCCCCGAGAGCGTAGTAGTAGTAGCAGTACAGGTGAAAGTTCTACCAACATGTACAAGATCGAATATGTATGAACAAAATAATACATTTGAATAACCTGATTAAGTATTAAGACGTATATATATATAAACAAACACTCGAATCTTTCTACTCTCTCATGGCAACTGATTTAAACAAACGGTTAAAAAGGAAATTTCTGTCAACTTGCAGATACACTTCGCCTGGCACAAGAAAAGATTGTTTCCGCTTGAACTCGATATGGTATGATCTTCAAAGAACTGTTTGTAACGGATTTGCAGAAGATACATGCAAACCGTACTTGTCCTTTGCAACCTTCCTCCGTAGCCATACTCGATGATGGTTCCAATACGGCCCATAAAAAGAATCGCAAGCACTTATCTGCATGATGTACAGCTCTTGCCCGAATTTACAAGGTTTCACTTTACGGTGATAAGAATTAAGCTTTCAGGAGTCAACAACATCACTCCTTTCACCGTTCTCTTCCCCACCAGTTATGGCTTTCAGCTGCTGTTGCAACTGTAAAAATGACAACATTCTCAACTTAATTCACCTCAGAACTGGGTATAAATGTTCTACATATTCAACTCTTGTGTTTGGCTCATCATGAAAGAAGGGTTGAGGCTCCTATTAGAAATCATCCTACTTCCCTAAGCGCATCATAATAAAGCAGGGCAAAGACAGCAAAATCAATCCTCACAAGCAACTTACTTGCTCATATTTTAGCTTTTCAGAATTTAGTTCATTGGTTAAATTCATCATCCTGCAACAGGTGAGTGGGAAAATTAAACTTACATATGTATAAAGACCAGAAAGGAAAGGTATAAAGACAAGTAAGGAAAGGACAAATGATCAACCTATTTTGAAGCTCGGTGATCTTTATCAATAATGACCTCTCCCTCTCAGAGGATGCTGATTCAACCTGTGAGAATGAGTAGATCAGAGTTTGGGAATATTCCACAATGATACAGCAATCCCAATGGTCACTATGAAGTAGACTCGGTAATTTGAGGAAATGCAAAAGAAATAATCAAAAAGCAATTTTCACAAATAAGCGTCCTCTTGCAAAATGTGGAATCAACACAAGTTCAGTTATATGACCCTGCGTACCAAGTCCCAATAAAACATCATCACCAGAGAAATACTTAGATCTTAACAATGGATATGCTTGTATACAAGAATTGAAACCCAAGAGCTGCATTATAGATAGAAAATCTGCTCACACTTCCATTATTCTCTGAACCACGAGGCAGTGGTGGCAACTTTCCATTTTGAGCAGCTGAAATAAAACACCCACAACTTGTTCAATTGCTTCACCCCTAAAATCATACCAAATAGCATGAGGTAACAGATTTGCTACTCACCTTCTACAGCCTCGGCTGGCTGCAAGCTATTCAATAAATTCATAATAATATCCTGGAATTAAAAAAAAAATCTGATTACAAGAACGACTGGCTTTAGATTTTACAGAATTCAAGGCAAACAAACCTTGAAAGGAAAAACAACTCAACTGTAAGTCTTTACCTGTTGAATTGAGGTCTGCTGAAAAAGATTCTGAAGATGAGGCAAGAGTAATGCAGGTACACTATTGTTGTTAACCTCTTTTGAAGGCTGATTCTTCACAGGCTGAGAAAAAAACACGAGAATATTCAGAGTCTGAGAGAAAAAGTATGAGTTAATATATATATATATATATATATATATATATTAAAATGCATCAGCTTTTTACTTGAATTGCACAGTACAATCCACAGTAAAAGGCTGATGCCTTTTAGTTATTGGTTTTTTTTTTCTTTTTAATTCTTTTTGTTTAATTTAGTTTATTAATATTAAATTTTTTTCTATTCAGTTATCACACTCTCATGACACGGATCCCAGGTTTGACAGATTAACCTAGTTTGGCGGGTTATCTTAGTTGACTTAGATTTTTTTTTCTTAATTAGTTTTTTTCTTCAGATATGTTTTTTTTTGTTTTGTTTTTTTTCTTTTTAATTAATCTTTTTTTGTTTAATTTAGTTCATTAATATTTTTTTTTCTATTTAGTTATCACTCTCATGAAATGGATCTCAAGTTTGACAGATTAACGTGTTTGGCGGGTTAACCCAGTTGATTCAGATTTTTTTTCCTTTTCTTAATTAATTTTTTTTTTCCAATTTCATCTTTTAATCTCGATTTAATTGAAAATTAAACTTCATGATTTGTTTTGTTTACTTTTCATTAGATTATCGTGATCTCATGTGGGGATTTTACTATACCTCTCCTCGCAAAGCACTATTCATTGGAATAGTTCTTTGCTTTGTTGTTTTTTTCTTTGTTTTTTCCTTTTCAATTAATCTTTTTTTTTTGTTTAATTTCATTCTGTAATATTTTTTTTCTATTTATTTATCACACTTTCATGACAAGACCTTGCAGCTAGACACATATCTAAGGCTATTGGGCTTGATGTTGTAGGCAGACCCACTTAAACTTGGGTCATGCAAGTTTAATATTATTATTAATATTAAAAATATTATTATTTGTATTATAAATATTACTCTTGAGTCAGGCATTGCAGCCAGACCTAAGGCTCTTGAGTCTAGCTTTGCAGATAGACCTAACACTCTTGGATCTTAGCTTTTTTTGATATTTTTTATGCCAAAAAAAATTAATCCGCGGCGTAGGGCGGGCCACCTAACTAGTGTATATATAAAAGTAAGATTTGATAACAAATCAAGTCATGCTTTATCTTGAAATTAAGAACAAAACTACGCCCAAGTTGGTTTCTAAAGCTATTGACTCATTCCACCATCTTTCAAAAAGAATCTCATAAACTTACAAGGTATGTGGAGATAAATTTGTTTGATCAATATCAAGTGCTACATACATCAACAAAAGGTCAAAGCACTTACCATTTGTTTGGGTTCAAACATCCATTCACCAACACTAGCAGACTTTTTCAGTGGAGACTGAAAATCACAAGAACAAAACATCAAATGAGAAGTAGACAACAATAGTAGTTACTAAAAACTACTGGGTAAAGATGAGCCACTTACTTGGGAAGACCGGCGTGGAACTGTACTTAATGGAATATCCTAGGGCACATTCTTTAGTTAGTGAGAGTCAGATAATAAGATAGCATGCCATAAGAATTGAGTGTTACCTTTACAAGATCTAAATTTTCTGATGTAACTGAGAACCTCCCCTTTATTTGGACTAGATTTGTCTTCGGCTTTTCATCCAAAGAATCTCTAAATCCTATTATTGGAAACAAGTAATGATAACAAATTCATAAGCTATGTTATAGGAATGGCGGCACAGTTTGATAGCTTTAAGTTCTCACTCTTTTTGGTGATTATGATGGTAATAACAAAAAAGGGGAAACTAAGTAACAGTAGTGATAGCCGTGGTAATCTTTAATACAAAATGTATTTTTGTACCTCCTGAAGATTTTATGGGAGCTGAAAAACTGTTTGCTGAAGCTCGATTTGGAAGAATTAGAGGACCGCTAAAGCTTGGAGCTTTTCGAATTTCACGGGTGGCTCTTTCAGCTGTTGGCTGTCTTTCATTCTCAAACCTATTAACCAACAGACAAGAGCCTGATAATTTCAATTTGGAGCATACAGAAATATAGAGACAGCAAAGCATACACTAGTTTCATAAATTTGGGCAATAACATTCAAGTTTAAGTAAATCAGTGTTTACACAAACTAGTTTTCCTCAACAAAGACACACAGAAGGGATGGGACATTCTATCCTCGTTTCTATACTAAACATCAAAATTCAACTCCCAAAAAGCCACTATACCACATCTTTCTCTGCTAACTTTTAACTAAGGTTCTTTGGCTGCAAAATGTGAAAGAGAATGTAACACACGAGCATTATTTCTGCTAACTTTTTAATGAAGGTTCTCAGGCTACAAAATGTGAAAGTGTGTCGAAGAAGCATTAAGTAATTGAAGGCTAATCAAATGTAGAATTCATGTAATACATTGTTTTCTTTAATTGATATCTTCTTTCAATATCCTATTGTAAGAAGAATGTTGTGTCAAAAGTATAAAATGACAATTTGAACTTTCATAAAATAGTAACGAAGCTCTTACTCAGGACCTGGCATTCTTCAGTTCAAGAAGGATTGTTACAATTTATTACAATCAACTCATGCTCAACAAAGCACCAGCCAATTTATAGTATCATATCTTAAAGTAATTCCAAATGCTCAATAAACTACCCATTCAACCTAATGAACTACCTTCCTTTTGCAAGTTTGGGAAGCAGGCTAGAGTTATGTCAAGTACAGGGAGCAAGGCCTTTAAGTACCATCATTAACACAAGTTACACAAACAAAACCACCACCCATGAAACATTATATTTCAAACAGCTCTAATTGGCGCATAGTTAATGCTGAAAGGCAAACTAAAAAAGAAAAAAACAGACCTTTCAGAAGTGCGCCCCCTTTCTGACAATGAATGAGAAAGTACCGTACCAGGCATGAGTGGCCCGCTAAGGGTTTGGCGACTTTTCACTGTTTTGGCCTTGGCTTGCATCACATCATTTTCTGAGGTTGACGCCTTTGCTTCGGTGCTTGATCCATTTCTCTTCCACCCAACTTTTTCCTGGCTACTGGTTTCCAGCAAGTCACTTTCTGGTAACCTGCCCTTTCTGTTTAAGTTATCCACCCGAGGCAATTTACCACCACTTAATTGTCTGCTGTACTCAGCCTGCTGCATTTCACTCTTCAAATTTACATTCAATGAACTAGATTGGGAACCAGTAGTGACCTGCAAACAACAAACAAGCTCATTTGCTTGAGAACCAAAAAATTCCTAAAGCAACAGAGGTATCTCAAGAAGCAAAAGTAAATATATAAGGCCTGGTGACAACTTCAGATTAATAAAAGAAGTCTTCAGTGACAAATAACTCATCTATACCTTATCACCACCAAATTTCACACTTTCATCTTCTTCCCTCGTCTCTAGTATATCATAATCATCATCTCGCACCTAGAAGAAAAGGCACAATTATCTCCTAATTGTATAACCAACGAGAAAAATACTACCAAAATGAAGAAAAAATGCAGCCTCATTAAACAAAGCATTTAGATGGTTAGCTTACTAGAGATGCTTGGGCTTTCAAATCATCAAGGTCAAAATTCCAGGCACTAACTCCTCGTTGGTACTCGCTCTGATGAGGGTAAGACAAGTCATTACATAAGAGGTCAGAAAGAAAGAAAGAAATAATAAAGTAGGTTGTGGGTACAAATACATTTGACCTATAAATGTTGCTTGTCCTCAATTATACTTTCAGTTCTTAATACTCCATACTAAATATCCTGACACAGTAGATACCATCACCCAAGAATTTAAATGTGGCACAAAATTAAGATAAACAGGTTTTATTGGAAAAAGAATATGTGCTTATATTTGTCTGTATTGTTGGCTTGGTTCTACAATGGGACTGAGTAGCGAGAGCAAGTCAAGGAGCACATTTTGGTGAAGAAAGTAAAAGAAGTAAAAGAGCTATAACCTTGTTACATAATACTGATCTTATGGCAGGGATTGCCAGAAAGAAAGTGCAAGCCAGCATCTCTTTCCATTTAGCTGGTCAAGGAAATACCCAGTGTTTTTTGTTTCAATTGAACCATTTCTTTTATTTAAACAGGGTCTATAGTTAAAAGCTACATGATCATATTTTATTTTATGAACAAATGGCTTCTTATGGATTATGATATCTGGTTTAAAAAATTCTACGGAAAAGCATAAGAAACATTTTATTGGTCAACTCATTCAACAGTAAGAAAGAAAAGGGATATTCAATTATGGGACCAAATGACACTGGTCACTGTTTGTCATCTGTTAGTGTCTTGATAAGCAATAGACATCTGTAGAACCCCAAAGTGGGGATATACTTAAATGACTCAAAAATATAACCAAAAATCAGTGTCTAAGAACAGCTGAGGGTGCTAAAATGAACATTAAACTTATGTAATCTAACCAAGCAAGAAAAGGAATAGGAAGAAATTAATGAAGAAGTATTTGCTAGGAAAGCAATGTATGATGAGCTTCTGCAAGTGCATCAATTAAACAGATGAAAAGCATCATCTTATGACGTTGAGAAGTGTGCTAACCTGTGACAATGCCTCTTGTTCAGCTGAAGGCATTTTCTTTAGAGCCAGCTGTGCAGCATCTTTAAGCTGCAATATCTCAGCAAGTTCATAAAACAGCACAACCAGAAAAACATGAGGCACAAATCAAGCATTGTACCAGTATGATCGCTAACCTGAATAGCTTTCACACGATTCCAAAGTGGGGGCAAGTCCGCAAACAACTTCTTCACAGAAAGTTCTGGAGGCTTCACATGCTTGAAAAAGGAGTGTTTCAATAACTTCTCAGCAGTTGGCCTCTTTGTTTGATCTTTCACAAGGCACATTGCAACCATTTCTTTAAAAGACTGATCACAACTGGAAATCCTCAAATTAGAACCTTATTATACATTGAAAAAAGAAATCAGTGATGACAGCTATACTAGAAGCCTTCCGACATTCTTACCAGGCCAGCAAAGAAAATGGTGCAATTTTTCTTATATGTAAATGCATTTTCAGAGTAAATACATTGTTGTGAAAATCTAGTGAGAAAGAGTTTCAATACCTTAGAGAACTTTTTATCACGATCATAATCAAGACCAGGAGGAGCATTCTGTATGGTCATGAGAAGAACCTAACAGAATGAAAGATAACAGGAAAAATAAAAGGAATCTCAGTAAGCCACTTAAATTAAAGCTTCCCTGAGCTCAAGCTGTATCTCAGTGAACATTCTTGTTGAAAACTAATAAATGGAAATACCTTCATTGGAGGATATTTTGAGAAAGGTGCGTGGCCATGCGCCAACTCAAGTGCTGTTATACCAAATGACCAAATATCAGCCCTGAACAGGAAGAAAGAAGCAATTAAGCAACAAGCTTATAGGAGTTTTCTTTTCTTTCTCAATTTTAATTTATAGTCAGTTTCTTCAATAGATAAAGGTACAAGTTCTGCCTAACCATCATTTAAAAAAAAATGATATCAAAAGAAAAAAAAGAGCAGAGAGTATGAGAGAGTTCCTCCAAGGAAAGAAGTGAAAGTATCATGAGAACTTCTGTCATCCAAAAACAAGACTAAAAAGTGTAGCCAAACTTATTTACAAGGTTTGCACACACAAGAATGCATATATACACTCAAACCCAAATTTGGAACATGACAAGTACTGCCAAGGGTTTTAGGGAACACAGGAAGTGGATGTAAGCATAGCTTAATAAGTTGCAATCAGGGAAATCTAACTTGACAAATTACATTAAAAAAAAAACTCACTTGGAATTATATCCACTTCCTGGCTGCAAAACCTCAGGTGCCATCCTGCAATTTGAAAGTTAAAGAGCGCGGAGGAAAACACTTTCTAGTATAAATACATCTCAAAACTCAAATTACATATAAATCATTACTGATAATATTTACCAGCATGGAGTCCCCACAAAAGTATTTCTAGAACGTTGTCGATCACCTGCATCAAACATGCAAGCTGCAACACCAAAATCAGCAAGCTTTACATCTCCATTTGTATCTAGTAGTATGTTTCCAGCCTGCAAAAACAATTGAAAATAAAAGTTAACATGAGACATGGTGTTGAAAAATAAAAAAGAGAAACTTGGACTATCTGGTGAAATAACTGTGCCATCTTAATGCTTTGCTGACCTTAACATCCCGATGAATATGCCCTTGTCGATGCAGGTACTCCAAAGCCTTGAGGGTTTCTTTTAGAATAGAACCGATAGCAGGCTCCTCAAATCCATCAGAATATGCTATCTTCATGAGGTGCAAACAAGAACCCTCAGCCATGAATGGCATGACCACCCATAGATTATGGTCAACAACAAACGAACAATATGCTCTAATAAGATTTGGATGATCTATCAAACTCATGGTTTGAGCTTCCCTCCTTATGTCATCCTATATTAAAAAAATCCATCAAATAGCCACTTAAATAAACAATGGACATTAATGAACAGCTTACACAGACAAAAACAGTAAGAAGAGCAGAGTTTAACTAATAGAACAACTGAAAATATCTACTATCAGGACAAATGCACAAACCCAGAGCAATAGTCTTTCAAATATTCAATAAAAGCTTCCAGGCACATTCCTTTTCTGGGTTTTATATCACTACGATCAGAAATCCATTCACCAATATGACTGAATTTTGCAAATTCTTATATCCAGCTCCAAAAGGTTAATCCAAGAGATACCAGCCCTTTTTGTAACTTCATTTCACTAACTAGATATGAAAAGTGTAAGCATACATAATTAGATATGAAAAGCATATTGCAATTAACAATTTCAAGTCTGCCAAATTTTTCCACTTTGATCCGATATAAACTAAAATTCACATATCAGTCTCGAATTCATTAAAAATAATTTTACAAATGCAATAAAGCTTAAAAACTCTGAAATAAAAACTTATCGAAAATTTTACCTGTATCTATAATTCAAAGTGAAAAGTTCACTGTAGATAAGCTATCCTATACTATATCGAATCAAGACCGCTAAATTAACAAAAAAATCATAAATCAAATTCAATAACAATAACAATCACAATCATAAGAATGAACCCAATTATCACTTAAAATCTCAATCAATCCGCTTCTCTGCTGACTATAACGACTCAATAAAAGTTCATTCAAAGCTAAAAACGCCAAAAAAATCACAATTCGATCAAATCAAACACGATCTGACCTAAAATCAAAGTAAAAATCACTTCAAATTACAAGAAAAATCAAGTAAAAAATGAGTCAAGACAGTAAGAAAAAAAGTACACGAACCAGATTAATGTTGCAACGATCGAGATCCAAACACTTGATAGCGACGACTTCATTGAACGGAATATAGATCGCTCTATAAACAACGGCACTCGCTCCATATCCTACTTCTTCTAGTAACTTGTAATCAATTGGATTCACTGTGTATGTCTTTCCCATCCTGCCCATCTACCGTCGAGATAGCGAATCTTCCACCACCACCACTTCCGGTAGTAATCGACGGTTCTGTAACTCTCTCTTTTCTTGGTGAGATTAAAATGTTGCCGTTTTAAGGGATATAGGGGCGTTTTATTTTGATTGATTCGTTGACCGCCGATAATACAAAGAATCTGGAGAGAGTGGAGACTAGAGAGAGGCAGGCGATGACGTGGAGAGAGTGATGTGTTAGGATTTTTGACACGTGGAAAGAGTTTATATTGGATGGGTGGGACCTACTTCGTGCTTTGCTGTTTTTTTTTTATATATAGTTAAAGGGTGTGTTTAGTTTTTTTGTTGCTGAAATTGAGGTTTGTGCATGGCTCATGAGTTTGTATATAATTGAGTTATATTTAAATTTAATATTAACCTTAATTATAAAAATAAACACATTTAAATTAGATTCACGCCTCGAGCTGGATTAAAAAAAAATTTAGAGTGAAAAAAAAAGTTAAAAGCAACATTTTTCAAGAAGTAAGAAAAATACAAGAAATTGGTTAAAACTCAATTAATTTGATGATATGATAAAAAAAAAATTAATAACAATAAATAAATAAAAACAATATTGACCTAGATTAAATTGAGTTAATATGTGAAACTTGTGACTTAGCATATATGATCGGGATAACTTTATAGAATGATGAAATCATAAAAAATCAATTGCAAAAAAACCTAGAAAATCTAAGTCAATCTTATTGAATCTTTCAAACTCGTGACCTGCAAGGTTAGAAAAATCTTAATCAACAAAATATTGAGGAACAAAATAAAAAAAGAAAGTTCAAATAAAAAAAAGATTAAAAATAAAACAAATAGCAATCAAAAGAATAAAGATCAAATCTGACATAAAATAAAATAAACTAAAATATTAAGGGGTGCGGTTGAAAAAATAATTCAATTAAAAAAATAATGTAAAATATTGGGGGATGCAATTATAAATATAATTTAATTAAGAGAATGATTAAAAAATCATAATCAAAAGAACGTTGACCAAGTCTAAAAGGTAAATAAATCAAAAGAGAATTAAATTGAAAGAAAATTCAAATTACATGAATTATTTAAAATAAAAAATACAGGGATCAAATCCGAAAAAAATCAAAGGGTTGTTTTGAAAATGTGCAGGGAAAGACTCTACAACCAAGGAAGAGAAAGAAAAAAAAGAAAAAAATAGTTGTCCATGCAAAACCTAATATTTTTTTGCCACACATGACAATTTAGGAATAGAGGCGACGTTGTGAGGATCAAAACGTTATCATGAAAGCCAGAGTTTGACAATCAAACGACACTATACAAGTAGTCTGAATAGCACAAGAGGACCCATGTGTGATTGTCACCTGTAACGAAGTTTTTAAAATAAAATAATATTTTATATATCCTAAAATACTAAATTACCCTTGATTAGATTCAATAATTACAAAAAAACAACAAAGCTAAAAAGAAAAAACAAGGCCTTAACCCAAGGCAAAAATAATTTTAATTCAATGGCATTATGGTCATTTCATAATATATCTAAAATGAAAAAAAAAAAACCTTCCCGCCATCACTTTAATTTTTGTCTCAAATGTAAGTAATTTTACTATGCAAAAATAAATAAAAGACTAATCATAAGATCCATCATGTCATGTTTATAAATGTTGTAAAATCATTATTTTACTGTTCAAATACATAATGTCAATGACTTTGTAGCTGTAATGAACAATGCTACAGTATAAGTTGGAACCCTTTTATTTTTTTTATTTGTAAATTTGATTATTTTCAGCCAAATTTTGCAAGTATGGCAACATAAAAATAAATTTCTTTTTAATGCATTAGTCAGATTGTATAGATGAAACTAGACATGGGCTCTTGTTACACTAAGGGTTTGTGATATTTTTTTCATAAAATATTCAAGTACCACAAACATGTTTTTTAAAAAAAAAAATCTAATAACTTAGATTATAGTCTTGACGAACCAAATAAACTGATTTTATTTGAATTAGATGGAAAAAAGGAGGCGATGATTAGGGGTAAGGAAAAAAACCAAAAAACCGATTTAACCGAGAAAACCGAAAAAAAATTAACCAAAAAAACCGAACCGGTACAAAAAACCGATTGAACCGGTTAAAATATTAAGAAAAATGTTCGGTCCGGTTTGGTTTCCGATTTTGGTGTGCCTGAACCGGCCAACCCAAACCGAACCGAACCGGTTCGGTTTAAAAATGAAAAAAATAAAATAAAGTAATAAACCAAGCGTGGGCCCCCCCTCCCTTCCATTAGCCAACCCTAGCAGAACTTTATCATTTCTTTCCCTTGCACACAGCCGCCCTCTCCTTTGTTTAAGTCTTTGAATGCTTTCACATTGAAGGGTCCCTTCATTCACAGCCCCAATGCTCTCTTTGTCTCTCATCTCTCAACGTGAAGGAAAAGCAAAGATTACAAGTAAAGCTTTAATATTTCCTTTCAACATTTGAGTAAAATTTGTCTTCTTCTCTTCCAATCTTTCATGCTTTCTGTCTCTCATCTCTCAAACTTGCCATGTCATAGATGAATTGCTGATGATTCTTCCATTAATTTACTTGATTCTCCTTCATGGGTCACGGCTTTTAACAGATCCCACCTTGATTGCCAGAGAGGGATTATTTCGGGTCTAGAAGCTGAAGAGTATCCCAAAAAATCAAAGCAGTGATTGCTAAGAATTGATACTGTTTTTTTGCAATTATTTTTTCCTTTGCAAGAAGTTGTAACAACGAGAACAACGTTGTTGATTCTTACAGGATGACATCTTGGCATTGCAGTTCGGTTTGGAAGGGAAACAAACCGAACCGAAATTAATCGATTTGAACCGGTTTTCGGTTCAGTTCGGTTCAAAAACTAAAAAAAAAACAGTTTGGTTGTTTATTTTGGTCCAAAACCGGACCGAACTGAAAATGCTCAGCCCTAGCGATGATAGCAAAAAACAAATCATGATAACTCAAGTAAAAAACCATTATCTAAGAGAAAAAAATAATATTATTTAATTTCCAGTCAATTAAATATGAAAGGATAAAATAAGGTAAGAAAACAACAAAAAAACCAGCGTAAGTCAATCCAAATTAGCATAATAAACTTGTAATACAGGGATTAAGGGATGAATCAGTCCGGGTTAGCATAATAGACTTGTAATGAAGAATCTGTTTCTCTTTTCTTGATCAGACTCAATGGAGAATCCCCTGAACAAGAGGAGGGAAGGGAAGAAGTCTCAAACTTTCAAGATATAACGAGGCAAAAAGAGAAAACGAGTTGCCATTTTAGAACTGATGTGAAAGAGTCTGTTGGAACTTCCAATGAAGAACAAGAAGAACAGGAACTCCAAGTGCCAAAAAAATAATGGTTCTCGGGGACACCGTTTCCTATATGCTGACAATGTCCGGCGTTTCCAGGTTACAAGGAAGCTGCCCATATTTTAGGTAAATTTGGCTGTGGATTAAAAAAATCAACTTTTTAAAAAGTATTGGTAGTTAACACGTGTTTGATAAAAATTATAATTAAGATTTATATATAATAAAAAATACGTATAAAATATTTAATAATTGTATTTGAAAATATGATCACGACTGATTTTCAAAGTGCTTTTTATTTGAAAATATATCAAAATATTTTTTTATTTTTAAAAAAATATTTTTAATATTAGCCTATCAAAATGATATGAAAATACAAAAAAATTATTAATTTGAAGTAAAGAAAAAAATAAAAAATTTTAAATTTTTTAAAAGCGTTTTTGTAATGCAAAAACAAATAAAATCTTACAAAATTTAATTAAAAAATAATATAAAAACTGTTTTTCAAAAACCGCGTTTCAAACTTAACTTTCTATACGGTTCACTGTACATAATACAATGTTATCAAATATCTTATTATGTTTTTGCACCGCAAAGTAAAAACCAGTTGCAAAACAAACGCATCAAACCACAGAACTTTTCAATTCCACATGGGAAATTTAAATTCGGCAAATGGCAATGTTAGACTAGCAACACCGTATTCCTTTTCCATTGTTTAAATATTTATTATGAATTTTAAGAATTGCGCTGAATTGTTTGCAACCTAAGAGTAAATGGCTAGTTAATCATTCTCTTCAAAAAACTATAAAAAATTAGTCAGATCATGAGTCTATAGGGTGGTTGGGGTCGATATAATATATCTTATTTTTAATATTTTTTTTAAAAAAATTATCTTCAAGCTTTTGTAGGTATAAGTAAAGCCACCTCGCAACAAACTATAAATCTTCAGAATTTGCCAAAATTATAGAATAGTTTCATATGTTCATGCCCAGAAACCTCCAAGAACAAGTAAATGTTAAGAAACATTAACATATAAAACTGATGTCTTTTATAGAATACTGTTTTCCTTTTCAAATACAACCTCTCAAGTGCCTCTTTTGTTCTTTTACTAAGCTCCACTAGTTGTTGCAGGTCCAGCAGCCTGCATAGAAGCAAGAAAAAACCGATCAATCCACAAGAGGGCCTTTCCCATTACATGGTCTCGAGAGCATGCTTGGATGTATATTAATTTCACCTATTGTAACAATCTTTTTGCAGAATATAGCTAGTGTCTTTAACCAAAATCTGGTGAATGAAGCGAATATCACAAAACAGACTAGTAGAGCATAAATAATCAACACTCTCGGCACAAAACAGGGAGAGGGAACTAGTAAAAAGTTTGAAATGCTTACCGATGGATTGACAGGAGATCATGAATGCATTGCAGATTAAAACAAAGTTAAACTAAAAAAAGGCCACGTTCATGAATGGTAACCGGTCACATGCACAAGGATGAATACAAGATGAACACGCGAGTAATTCAAGAACGAAGAAAATTTAAAGAGAAAACATCCCAATTCATATCAATCCCAAAGAGCAGTTAAGGAGATTAAGACATGACCTGTACCTTTTGCTACCGAGTCTAGTTTGATCTATCAAGTAAAGCGAGACTCTCAACAAAATAATCAGCGTAGTCATCAAGTAACACCTCCAGCCCCATATCATGAATTTCCTGTGTCTGAGGATCACATGAAACTAACTGAGAATTTGCATATCCTGCCATTAATATCTCTCCATTACTCCTAAAAACCACCGGCCTTGCTATATCGAGCATTTCAATCCGGTATTGTTTGTCCCATGATTCCCTCGTACCATATTGGCTCATCACCCATACCTCACAAACATAATTTCCGCCATAACCCTTAAGGACATTGAAAGAAAGAGAGTTCTTGAACACTGAAATGGACATCGCTGCTATCCGTTCCGTCGGATCGAAACATTCAGGCAGCATTAACTCTCCGAATGAATTATTGCTTAAATCAAAGGATAGTGCCAGCATACCGTTATTTTCTCTAGGATGTAGAAGCCAGTGAATGACCCCATTTACAATGGCCGGATTGCCAAAGCCATGGAGGGTGATGCTGCGCAAAGTATCTTCATTCGCAAGACTACTGCTGACATCAGCGTTTTCATTCCAAGATCCTGAATTGAGCGAGTAAAATTGAAAAGCAAATGGCCCTCGTCCTCATATCCTGGGCTTTTTAGCCTCACAACCCTGGCAACCTTATAGTCGTCACTTTGTGGATCATAGCCAAGGCCCAATAAAGTCTTGTCAATAGCAGCCCATGAACTCGGAGCTGGAAGATCCAAAGTTTTTCTAATTGATGGGTTCCACAAGACAAGTCTTCTGCTGCTATCGATTTGGAGATATTGACTCGAAAGACATGCAACGCCATTACAACAACCAATAAAATCAAAAAGACCAGCTTCATTCGGAATAGGAAACTCCAAACGTGAGCGCATATCTACACGATCATTATCAAGATGCAAAGAGTAAGATACTACAGGATTTTCGGTTCGAAGGAGAAGCAGTTGTTTGGCTTTGTCCAGATGGTTCTTCATGAAGCCAGGGCTAGTAACGAGGGAGTTCCATGATTTTGATGCACACCTGAATCTCAACATAGATTTGACGGGTAATTTTAAGAGAATCTGCATCACCATATCTTTCGTAATAGAATCCTTCGCCACTCCTGTCATCTTGATGTCTATCTTGGAAGGCAGTTGATGCTCAGAGAAAAGGGTTACAAAATTGTGAGATAGAAAGAGAGAGAAGTTTTTTAGGATGAAAATTTAGGGTAAGCTTGTTTAAATATAAGAAAAATATTCTAATTAGTAACATCTTAATTAAATTAAAAATTCTAATCTAAATAGAAAAAGAAATCCAAATATAATAAGGAATTTAAGTTCCGTTCAGTTTCGATAACCATGTAAATTAATCCAATACATTGATTTTGTAAGGAGATATATAGCGAGATTCCAGTCTTTTATTTGTATTTTATTTCGACTATATCAATACAGCGAGATTCTAGCGTTTTATTTCGACTATATCAAAACTCTAATAAAATTATACTTGTAAACCAACAATTGGAAATTTGGAATTTGGAACTAAAAACTCCCTTTTAAGATGAGCTTGACGCTATCCTTTGAAAAAAAGAAAGAAAGAAACAGAGAGCAAGGCTTTTTTTTCCTTCAATACACTCTCTGTCACTTCCTCCTTCAAAAGTTAACAACAACGGATCGGAGAATTGCTTGTGAACGAAGACTTGTTCGCAGCTAAAGAGACAGAGGACAGGATCAATAGCAGAATCAGGTCGATGCCATGCTTCTTGCTTATCGGGTAAAGTGGCGGCAAGTACTGGGAAAAAATGGTTTTCCCTTTC